>Ga0116227_10003723_pt1 | contig 33744 bp, 26 predicted proteins | sample S1TSphgellanicum_FD_89693 | JGI IMG/M metagenome (GOLD analysis project Ga0116227, IMG submission 89693) | Host-associated microbial communities from peat moss isolated from Minnesota, USA - S1T2_Fb - Sphagnum magellanicum MG | ecosystem: Host-associated > Plants > Peat moss > Unclassified... | reverse complement strand
TTTTTTAAATAAATTAAAATTTTTTAATATTTTTGTTTTTTTTTAGTTTTTTGATAAAAAATAGGTGTAAAGTGTTATAAGTGGGTGGGGGGGGGGGGGGGGGGGGGGAGGGGGAAGAAATGCATTGTGTACTAAATTATGAAAAATGGTTCAAGGATTAGGTTAAAATGGATAAACATATTTTTCTTCCCCAAAATTTATACCACAATAACTTAGGCATTAATGTGTATAGAAAACTCAAATGTGATAAAAATCAAGTGTTGAATTGCAAAGAACAAGGTTTTAACAAATGAAAATTTTACAATTTATTTTGGCCATTGATAAAACATGACTCACATTGGATAAATTTTACAATTCCTATTTTATGGGAATGGAAATTTTAGATGTTTGTATAAAATTGGGAGGGAATTTATTTCATTTTACATGAAAAAGAAGGGGGAAATATAGGACATGTCTTAGGTTATGTGAAAGAAAAGGGAAGTTTTAGGAATCCCTTTTGTGTTTAAAATGGGATAAGTCACTCATATTTGGACCTAGGATGTGAATCATGTACAATAATTCAAATTTCAAAATATGCTTAAGGTTTAATTATCCACATGGAATTGAATTCGACAATGGAAGGGGTGCACAAAAATGTACTGCATTTGTCATTTGTGTCAATAAACATAGTTGTATTTAGTTATGGGCAACTAAATAACCTTGGAATATATCTTGAAATAATTTGTGCATATTCACATCCTATTTAAAAATTCATAAATGGAATCCTTGTTCAATTCCATGTTTGGTATATATTCAAGGAATGTTGTTCAACTTTGTAGTCTTCATTGTTAATTAGATTAGCAAGTAATGTCAATTTGAAAAAAATGTTTATTATATTAAAACATTATAAACACTAACATGTTTAAAGTTTGTAATGGAATTGAAAGGCCTTGAACCTCAAGATTCATAAGAAAAATAATCATAATGGCAACAAGTTCTAATATTTAAGATGATGGCATATTATGAATTTCAAGAAGTTTCACAAAGGATAATTACATTAAATTTGAAAAATATTGAAAAAGCTCACCAAACATGTGGCTATTAAAACAAATGATCAAACTAAGTTGGAAATGCCTTCGTAATGTGATTTTTTTGGTAAAAATGTTAAGTTTATTGATTGTGAAGATGCACAAAGATACCTTCAAGCTCATAGCTGAATTCAAAGTCTTTTGATTTGTGATTTATAAACTTGAATGATTTAATGAAACTATACAAGATATCATCCTTTTAAAAAGTCTTGTCATTTGATGAAGCTTTTTCATAACTATTCAACATTTTTTTATGAATCAAGTGACAAAAACTCAATCACATGTTTTAGAAATGTGTGTTCTCCAATTGTTTTATCCCTTTACTAAGTTCTTCAACACTTGGTTGCAAGGTTTTTGATAATGAAATGAATGATTGTAATTTGTTTTGTTCCATTCTTATTAATCAAGATTTTTTTTGCATGTGTCGATGATGTTTTAAACCACTTGAGGACTTGTTGACAACCAAAAGTTATGATAAAATGCATAAATTATCTCCTAGAATAGCCTATTGTTTCATGCTTCTTGTTTATCTTATACAAAACATTGGAAGTTCACTTTGTTGCTCATATAAATAATTTGTGATTTTTTTGAAACAAACAATTACAATAGAAATATAAAGATTTATGTTGAAATGGTCCCATGATCACTTTTAAAGTTTGTTCTTAAAATTTGTTATTTTATTGCCTGTAATTGAATTAGATACTAACAATGCCCATTTTATTAACTTCTTTGATTAAATGCTTGCAAATTAACAAAATTCCAAGTTATCAAACTTTTAAAATTTGGATGTTTCAATAATTGCATCTAGGGGTTTTATTGGAAATGGAAAACATGAAAATGTAATTAGATGTTGTTTTGCATCATATGGTTGTTTTTGTTGCACCAAATGTGACATTGAATTTGCTGGGACAATGGAGTATTCCTTTTTATTTGTAGAGTAATTCAATCTACTTGCAAATTTATTGTTTCTTGTTTGAGAGTTGGAATTTTTGTAAATATACTTTTTTTCTCTTTTTCAAATGCTTGCATTGTTTTTTTCATCATATCCTCCAATTCTTGCTTTTCTTTTTTTAGAAGTGTGTTCCTACAAACACTATACTTGCACATCATTTCAAGAGCTATGAAAATAGACTTGTCCAAAGTTTTGCTAGAAGAGTGTATCCAATCTTGAATCCTAAGTGACAAGGTTTATTGTACAAGTAAATTCAAGCAAAAAAAACACAAACTAGACCAAATCTCACTTGATCAACCTTTCAACTTGCTCATGTAAGAGATCCAAAGTACGTTCCATGTATTTTTTTAAGAAGTTCTAGTTGTTGCTCCACGATATTTACATTGAATTCTTTGTAACACATAATTTTTAATATGCTATCACATCACATTCATTCAAGGTTTTGGATGTTACTAAGGAGAGTTGAAACAAACTTGAATGTTTATTTTAAAAATTATATCATTCATCGTTCAAATATAAAACTTATGTCAAACCTAAAAATTAAGCTTGAAACATATTAATTCCAATACAGTTAGTAGATTGGGGAAAAAATATGCCCACCTTTCTTGCAACTCCACATTGATATGCATTAAATGACATTCATTTTCAACATGAACTTCCAATTTTTTTTGTAAAACATGTACTCCACATTACAACCTAATAGCATTAGATACAAAATGTGGCATTGCCTTTACATTTTTTGACCTTGCATCCAAAGATGTGAAAACACCTAGAAAATTGCATACATGGTTTTTCCCATTCTTGAAATAAGACTTAGGTTTTACTTTGTAGAAAGTCTCATGGCCACCAACTCTGACATCACGACGACTTGTATTCATAGGTTGGGGTTGAAATAGGCCATCATTTGCAACATTTTTTTAAAATTCAAAATGGTTATTAGGACTTATTGATACAAGGGATGAAGTTTTATCTAAAGGGTTTATATTTTGTGAACCAATGAATCTCTTAAGAAGTAATGGATTAACCATGGTTAGCATGTTTGCGTTTGATGATACATAAACCTTTTTCAAGGGACTAGAATGTAAAGCAAAAAGAGGATGAGGAACAACAATGGGATTTGGGTTAACATTGGGTTTTAAAAATTTGCTTTGTGCTTTAAGTTAACAATATTGAAGAAGACAAAATTTCCTTTGCATTTTGGGCACAAGGTTTTAAGTTTGTTGAAGTAAATGGTATGAAGGATGCATGCTTGAGAAATGGAGGTTGTATGGTGGGAAGACATGAAATAGGGATGATATGAATATGTTGTTGGCATGCTTCAACAAGAAGTTTCACCTTTTGGCAAATTGTTTCCATCATCTTCAATCGTTCCATAACCTCATTTAGCAATTTACAATTTTTTGGAATAGTCATTCCAAAAAAATTATCTCAAAGTTGCAATATCACCCCCAACAAATAAACAATTAAAATAAGCACAAATCTACACAATTTGTGAAAGCTTAAATCTTTGGAAACAACAACAACAATATATACCATGGCTAAAAAGTACTAGAACTCCACAAAAAAAAATGATGTTTGAATTGTGTTTGCAATATGGTACGTATAATGGGAAAATGAAAAAATTGAGAAATAATGAATTAGAAAAGATGATGAAATGTCTTTAAAAGTCTTGAGCTTTCATCAATACCTACATATACAATCAGCCTCTTCATAAAAAATGCAGCTCTTTATGTAATCACCTAATTATCCAAATTTTAAAACCCATTTTTCATTACATCAAATGGGAAAAAGATGTGCATATTTGAATGTTAATGAACAAGTCAAAAATTCACAATGGCTATTACATTCAAAAAAATATTTTAATTTTTTTTGTAAATTTCTTGTCATCAAAAAGTTTTAAGTTTTAGAAATCAAACATTCCATTTTTATTCCCAAAAACATGTTCAAATTCAAAAGGTTATGGTGTGAACTAAAGTTGACAAAAAAAATATTAACACAAGAACATATTACAAACTTAAAATGAAAATGTAGGAAATTAAAGCAACAAAAACAATAAATTTAAAACTCTTGAATGCACATTCATGTACTAAATAATGAAACACATACTTAAACATCACAAGCTTGCAAACATAGAAATAATAAACTTCAATCATTATTTCAATTTCCTACCACAACTTTGAACGTCTCATGCAATGACAAATATTGTATAAACCTTACTTTATTTCACCCTAAAGTTTGCAAATTCAAAAGTTTTTTTAAAAAAATTTAATTTCAAACAAAAATTTCAAATAAAAAGGTTATGAGAAAACAAAATTAAAAAAATTAAACAATGATGAACGCCATGCAATGATCAATTCGTGATAAACAAATCTCAATAGGTTTTCCATTATGTGATATTTGCAAAAAATGTTTGTTTTAAAAAAAAAACCTTATATCATTAAATTTCATTACATTTATATTTAATAGTGTTGAACCATAATCTTATAATATTTGACCTCACATCAAAACACATGACACCATCATTGACTTGATAAAATAAATAAATAAATAAATAAAACAAAAATATTTTATTGAACAAATAATTATGGTTATGCTTGAAGCTTTTTTATTTTTATATTTCATTCTATCACACATTTCTTTTTGCAAAGGATTATAGGTGAATTAACCAAAAACTTCATAATTAATTTGTAAACATGAATTATGTTTTCAATATTGCAAAATTTCAAAAGTGGGATGTGATTAATTAAAAACTCATTTTTTTTCAATATTTAAACAATAATGATGTTGGTGAACACATCCACAACAATTCAATTAAAAAATTCAATGGCAACCACACCATGTAACTCCCCATGCCATAATTCATCTAATTACAAAGACAGAAAATTGCCAAGTAAATTTGTAAATTATTGTGGAAACAATTCAAATGCACAAGAAATTTGATTAGTATGCACACCCATCCATTCTAAGGTTCCAAAACAAATTTAACAAAATGATGGAATATTCACCTTGAAATATTATGTGAAATAAAAAATAACACCTAAACACATGAAACATGTTGATTCCAACCAACCCCACATTCTACATAACCATGTCAAAAATGAAACATTTACAAGAAATGAAATTGTTCAATAATATATATACACATTTAATATGTTTAAAATACACTTTCAAATTTAAAAATCAACTCTAAGAGGTTGGATTAAAGGCTTGAAGGTCATAATAATGTACACTTCCAATTGAAAATCATTACACACTTACAAATTCATAAAATTATTTGGCAAAATGATAAAGCATGCCACTTTACATAATATAATGTGGTTGCAAAAAAAGCTTCGTGGCTCTAAGTTGAACAACTATATCTTTTTCCTTCATGAAATTGGTACATTATATAACATATAAAACAAATTTCAAAATTTTAGTCTCAATGAAAACTTATAACCACTTTCTAAAGTAGCCATGGGTAGTAATTGTGATGGATGTGAACATTAAACATCATCTTCCAATGGGTGGAATTCATCCATAATGTTCATTTATAACTCCTAATTAAGTCATAATTAACTTTTAATTAAGTCTTAAGTAACTTTTAGTTAAGTCATAATTAACTCTCAATTAAGTCCTAATTAAGCCTTAGTTAACTCCCAATTAAATCTTAATTAACTTCTAGTTAAGTCTGAGTTAAATTCAAGTTAACTTGTGATTAATTCATAGTTAATTCCCAATTATGTCCTAATTGACCCCTAGGTAGATTTTAGTTCAATTTTAATTAATTTTTAATTAAATCCTAATTAACTATAATTAACTTTTAGTTGACTCCTAGTTAAGTCCAAGTTAAGTTTTAGTGAACTCATAGTCGACTTTCAGTTATGAAAGTTTTCAATAAGCTTCTTTACTTGATGATGCACACATATAAGCTTCCTTGAAAGCTTCTTTGAACTAGGTCCCCAAAGGGCTATAAATAAGAGTAGGACCGTTCATTTCCTTCAATCTATTTAACATTAGTTTTAAGCACGATTTTGCACCATAGCCTTATCATGTTCTTTTCATGTTCATGTTTATATATGTTAACATAATAAAGATTTGTTTTCACGTTTGTCTTCTTTTTAGTTCTTATGTTCTTGTTGTTGAATCACATAATCTTATCTTGTTTTTTGTTTGAAAATTAGACTCTCCTTTAGCCTTTGTTCTTGTGTTTTTTGTGCCTTTGACTATAACCAATGTTGTTTGGTTTTTTTTTTTTAATAAAACCCTCCTTGAAATTTTGTAATGTAGTTGGTTACATTTTTATAAAGTGGAATATTTTCTCCAATCAAAGGAAGAATTTTACACTTTAAGGGCAAGTATGTTGGAAGTCATAATACCTTCCATACAACATAAAAGCCCATGGTACAAGGATAGTGCATAAAGGGTGTCAACTTCCATCAATTAGGGGGTCAAACTTTACACTGGTTAATGCCCTTAAAGGGAACAATTTTTGAAATGGATTATTATTTCGTATTTGAGGAATGCGCCTTTCTTCAAAGATTACCTTACACATAATTACTTCAAAAAAATATTATTTGCTTTATAAAATTTCTTCCATTTTTTTCCTAATGATGTGCCAAAAAAATTTGCAATTAATTAATTAGGTAATAAAATTTATCGATATGTCAGTAGGGTGGATATAATTCATTATAAAGTAAGGATATTCTATTTCCATCAATGGGTCAACGAGCATAGGGATTTGCCAAATACTTTTGCTTCCATTAGTGGGTGAAAGCAAAAAGGGTCTCATACATACATACATACATACATACATACTACATGTTCATATTTATGGAATACCAAAGTGGCCATGCCATGTCCTTAGAATCTTTAAATAAGATGCCTAGGTAGCTTAGGGTATTAAAATAAAAAGTTTAGGTAGCTTAAGATAAAAGGCTTAAATAAAAAATGAAATTAGGTAACCTAGGGTAAAAAGCTTAGGTAACTTATAATAAAAAGTTTAGGCAACCTAAGCCTTTTACTTTAAATAAAAATCTTTAATTTTTTAAAAATGTTTTTGGTTAAATTCTAAAAACCAAGTCTAGAAATCTAGTGATTTTTTTTTCATGCTTTTGGTGACAAAAAACTTCCAAAATCACTTAGCTTTTAAAATATTTTTTTTTGGCAAAATTGAGTAAATGAAAAAGTAAAAGGCCACCTTTATTGCAATGTTTCCCCACCCAAGAAATTAATATACAAAACCAAAGCTCCAAGTTAAATACATAGGAAAGTTTTTAGGGTTTACATTTAACCAAATTGTTTAAAAAATCCAAAATGTTTTTGGCCATTACAATAATGAATAGGACAAATTTCAAAATTGGCATTATTATTATTGTATCTTTTATTTCTTTGAAAGATTTTAGTCTTGTGTTGCTTCATTTTGTACAATGTTTTAAAAGTAATATTTATGGCATATTATTATTTATTATGACATATAAAATTAAAATTAGTTGGAAAAGCACATTTTACAATGAAATGACATAATTGTTTTCCCCAAATTTTAATTCTAGGATTTGAAAACAACAAGTTTGAACCCATCAAATTTCCACAATAGGTTATAGCTTATTTTTACTTATTAATACACAAATTCAGCCCATTTGAAAAAATAGTAAATTAATTTTTAATAAATTGCATTAAAGGGCAACCTTTTATTTTTTCATTGAGTCAATTTCAACCGAAAAAAAAAGAAAACTAAGTGATTTTGGAGGTTTCAACCCCAAAAAACATGAAAAAAAATTTGCCAGGTTTCTAAACTTGGTTTTCAAAGTTTAGCCAAAACATAAAAGGATGATTAAATGTTTTTAGTTAAGGTATAAGACTTAGGGTAAAAGACTTAAGCTATTTAAGTTTTTAGTGTAAGTTACTTAGGTTTTTTTACCCTAGGTTACCTAATTTTAAAATTTACTTGAACCTTTTACTTTAAGCTACATAGAGTTTTTACTATAGGTTATCTAAACTTTTTATCCTAAGTTATTTAAGCTTTTTATTCCAAGATTCCTAGGCTACCTAGACTTTTTATTTTAGAACCCTAGATTATTTAAGCATCTTATTAAAAGATTATGAGGATAGGGCATGGTCATTTTGGTATTCCATACATATTGTGTCAATTGGGGGGGGGGGGTCATTAGTATGCTTGTAGCAAGGTTGGATAGTTAAAAAAAATATAAACCACTTCAAGTTGTAGGGGCAGGGGTAGATAGGCCTTGTTAAAGAACGTTCATTAATTAGCAATGGCATGATTTAAGTTGGCTTTACAATAGGAGTTAGGGTTGAAAAAACTTGGGGCCAACTTTGAACATTTTTGGCTTGTTGTTTAACCCCCAAAAATTGCCTAAACATGTTTTGGTTTTCATAAATCCACTTAAAGACAATTATTTGGCATAAATCAATCCAAAAAATTGGCCAAGAGTACATTTTTACAGTCTGGAACTAATGGGTTGTTTGTAATCATGTATCTTCAAGCTTGTGGTGGTTTCAATGACACGAGCTTTTCAATCTTTTCATGACACGACTTGTATCCCCTTTTGATTCCATCTTTTTCTTTGTTGTTGTTTCACTTAACCATGATTTCTTTTGGGTGGTGATTATTTCCAATTTGAAATATCTCTTCTCACCTTCTAGCTTGGAAATTTACTCTCAAGGAGAGAATCATCCATTTCATTATAAAATAAGAGCATATTCGACTCCAACCAATTCAAATGTGAGCTACATTGTTCCTTCCTTTAGGTATTTCCACATCTATTTTGTGCATGCACTTACATTCCTCCTTCCTCTATTTCCATTTCTACTTTTGTGTACACACTTTTGGTAACAAAATTTGACAAGTTTACATCATCAAAGGTGACCATTGTGTTTAGAACTTTTCTTCCCAAAAGTGAAAATTCTTTGGGTCAGCTATTCTTTGGGTCCCAAAACAACCTTCATCATTCTCTAAACTTTCATAACTTTGCATCATGGCTCAAGCCAAACCACACAATCAACATTTCAAGGCAAGACATATTCTTTTTTTTTCACTTTCCTTCAATTTTGAGGATGTGGAAATCTCTTGAAGCTTCAAATCAAAAGTAAAAAAAAGTGTTTAAACTTTAACAATGGTTGTTGAGTTCATGGCTACCAATTGAAAGTGAAAAGTGTTTTTACTTGAGCTTGGGTTGTTGAGTCCATGGCTTCCAATTGAAAGTGAAAAGTGTTTTTACTTGAGCTTGGGTTGTTGAGTTCATGACTTCCAATTGAAAGTGAAAAGTGTTCTTTTAATTTCAGCTTGGGTTGTTAAGTTCATGGCTTCCAATTAAAAGTGTAAAGTGTTTTTTTATTTCAGCTTGGGTTGTTGAGTTCATGTGGTGTGTGTTTTTGGACAACTATGAAGTGAAGGGAAAGGGAAAATGGAAGTTGAGATTGGGAAGAATGCAAGATGAGCAAGATGACATATGTCTAGCGTAAGTGAAGTCAAAATGGGCGTGGCAAAACAACCCAAAAGACCACATTTTTTTGAAGAGTGACACACCCTTGCGAAAAGTGATGCAAGATGACATATGTTCAACGCAACTGGGGTGTTGCCAAAACAATCCCAAAAGCCACACACCCACTTGAAAAGTGTTTTCTAAGAATATGATTCTCTTAAGAAATGAAGGAAATCATGATAGCCCCAATTTCTACCACAAAATAGTGGGTGCAACAAACCCAAGAAAAATGGCCTAAATGTATCCAAGATTTGACAATTGGATGGGATAGGAGTCTAAGTAATAGAGTTTTCCATAAAGCCGGGAAAACACAGCACTTGCATCCTGAGTTTGGTCCAAAACCGGATGAGATTCAAAAAAAACTTGCAAAAACAGTGCATTAGCCTTCAAGGGTGGGGTTGAACCTCATAAATGCACCATTTTTGGGTGATAAACTGACTTTCATCTTGTTTTGACCCCCCTCTTTCTTGAGCGCCGCCAGTGCTGCTGCATATATTTTCACTGCTCCTACCTGTACAACTATTATAATTACCTCGAACCTTGGGCATTAAATGCTTGAGTTTCAGCATTTCATGCCTAGATTTAATAAAACTTTCTTACTTTGCGGACCTCGCTCAAAGAGGGGGATGGGGGCGGGGGGATAGAAGGTGAAAGGAGGCCCAAAGACAGGGTGAATATAGGGCGACTTTAATAAAAAAACTCTAATGTTGTGAGTATTTGGAAAGTCCGACAAAAATTCCTTGAATTGAGTGGCTCCATTCAAGGGCAATTTTTGGCCCCTTCATAAAAACGTTCCTCCACAAATCACTTTTGAAACTGCTTTTGTGGTCTAGTGTTTAGTATTTTTTTTCTCACCTGTTTAGAAAGGAAGCATGGGATGCATGCATGTGGTTGAGCCCAAAAACAATGGGGTGAAGGAATAATTGTGCACTATAACATGCCCTAGACCAACTGGTGGTAAGCACTTAAGCACTCAGGACATGCCGGATTCAAGGGGAGAGCTCCATTGTTTATGGTGTCCAGACAAGACTTGAACCCCTCTTCTTGGCACATCCAACACACTAACAATTGTCAAAAACAAATTAAAAATGAGAAAGTTACACTCACCCCCCAAAGTAAAGGGAGTTAAGAACTCAAAAAAAACAAACTACCAAATGTTGCAAAGGCCTGTCCATGAACACCCAAAAAATTCTTTATATGTTGCTCTGTTGCTATTAGAGTTCCAAGTTCATTTGCAGAACTTCAGGTGGTGCTCTTATAACACTTTCAATCGTTTAAAATGAATGAGAAAAAAAAAAGTTATGAGGTTTAAAAGTAAGAGAGGTCCAAAAGGAAGAAAAAAGAAAAAAAAAATGCATTATTTGGTAGGTTGGAAAGCTTATTTTTCTTCTTGTCATTTTTCCATTAATCTTTTTCATTGGCATTTAAAAGATGATTTCCAGAGTTTTAGGTTGTGCTCCCATAACATTTTAATTCACTCAAAATGAAACACATATGATGAAGATATAAATAAGTGTTCAGTCACAGGCATGGGCCAGTCTACCCTAGTTACACTACAAAAATGCTAAGAGATTTTTTTTCTTGTTACGTAAACAAGAAGCCCACCAAGAACTCATCAATCACGCTACTTGTACATATATATAGGGATGCATAATTCATTTGAGTTCTTATATCTTTGTCTTGCAAAAAAAAAAACAAACAACATACCCACCTTCATTCCAAAGAATGTTTTTTGCTCCAAAGAACAATGAATGGTGTAGTGGAAGGCTGGAGGAAGAGAGCATTTACCCAAATAAGGGGACCCGCAACAACAAGGGCCAATAATCTATAGGTGGAGCCTAGAGAGAAGACTATTGAAGACAAAAAGATGTGAAATGTATGTACACACACTACCCGTATAGTCTAGGGTCAATTTTGACATTGACAAAACGAATAATTTCTTTCTTTTTAAATGAATTCATTTTTCAATTATATATATATATTCTATAATCTACTATAGTATTGTGATTATGAATAAATAAAATTATTAATTTCAGAGTGCAGCCTATGACAATTATGATGATTTTCAAAATGCAACTTTGTAATTTTTGCAAAATTTTCATTTCACTATTTTGAGGATTATTTTTATGATAAAACTGACCTTAGGGTAAGGTATGAATTTAAAATATATATTATACGGTTTGACTCATAAACCCAATTGTCCACTCTATACTATTTTCCAAAACAAAGAAACTATCTATAGTCAACTTTGTTGTAGACAAAGTTAGTTGGTTTGTGTCTTGACACCAAAGCTCTCTTTGAAGCAAAACTTCTATGCTACAAAAGCAAAATCAAGAACTATAGTCAACTTTGTTGTATACATGTTTGGTTTGTGTCTTGACACCAAAGCTCTCATTGAAGCAAAACTTCTATGCTACAAAAAGCAAAAATCAAGTTGGGTCTTGTTGTGCCTTTGTGGTCTTCAAATCTCTTAAAGTCAAAAGTAGCTTATGATTTTGCAACAAAAAAGCCAAAGGCAATACTTACTTACTTACTTGGTGACCTAAATTTTGTGGATGTCAAAGTTGAATGGAAAAAAAGGGTCAGAATGTCACCACACTAATAAACCCTTTTGTCCATGCGTCCGAAATGACCAAGTCATGTGTTTGTCCGAAATGACCAAGTCATGTGTTTGACCTCGGGGTCCTTCTATTATCTGGGGGACATGGGTGTGTGTTCTCAACCCAGTATACCCATCTCTCTTTACACACAACTTCTTTAGTCCTAGTCCCGACTTGGCTTCCCCCCATCTCTCTATTCACTTATTAGATTGTCATGGGGCATAAAACCTTCAACAAAGAGTTTGCAAACACAAAGATACGATCAACAATTCAAAGGTAATTTACACAAACGATAGATAGATCAACACATACATGATTTGACCCAACAAAATCACCCTAAACCCGGACACTAAACCCTAAATCCTAAACCCCAAGGTAATAAACTTGGTTGCATTATTATTATCACATTGACATAATTTGAATTCAACCCATTGGAATTTGTGGTCATTTATTACACCTTGATGATGCATATATAATATGTACTTAGGAAGCTCTTGAGATGGACAAACAATATAACAAAATTGTAATTTTCCTAAACACAAATCTTAAGTCAATGAAAGTATTTTGGTTTGTTTTGGCATCCAAGCAAAAAAAAATGAGAAAAACATGGATGATGGGGTACCTAGACTTGGGTGAGATTTGGTCATTTTGTATGTTTTGTTGTTGGCCTTGGGAGGGTAGAGATCCCGTGCCAAATCTTTTTTGCATTTTTCATTTCGTTTTCGGGAACCAATTTTGGTGGGAAGATATCTTCCACCACCAAATACTTGATTGGGGGTGGAGGGGAAGAAGGGGTGGGGAGATCCCTAAGTAGGAAGTGAAAATGCACAACCAACAACCAACACACAAAAGCTTCTTCCCCTATGGGACATCTCAATTGGCAATTTAGGGCTCATGTATCACATGGATAATTTAGCTTGCTTGGGAATTAGGAGGTGGGGACATGGAGGAGGACCCCATGAATATGAATATTTTAACCCAAAGGTGACCTTTGCTTGTGAGGCAAGCAATATTTATTCATCCCATATAAAAAACAAAGGTGCAATATCCTCTCTCAAGTCTGGAGAAAAGAAGTCTCCTTCTTCCTTTAATGGAAGCCATTTTGAGTCCTCTTTTTTTCCCTTGGCCTACCTTTCCACAACAAAAATCAATAAAAATTCACAAAACCAAAAAAATTCCTTTAGAAAGCCTCAAACTCCATCCCCCACCTTGGCCAAAAAGAAAGAAAGAGAGAGGAAAGGGGGAAGAAGAGGGGGGTTGGGGGGGGGGGAGGGAGAGAAGATCTCAAAAGAATTCAAAGGAGAAAAATGGTTGCCAATTTAAAGAAAGAAATTGACAAAGCTCACCACATGACCACATTTTCCTTATGTCAACTAAGCAATTTTTTAATAGAAAAAAAAAGGGGGAAGAAGACCAAAGTGGGGTCCATAGAAAGACCTAAGGTAGTTACATATGTGGTTGGAAATAAAAGATGTGTGTGTATTTGAGCAGCCTTATTACATCATCATGTGCCCACCATACCTTTGTTTTTTGGAAAAAAATTTATAAAAAAAAAAAGCCCCAAATAGGGGTACCTACATGATTGATTCCTCTTGTATAGAGTCAAGAACCCCTTTACTTGGTAGGATGGACTTGCTTTTCATTTGTGGCCAAAAAAATATATAAATAAATAAATAATCCTTGAGTCTAAATTTGCCCATTTAGATTCTAGAACAAAAGCAAAAAAAAAAAGAAAAAAAAATGGATTTATCAATTTGTAAAAAAAAATTCCCAAAAAACAATTCATGCATATAATATGTAAAAGAGGGGGAGGGGGGGGAGGGACAAATGGTCTTCTTAACCAAATAGTCTTCTTAACCACTTGACATAATTTGTGGAATGAAAAAAGAGAAGACATTCCAGGCATTTGACCTTGTTTTTATTTGCAAAACGAGAAGACATTCCAGACAGTGACCAGAATTGGGGGACCTTTGCCGATCCTGGTGGCAAGTTTTGACTCGCGGAATCTCGCATTTAAAGGAAAATTCCAAAAAACAGGGAAAATATTAACCCCCCAAGTCACAAAATATAAGTAAAGGACGGAAATTGTTTTTGGGGATGTGGACCGAAATGATCCACGTCCCAAAATGTCAGTGTAGGTACGCCAAGTAGGTGACTGATTCCGCACAGATTTAGATCATATTATAAGGCGGAATTGGACTCTGGCCGGTTCTGTTTTGTCAAAATCCAGAGGACGCGGAAAATGCTCTAAAGACTTGACTGACTTGACCCGGTACCAAGAACGCCCGTTAAGTTTCGATAACCGTTTTCAGACGGTGAGTCTTTTGGGTTTTTTTTTTCAATTCTCATCATTTCTATTGGGTGAGCTGTTTCACATTCTCCCAATAATGGACGATCACTCGTAGTGAAGGAGGACAGGAGATATGACACGTGGTTTGTTTTCATTGGTGAATCTATACTCGTCTTACATACTGTTGTCTGAACGTGGTAATTACGTTTTGGCCTGTGGGTTTGACCTCTCGGTTTAGCCTCTCGATAAGGACGCAGAAAAGCCAAAGGGAGAGAGATAGGTGCGATGGTGGTCTAAGCTTTTTCTTCTCCTGTCTCCTCTTCTTCTCGCAAACCCTCGTTGTTGCGTCGCTCTGTGGCACTGTCTTTCCTTTGTGCTGCAAGCGACGGTGTGTAATACTTGTGGGAGCAGGCTTTCCGACGATCTATTTTGTGAACAATATGCAGGATTCTCGGCGAAGTTGGAGTCGGCGGACTTAGTCTCTCTTTTTTGTACCCTCGGCAATCTGTATCTCGCCTGGTGCTTGGACCTCCATCGGTTTTCTGTTTCTTTCTCTGTCCCGGCTTTCTTGTAACACTGATCTTGAGACAGGATCGCTCCAAGGTGAGGCAGAGAACGATTGTTGTGAGAACAGGTGGTTGTTATTTTTTGGTGTGAGTTTTGTGTCGCAGTTTGATTGTTTTTTTTTTGTGGTTTTCTTAGTCTGTTTTCTTTGGATAGAAATTGGCGCATCTAATACCGAGAATTTGAAGCGCCGAGTGTAGTGGTACCGTAGTAGCGTGCTTTTGTCGTACTCTGTTCAGCGTCCTCGTCGCCGCTGTAACAGATCTGTCTTCTGCTCTGCATCTCTAGGAGCATTTTTTTTTCCTTTCCAGGAGTTTGCTGAGGTACGTATGTGCGGATACAAGCCTCGAGAAGGCCTGCCGACTTCTCTGTTCTTCCGATCCCAGAGACGAGATTCTGCTAGTAGCTCTTCCGTGGCATCTACCGCCTCGCCGAAGTGGCGACTGCTCTGAATTTTTCTTATCCCCTGGAACGAGGAGCAGCGTAATCACGTCTTTTTGTTCGATATCTGTGGGTTCTGCGCTCCCTGAGCCTCGGGATCCTTTAGTTTCCATCTTCGCAACCTGATAGTTCTTTCATCGTCCCCTTGTTGTCGTTGTGCGAGTAGTCATCTGCTCTGTGCATGACCGAGAGGAGCTATGTACTGATTCTTTAGTTCGAAAGTCTTGCGATACTTTCAGTCTCTACCACTTCCTAAAGGATTTGATCTGCTGGTCGTCTTTCTCGCAGATCTTTCTCTGCTTATCCGAGCGTCTTGTGAGGCTGTAGGTTGTGGAAAGGAGGCCGGGTACATAGGGGGGAGCGTAGGAGGGAACACGCACAAAAGAATCCAGATCATCAACCGGGGTAAGTTAAAAGCACTCAAGAGAGAAATAGCAGGCGACACTCCCTCCGCACTTTGGGGAGGCAGGACAGGAAAAGATGACAGCCACTACAGAATTGCCGCCAGAAATCACCGTCATTCCACAGGCTTACCTCCTTATCGGGGTGTCAGTGGGTGTCATTTTCCTCTGCCTCAGTTTCCTGCTCTGGAGACAGTCTTCTTCATCCAAAGGCTCAAAAGTTTCAGCACAGCTGACACCCAAACTAGTGATAGAGGAGACACCCTTGGAAGAAGTTGAAGATGATGGAACCAAAAAGGTCACCATTCTTTTTGGAACTCAAACAGGAACTGCTGAAGGTTTTGCCAAGGTCAGTGTTTTGTACACCAATTCCTAATACCTCATGAGGGTAGGGTTGTTTCCATTCCTTACCAGATCTAACTTGCCAAGCTAGATGTCATCTGGAAGCACCTGTCATATTGCTTGAGGATGAAGCAGCTGATTACATTACCATGATCGCATCTCTTCTGTAGATGGGCAGCTGAGTCTCAACTGGCACTTGTGCATTGTGTCAGTAGCTATGAGTGTAGAATTCATTGTGCTCCCTACAGACACCTTCATTTTGCAAGAGGCATGATTGTTCAAGAATTTATTGTTCTGAAGACTCGGGAACATGAATTAGTTTGGAATGTTTCTGCATTGAAACCTCAATGAATGCTGTCTCTTGATGTCTTGTTTCAACAGTGAAGGATGTAGAAATGCAAGTGACTGTGAACATATATACAGTTTGCAATGGCAATTATGCCCAGTCAACACCTTTGGATGTCAGTTTCAGCATCCTGATCTGAAATGTGTCACTAACAGGCTCTTGCTGAAGAAGGGAAGGCTAGATATGACAACAAGGTGGTATTCAAGGTGGTGGATCTGGTATGTGGTGACTCTCCCAGTGCTGAGTAATCTCAGGGTCTTCAGCACCTAGGTAGTGTATGATTGAAGCCATCTGCACATTCATCTGTGTCCTGTGCATAGAAAGGCAACTTCTGATTTTCCACCTGTGAATCTCTCTTCTCTGGCAGTGAATTATGATGTGTTTGAGGGAGCAACATGTTGTGCCTGTTTACATTCAGTTAGTTCCCTTTGTTATATTAGTGAATTAGCAGACTTTTACTTATTTGCAACATATACTGCATCAAATACCTGGAGGAAGAGTGATGCAATGTGTGCATCTCTCTTCTTGGCTTTGTGTTTTGGACTGGCAGAGAGGTGCATATCCTCTCATAGGAGAAACTTGGGCAATGTGGTTGCCCAATTCTTCTATTATGCAGTAGGTTTTGTGCAAGTTGGCAGTGGGTTAGAGATCCCAGGAAACTCTCCCCATGCTTGTTGGATTGTTCTAGTATCAGGCATGCTGTAAATAAATGGACAACTGTCCATTGCAGCATGCAAAGGTGTTCACATAATTTTGAGAGATGGTGTTCAGTGGATGAGATAAGTAGGATTCTCCCAAATTTTATGGTATGTTGGTGATTGCAGGATGATTATGGTGCAGACGACAGCCAATATGAAGAAAAGATAAAGAGGGAGAAGCTTGCCTTGTTCACGGTTGCCACGTAAGCAACAGACCTGTATAAATGATATGAAGTCATCTATTGTGGCTATTTACCTGTGATGTCTGAGAATCTGTTAGATGCTTTGGTACACCTAAAGCTCCTGATACCTGTGGCATTTGTAAGTGTGTAAATCTTTTGTTACTTTTGCATGTTGCATCGGCAGATATGGAGATGGTGAACCAACTGACAATGCAGCTCGATTCCACAAGTGGTTCATTGAGGGAGCTGCGGTATAGATCCTTTCTTGCCTTGACTTCTTATAATCTAAGATAATTGTGACATATTGAAGTATTAGTTGAGCAAAGTTCGAGATGTGAAAAAAGAAACAGGTTAGTTTTGGTACTGAGCATTGTTTATCAGTCCTTTCAATCTTTTTTGAAGAGTGGTTTTTTCTTGTTTGTTACAGGACAGAGAACCATTTTTGACTCAGTTAACATATGCAGTGTTTGGCCTTGGCAACAGACAGTATGAGCACTTCAACAAGGTAGAAAAGTGATGGTTTTTGTCGTCACAGATTTCTCATATGATGTCTGTGGGTTACAATGTCTTCATAAGAAGAGCAAGTTAACTGTGTTTATCTGACAATTCTCCCTGATGCCACATGCAGGTGGCAATACAGGTTGATCAAGCTCTTGAGAAGCAAGGTGAGGATGAGCAACATGTTGTCCAGGGGATCATTACTGTATATGTGCTGTCTGCTTTATAGACTTGTCAGAAAAATGTAGACTTGCAGGTGTTTTTGATAGATGCTAAAAGTCCTGTGTTGGAATTCACTGTCTCAGGTGCCAAGAGGTTGGTTCCTTGTGGGTTGGGTGATGACGATCAATGCATCGATGATGATTTTACAGCATGGTACAGTCTTTTTTGGCTTACTGTGCAGACTCTATGCTGTTTTTACATCATGATTGAGCAAAATGAATTAGAAAACCAGCATGTTCTATTTCAATTCTTAACTGATTTGCATTGAGCAATGCAGTTGCACAGGCAATTGCAACTACTGTTATCTTGGCCTTGAATGGGCCACAAGGGAATCTCAGTGGTGCCAAATTTTGCAGATCATTTACTCTATGATGTAATACAATACTCAACACTGGCATTCCAGTCATGCTCAGATGGCCTTTAGTCTCTCAGATCAGTGCTCTGATTTTAGTCTATTCATCTTCAATTGCTTCTCTCCCAGGAAGGAAAAGTTGTGGCCAGAACTTGATGGGCTCCTGCGTGATGAAGAAGATGGACCTGCTGTTGCGTTACCATACAAGGTGGCAGTTCCTGAGTACCGTGTAGTTATGTGGGAGAGTGGCATTAAGCTCTGGGAAGACACGTATGCTCCAAAGTTAAATGGTCAAGCAATCTATGATGTCAACCATCCTTGTAGGTGGGGTCAGACACCTATTTTCCCTCTGTTCTCTTTGTCGATTTAACTGAGCATTTCATTCATCTGGCTAGAAACTTAAATGATTCAAGACTGATTCAGGCTGGAACTGTTGTTTCCAAAACAGAGTTGATGTTGCAGCTCGGAGGGAACTTCACACCCCTTTGTCAGACCGCTCATGCATACACTTGGAGTTTGACATTGCAAACACGGGTATAATGTGAGTAAACTTGAACAAGCTTTCTTTGGTTTGTATTTCTTATTTTCCTGTTTACTCACATGTTGTCAGATCTCAAATCTCCATATCCTCATTGTCTGGTGACCTCTCAATTCTATTCAGGTGAGACTCAAATTGCAAATAGGAGATTTTCTCACTACTTTTGAAGATGTATTTGCATCTCCAGAATGGAATTCCAGGCTAGGGGCTTCATATACACCAGCTGAAGTTTAACCCAAGCTTGTGTTGATGTGGCAGGTATGAAACCGGGGACCATGTTGGAGTGTATGTACACAATTCTCAAGAGAATGTGGAAGAAGCAGCCAAGCTCCTAGGTTTACCCCTTGATACAGTCTTCTCCCTCCATGCAGACGCAGAGGATGGCACTGTTTTGGGAGGTGGCAGTGGATCACTTCCTCCTCCATTCCCTGGTCCATTGACCCTCAACTCTGCACTCAGTAAATATGCTGATCTGCTGAATTCTCCTCGCAAAGTGAGTATGAATTTCAACCTGCAAACATTCTTCTGCTTTGCAGAATTGGTGGATGTAGGATAGCCTATCATAGACATTCAGCTGCAGGGAAGTCGGAACCAGGTGATATCCATCTACAATTGGTACTCAGCTTGGTGGCATTTGAAAAGGACAGCTAAGAAGCAACTTTTGTGGTTCATAGTTGGCTTAAGTGTTAATTATGGTGCAGAGGTACAATGGTGAAGTGCTGAACTATTATGCTGGGGATGTGGGTTGCAGGCTGTTTTATCTGCATTGGCAGTATATGCATCTGACCCAGATGAAGCTAAGCAGTTGAATCACCTTGCATCACCCCAGGGCAAGGTATTAACTTCCTGGTGTCCAACAGGTCCAAGGACAGAGGAGATATGACAGGTGTTGTAGGTGGAATGCTGTATCTTTTTTGACTGTTGCCTTGCCATGCAGGAAGAGTATCAGCAGTGGGTGATAGCCAGTCAGCGAAGTCTTTTGGAAGTGATTGGGGCATTTCCATCTGTGAAAGTTCCACTTGGAGTTTTTTTTGCTGCTGTGGCTCCTAGGCTTCAACCCCGATTCTATTCCATCTCCTCCTCACCAAGGTAATAGATGTAGTCATCTGTTTGGCCAGTAAGAAGAGGTCCTACTTTTATTAGCAACTGGCCACAAGAGAGAAGCTTGTTACGGTTCATTGTATGACTTGCTTTGTTGCCCATGTAGGTTTGCACCCACCAGAATTCATGTCACCTGTGCTTTGGTCTATGGACCTAGTCCCACAGGACGCATCCATCAAGGTGTTGCCTCTACTTGGATGAAGGTTGGTTTCCCGTTTAATCTCTTCCTTCAAACTCACTGTCATGTCAATCCCCAAACGATACTAATAACTTAGTGCAGGCCAGGGTTGCCATTGTAGCATTGTTCAGATCACGGTACTTTCAGGCCAATGATGGAGTTCATTATAACCAAACATACTCGAGACCTTGTGGCAAGAATAGTTTGACAATCCATGCAGATATTTAATTTGAAATGTAGTATGTGGAAATTATGAATCTTGTTTGCATCTGTATACAAGCTTGTACCTGATTCTTACATTGGGTTCAGAATCATGGGGTCCAGGTTTAGCTTTAAACTCCTCTAGTTCAAACACCTGTTTTCTGATGCACATTGGTTTCAGTTGATGTAGCTAACACCTAGAAAAATCCATTTGCAGAATGCTCTTCCTTCTGAGAAGGTTGGACGAGCTGAATGCAGTTGGGCTCCAGTATTTGTGCGACAGTCAAATTTCCGGCTTCCATTAAACCCAATGACTCCTATTGTGATGATTGGACCTGGGACAGGCTTAGCTCCATTCAGAGGGTTTTTACAGGTCTGGTGTCTTTCCAACTTTTCCAACATCTTGTTTCTTTATTTGCACTCTAGTCAGATGTGGATGTTGTCCCATGTCAATATCTTATGCTGATAGTGAGTTCTTGACGGTTCTAATAGGAGAGGGCCACTCTACAAGAAGCTGGGGAGACACTTGGACCAGCTATTTTCTTCTTTGGATGCCGCACACGCAGACAGGTAAATATTGTGTTGTCTTTTACAGTACTGGTCTTTCAGTCTGAACCTTACCCTTTACTACCAGTATTATGACTGAATAAGCACATTGGTTAATGTACGTATTATCAGATTGTCTCTCCATTCTTCTCATGTTTTAAATCATAAGTATGGAGAAGCTACCTTTACTTTGAACTAGTTTTTATCTCAGTTAGAACTTTTGCAGCCAATAGCTAGACAGCTTGCATCCATAGTTTGTCCTCATCTATTGTGGGTTGGGTGTATTGCAGGATTTCATATATGAGGAGGAGCTACAGGATTTTGTCAATAAAGGGGTTGTTGAGTTGGTTGTGGCCTTCTCTAGGGAAGGTCCCACAAAGGAGTATGTTCAGAATAAGATGCTTGAAAAGGTGTGTTAGGGCATCATCCTGGCTGGGCTTGATTGCATGTGCGGATCAAACGTATGACAAGTAATTTTGTTCGAGCTGAAAAAGCTTGAAAAGGTGCAGAGAGTGTGCTTGCTGGATTTGGTCATATGCAAGGACGATATGAGTAGTTTCTAGTTCAAAATCCATTTTGCAACCCAGTCACATGTGGTCAATTTATTGCAGGCAAGTGATGTATGGAGATTGATATCCGAGGGTGCTTATGTATATGTGTGCGGTGATGCTAAGGGCATGGCAAAGGATGTGCACCGCACATTACATACAATTGTCCAGTCAGAGGTACAGACCACAATGGACTTATATACTGTGTGGATGGCTTTTGCTTGATGCCTACCTATGTCACATTCAGTAATGTGACATTGGGTGGGTAGGTAGATAAGCAGATCAACAATGTCAGCTACTGGCTGTGTGTTCCCAAACTGGTGAAGGATCTCTTGTTTGAGTTGTTTGTTCCAGTGTCTTAAGTTGGTGATTACACTGCATAAAGGTAACTGCCTGTTGTGACATTGCTGACATGCGTGTATATGAAGGAAGAGAAGGGAAAGTGGAACGTTAATGACTATGTGATACTTAGGGTTAGAATGAGGGTGTAACTGAACCTCTGGTGTTGACAGGGGGGAGTGAGTGGCACCAAGTCCGAAGCTATCATAAAGCAGTTGCAAGTGGATGGACGATATCTGCGTGATGTTTGGTAGAGAGACTATCAAGAAGTTAAATGTCAAAGCAGGGGTTAAGTGTAGATGAAAGCTTCTGAAAGCTACCAGTGCAAGTAAAACTGGAGGTGGACATGATGCAAAGCAGGTGTGTGCACTTCATCTGGGATCTTGTAGGGGGGACTGGGTAGATTACTGGTAAAAGCAGGTGTGCACTTCATTTGGGATCTTGTAGGGGGGGACTGGGTAGGTTATTTGTAAAAGCAGGCAGTCATCACTCAATGCTTGTTGTAGTTTAGGTCCATGAAGAGTCCAAATATAAACGGGTAGAGAGGAGAAATCATAGGTTCATTGCTGGGGTTGCATAACTTCCAGATCATTGTTTGCTCCAGGAAGAGAGCATCTGTCACAATGTGGCACATCATTTTAAACCTGGAAGCGCCAAAGCCAAGGCAGCCTGCCAGCCCCTATCAATTACCTAGGACAGGTCCCTGGATATCCCCACCAAGCACACACACAGGCCTTAGTGGAGATAGATATATGTACTTGATTGATACCGTGCTTGTTGCTACCATGGCAATTACATTTTGACATAAAATCTTACATTTCTGGTAGGTAGTGTCTTTTATTTACGAACAGCTTTCAGCCATTTCCATCTGTGAGGATTTGATTTCTTCCTCATGTTGTCTTTCAATGAAAAACTTCACATGTAGATTTAGTTTCTAGGTTGGGTAATGTTAGCATGGCCTTTGGGGATCTTAATTCATTGTTTCATGCAAATGCCCATCATACTTGTTATTACGTCAACCCTCTCTTAAGTTTTCTTGCATTTCCTTGGTGGAAGCATGGTGCGCTAGACCAAACTGGACATCACATGCATTGTTTCTACAAGTAATGAAATCTAATCAAAGATTATACGATAATTGCATTCAATATCTCATGGTGTCAACTCAAAAGGGTGTGATAGTTTATATTTGTAGGTGTAATGTATAATGCATTTCTACAATTAAAACATGGCTACATAATGTATTTGGATTCTTAAATCTACTACATATATGTCTTGTAACAAATTATCTTGACTTTGTTTTCAATGGAAAAGAGACTTTTGAAAATTTCAAGAAATTTTTCAATCACATGAGTTGATGAGACATATTTTATATAACATTCAAAGATCAATATTTTATATTTTTAAAGACAATCAAATGCACAATCTAAAGTTTAAATACTTTAGAAAGTCCAAAATGGACATAAAAATCAAGAATTGTAAGAAACTATATATGAACAATATGTTTCTATTATCAACATCAAACCAATGGCCTAATTCAACATATTCTAAAGCATGATAACATCTAACAATTTTTCAATTTAGACATAACTATAATTTTTTTAATTGATTGATTGATTAAGTGAAAAAGAAATTCACATTGATATTAATAACCATTCTAGTAGATTATGGAGGGAAAAAAAGTTATAAACCAAAGTGATTGAACCATTTAAAAAGACATTATGTTGTTCAAATATGAATATAAGGCTAGGGTTGGGAATCATGAGAGGGACAACGCAAAGGGATTGCAAAAGTTATGGACTTTTCATGGACCATAATTGGTTCATTACAATGCGCTTTCACCTTGTCATCCTTATGTTTTTTTTGTCTCATGCAATTTTTTGCACCACATTTTGAACTAGGATAAAATTCCCCCATTCTTGACTCACAAGCCTCACTCAATGTGTATGTACATGTAACCCATTGATCCATTGGGTATCCACCTCTTACATCATGTTCATGGCAACAAATACACAAGGATACATGATGCATTTACATTCATTACACACAATTTCAGCTTCCACATGGTACAAAAACAATTGCAAGCATTATGTCTAGCTACATTTCATTCATCTTGTCACTAAGTTAACACCATCATTTCCACAAATGGTGTTTGGCAATCTAGCCAATTTTATCATTGTTAATCCCACATGTGCATACATCAACTTATTCTTTAATTGAATTTGCATGAGGATTTGTAGCTTTGAAGGTTGCACATGAGTTACTAATGTTTGCATCAATCGATCAATTTCTCCTCTTATAAATGAGGGGATGCACAAAGAAGCCAATGATTTCTTAGTGCATGAAAGGTTCAAAAGGTCCTCCACTTCTTCTTTTTTGTCATTTTTTTTTGACAATGAATCTTGATTACTCTTTAAAAGTTGTGAGTGTCCTCCATCATGAGTCAAGTGATAGCCTTAACCCACCTCTCACTACCACTACCTACTTGTTACTTAATATTATCTTTTTAGGATTTTTTTTGTTTACTTTTTAAACTCATTTGCTCCTAGTTTTTTTTTAAATTGATTTCTATATGTTTAAAAGAGGGCATGGAGGGTTTTATATTTTACTTTCACACATTTTCAATGTTATTGCATTGTTTTCATATGCATGATACATCATAAGAATAGAAATCCCTATTTTTTGGGTCTATTTTGTCATGTTTCCACCATGTACTTTGGTCAAAGTTTCATCTCTTCCAACGCATTGCATCTAATTTGAAATTCAAATTTTGTCAAAATGTTTCACACATCATGTGTTACAAGACCTTACAATTGGATTCCTTGAAATGTTAGGAAATGAATTTTCCCATTTGAACCTATTTTTGGACCTTAGAGGAGGTTGGACATTTAAGGGTTAATGGTTGCTTGTTCTAACAAAACAGTTCCTCAAAACATTTGTCAAACCAAGCATGGTATCATTTACCATATGAAAGTTTTGCTACCTTTTTTTTTGGATTGTTGCCTTTGTTTAACCTTGAGCTCACATACCTTCATTTATCATATGGAAGTCTTTGTTGCCATTCTTTTGTTTGGGTTTTGCCTTTGTCTAACCTTGAGTTCATATACGTTTAGTTTAACAAGTACATGCCAATGAAGCCCTCAATGGTGACAATGGGGTGTTGAAGGTATATTTACTATGCCACAAAACTTACCAAACTCACATAAGCCAACAAAATTGCTATAAGGTTATGGGCTTTGGAAATTTCATGTTGGACATATGTTTATACTTTCAACTTTACCATGGGAAAGAATGCAAAGCTCCAAGTTGAATTTAAATTGTTAATTGACGTTATAGATGAATATGAAAATATTGTTTTATCTTGAAATTGAATTGGATCCAATGCAAATTGATGTGAGATGAGGGCTAAAGGAGATGCAACCTAAGGGGATAGCAAAATTGTCATAGATCTCATAATGACAACTATCTTGGGTATGTGTTACATGGCAGTTATGTGGTGACCACAATTTTTTACAAACATGAACATATTTGATGAATTGTTGAGTGTCAAATTGAATGGCCATCTTTGTTGCATGTTCAAAAAAGAAGGAAGGTCATTTTCTCCTTCATGGCAATGTACATTGTGGCTATTGTTTGGTGGATAATAAACTCATTTACTTGCTTTCAACATGGAAGAATGTGTGGGTTAGTTCAACTATTCATCCTAATATGTTCAAGTGGGAAAAAAATTACTTTGTTTCTTGAATCATGTTGTTTCAATATGAAAAAGACATTCCTTGGTATATAAGTCAAAGATAAATTTAAATTTATTTAGTTGTATAAAAGATTTTCAATGAATTAGTGCCATCATCAATTTTAAATAGAATGCTAGAAAACATGGATTCAAACTTCTTGTTGGTCATTTAAATTGTTTGTGGTACATGTGTAGCATGGTCATAATGAAAATCAGGAGCCTACATGGGTTTTGTGCTACATAACGCCTTGCAAGCAAGCAAAGTGCATTTCTAGTTTCTAACTATGTAGCAAGAAAAGTATGTTTTTGCACATTGGGTAGAAAGATGGGTTTGAATCCCACACTTCAACATTGTGACTCCTCTTTGTCATGTAGGTAGATATGAATTTCAGAATTGCATATAGGGTTATAAGTATGGGTGTAATAGAATGCAAGACATGGAGCCAAACTTGCATACAGGGTTATAATATGGGTGCATTAGAATGCAAGACATGGAGTCAAACTTGCATATAGGGTTATAAATATGGGTGTACTAGAATGCAAGACATGGAATTAAACTTGCATATAGGGTTATAAGTATGGGTGTATTAGCATGCAAGACATGGAGTCAAAGTTGAAAGAAGTGGAAAAAATTGCAAGCATTTTCATTTCCATGGTACTTTGGGAGCCACCACATTAGCACACACATTTTCCTAGGGTTTCATGATTTGGGTCTTCCAATTGGGCATGTGTGTCATTGATGTCCATGAAAGTTTGGATGAGATGATGGTTTCCTAGACTTGGTGAGAGAAAAGAAAAAACCAGTCTGGGAGTGAGAAAACAAACCCCTAAATTTTATTTTATTTTATTTTATTTTTATTTTATTTTTTATCAAAACATTTTCACCTCCAATGTGTGAAATTCTGTGCATTTTAGAACTAAGTATTGGAAGGAGAATCCAATGGTGCAAAAATGAGTTTTTGGGTGTGCCAAGGTTTGCCTTTATCTGCCCGGTAGTAAAAATTCAACAGTTATGGGTAGTAGATTGAACACACTGGGCAGGAAGAACCAAATGTTTGGAGTTTGAACTTGTTGAAAAATAGCTCCAAAAAAAAAAAAAACAAAGCAGCTCATTTGCCTAAAGGGCTCCATCCATTATGGATCAAACAAAACCAGTGGCAATCATCTAGAAAACAAATTAGCCAAATTTTGGCTATATACCAGATATTAAAGTGAAATGAATACAGATCTCTCTATATTCTTGGCTACCTACTAGAACTTATCATTAAAATCTGGCCATTCAAAAAAAGATGCTTTGAAATCTGGTAAATTTAGGCCAATTTTGTCACCCAAAAAAATCCTTTGTGTAGGTCCAAATCACGACCTTTTTCAGGTCAAATTTTGGTGAAAATTCACCCCGAAGAAAATCACCACATTTAGGCTATAACTGTTATGAAAACCCCCCAAAAAATTGGTTACTTCTAAGCATTATAAATATAATAATGTCTTAAGACAAAAATCAAGCCTCTGAGGCCCAGATTTAACATTTCTTGGGTTACTTAGAGCCAGTAAGAAGCTAGTGGAGTGGCCACTCAACAGAAGGTGAAGTTTGCCAGTCCAGGTGCAGTTTTTCCCCAAGTCAAAAAATGGCCAAAAAAATTTCAAACCACATTTTTCATTCAAAAAAAATTTGGGAAATTTTTTGAAAAAGAAAAGAAAATAAAAAGGAAAAAAGTGACAGAATATTCCTGTTTTTTTTTTTTTAAATTCACGCAACAAAATGGCTAATCACAGTTAAAGGTAATTTTGAATGCAAAATGAATTTGAGTAAAAATACAGTTTAAAGAATACATATAGCTCTCATTTTAAAGAGTAATTGACACCAAATTTCTTTACTGGCGAATTTCTGCCAAATGTCGACCTGCAAATACGATTTTGACCTACATACAAAAGATTTTTCATGGAAAAAAATGACCCAAATTCGCCAGATTTCAAAGGAAAAAAAAAATTCAGAATCGCCAGATTTTTATGAGAAGTTCTAGTAGGTAGTAGCCAAGAACATAGAAGGATTCTGTTTTTTGGCCTTGCCTTGGTAGACAAGAAAATTGCATTTAGATTCATTATAGAGTATAATAGTAGCTTAAGGGATTTTGGCCCCTAGGTAATAATAAATAATAGGTCTATTTTTATATGAGGATTTTTGAAAAATGATATATTTTGGCTAAGTTGTGTTTGAAACTTGAGATTAGTTATATAGATTATATAGAGTTGTAATAATATCTTGAAGGATTTTGGTTTCTTTTAGAGAATTTTTTTTTTGATGATTATATTTTTGCATGGTGAAATATATTTGAGTTTCCATAACTCTTCTTTTGCCATAACATACTTTTTTTTTAAGGCAAATTGCAAGGCCAAACAAAGTGTGACACACACCTCCCTTGTTTTTCTATAGTATGTATGTGTGTAACTAAATTTGGCTAAATTATGTTTTGGATGATCGCCCACTATTATGACTTACATCACAAAATCCTTAAAAGAAACCCATGAGCCATTTATTGAGTAAATTTAGTGTAAGAGTTTTTATATCATGGCTGTGTAATTTAAGTAGCTTCAATGCTTGTGGTCAGTGCGCAACTGATTGATGATTTTATGGGAGAGAGCATTCAAAGCAAACTGTGTATCGTGTTCCTCCATCAAAACTTCTCCATGCAACTAACTGCAACAGCAACAGCCACAGCTGGCTTCAAAATGTTTCTCAACCATGAGAGCAGAAGGAAATCGTGATCATCAAGTCCACCAGTTTGGATCTGTCTGGTGGCCGCGCTCTGATTTCTTCCCTTCATCATCAGTGTCACTCGCCTCAGGCAATGATTCTTTTTTTCTTCTGAAAATTTGCCCTGTCGAATCTAGATGTAGTTCATAGTGAAATATTGGTGCCAAGAAAATTCTTCATTGTTTGAATTACAGTACCTTCGAAAATGGAGTCTAACAACTCCCATTGTGAATATTTCAAATTTTGACTGAATATTTATGTTCAAGTCTTTTCGTATCTTTCAAGATCATTGTGGTAGTTTAGTAGTTAAAATTTTTTTAGTGTCTACAATAGGTGAATGATTCAATTCACTTGAAATCCAACATCATAGGCTCTCCCCGAAAAACAATTATGGCTTGCCCTCTTGAGAAATAATTATCACACAACATCTATCATAGATATGGAGTTGTTAAGGAGTTTGCAAGTTGTAGGTGGGCTTAAGTTGTTGCGAGATTGTCATGTCCCATTGCAACCATAGGATATCCCACAAAATCATAGGAGCACACGTTTAGCTTAGTTCAAACCTTTTCTTCAAAAGATGTCACTATAATCAGGTCACAATTTTAGTTAATTGTACATAAGCATTTTGAGAAGAAGCCATGAGATAGAAAGAAATAACACAAGAAAGTTTCCACCTACTTTGATCTTTGAATGCCACCTCTCTTTCATTCAAGTGTGTTTTGCAAAGAAATGAAGTGTATTACAAAAGTGGTTAATGGGTAAACTGAAATTTCACATGGTGGCAAGCTTTTCCATGTCAACTTTCCATTTAGAAAAGTTCAAGTATATGCTTGAAGAGGACATATAGGTATGAGAAATGGAAAAACTATAGATAGTTGGGAGATTGGTGTTGCGGCCATTACTCAATTGTTCCTTTCCTCCTCTTCATTCCTTTTCCAAGCAACCAAAGCTTTCTTTTTGCAATCCAGAACCATAATATTATTAAGCAATACAAGATCCCACCCATGATGACAATTTGGTGTATTAATAACACCCAAGTTGACTTATAAATCATAAGATAATCAAGAGCAAATTTTTCTTGTTGTGCAATTCTTATGTTAATGCCTACAACCATCACTATCAACATGCATACAACACATAACATAGAAATACCATGAATAGTACATTACATCCAAATCACAATAAAAAAATGAAATTCATTTGCAACAACATAGGAATCCAAGTCCACAAAAAACAATGCAAATCACACAAATTCAATGCATAAAACACAAAGAAAACCTACAACAACAAGCCATGTGTGTTCTAAATTTTCAAATCACAAAAAATGATTTTAAAACTTTAGATTTTATCCCATACATTAAATATCTAGAACTACGTTCACATTGGAACTTATTACAAGTTAACTTCCCTAGTCTACCTATAGTAACTAAGATATAAGCATGTAAAAACAAAGAAATCCTAACAATTGTTGTGCGCTCCTATGTTGGCACCTACAACCATCAGTGTCAACACACATATAACACATAACACATAAATACCCTAAATAGTACAACACATCCAAACCACCCCCCTATGTGGGGTTAAGGCCCCCCTAATATAGCAATGCATGAAATGCCTTATGGAAATTCACCATGAATGAACATTTTGGTTTTAAAGTGAAAGGACCAATAGGCCTAGTGTAAATATCAATCACATCATTAATCACCTAATTATGATCCCTCAATTCCTTAACCAAATCTGAATCATGTTAGAAAATAACTTTGGTTACTTTCTACTATCTAATTATAAGAATAAACACTTGGGTATTTGCAAGCTAGAGTGTATCACTTTTGACAAAAAAAATTTGTCCCTAAAAGTATGTTTCACAATGTATTTTTTACAAGCTAAAAAATGTGAAGTTATAAACTTGTCAAAATGTTCATCTTTTCCAAAAAGAAATGACACATGACCATGTAATACCTCCTAGGCTACATGTTCATGAACAAACTTTTAATATTTCATAAAAATGTATCAATGACAAACTTTGTTGTTTTCGTCAATTTTTTGCCTATGTAAAAATCCATAATTTTTTTTTGTGACATTCAAATGATTTGCAAACACCTATTTAAATTGTTAATCACATTTTTTATTTTTGGAAAAAAAAAAATGTTCATTATAAGCTCAACATATGGTGAATCCATTTGCACATTCTTATGTAATATGACCTTGCAACTTGTAATAAGAAGTCCCCCAATTGGTGTAGAAAAATTCAACTACAATCAATTCCAATATTTTATCACACTAGATTATATAACTATCATGGATGCCAACGTTATGGAATTCATTTACATGAATGTTCATCCATGACTTGTAATGAACTTGTACCTAACTATTAATTTAGTTTCGGTTCACCCTCAATTAGCTTTTAATTAATTTTTAGTTCACTTCCAATTAATTCTTAGTTTTCTCTTAATTCACTCTTACTTGAAGATTAGTTCATTCATAATTCACACATAGGTGAACATGGGCCACACATGGGTACACATGGGCCATGCATGGGTGCACATGGGCCACATGTAGGTTCTAAGTTCCTTGAAAAACATCTTTGAACTAAATGCCTAATGGGTATAAATAAAGATATAATTCCCCATTACTTTTTATTTATTCAACATTAGTTGTGGGTGCATTCTTTTGTCGCAACCTTATTATGTTCTTTTTCTTGTTCTTGCAATAAAATTATGCTGAAATCTTATCTTGCACATGTCGTGTTCTTGTTTTATGATTTGGGATTTGAGATTAGGCCTCCTTTTGTTCATGTCCTTAGGAAATCTTGTTGTCTTAGTTGTTTTTGTGTTCATGACAGTTTGAATAGACTCCCATCAAACCTATTTTTGTTGTTTTTATTTTTGTTATCCTTTTGTTTTAAGATCATGTTTGTATCAAAGGAAGAAGTTGTTATGTCCATGGAGAAAATCCTTGCCATCCTTAAAAATCTTAAATAGGAAAATCAAACATTTCGTGAATCTATTATTCATTTGCAAACCAATCAAATTTCAACCTCTTTGGGATTTGTTTCTACAATAGAACCCCAACCAAAGGAGCCACATATTAACTTACCTAACAAGTTTGATGGTACACATTTAAAGTGGTTTTATTAACCAAGTGTGTCTTGTCATCCAATTTCATCCTCATCGGTATCCAATTGGCCCAACCCAAGTTAAACTCATTGGCACTTTGTTGTTAAGCACAACCCTTGCTTGGCTTGCACTTTTGTTGGAACATCAATCACCTTTGTTCAACAACTTTGAAGCATTTAAAAAATAGTTCAATGCCATCTTTGGAAATTTAGACAAACATCGAACATCAATATACGATCTTTTTGTCAAGGATCGCATTTAGTTGCGATATATGCATCAGATTTTAAATAATTGGTTTGCGATATTTCATGGGGTGAAGCATCACTTATAAATCAATTTTAATTTGGGTTATGAAATGATGTGAAGGATTTGTTATTCACCATGCTAAACCTTTCAACATTAAATCAGGTGTTGCATAAGTTGTTTGTTGTGACAATAGGTTCTTTGGACATTGACAAGAAAGGTCTCATGAACCAACACCAACAACACAAAGGAGTTTTGCACCACCAACAACAAAAGGGGTTTTCCACCTACAATGCCAACCCAACCTTGGCAACCTATTCAAAGGAGGACCCCATGCATATTGATAAGACAATATTGAAGCCCCTCATGGAACAAAAGAAACAATGTCAACATACATACAAACAAAGTCGAGAACCAAGTCATGTTATTTGCGAATGTCCAAAGAAGCATGGTCTTCATGTAACATGTGCCATTTCTATCACCAATCTGTAACCAAAGGAGTCGAAAAATGAACATGTCTAATCTTAATAAAAACCATGAAATTGGACACTAATGCATCATGTAATGAAAATGGTCCCAAACTATCTTCAAATCTAATACCATGTTTTTTGGTGCCAATCATTGTCAAATGTGATAAGCTTGTGGCAATGGAGGCCCAAACACTTATTGGTTTTAGCGCATCAACATGTTTCATTAACATTGAGCTGGTGTGATAATACAAGTTGGCTTTAATGGAAAAAGAACACACCAGTGCCAGTTGAGGTTATTGATGGTCAAAAAATTTCATCAAGATTCATTACACATGAAACCAAGGCATTAGATGTTACCATTGGTTTTCACACCAACAAGGTTGTTTTCAACGTCATTTCATCTCCAAGGAATCATGTTATCATTGGATTGTCTTCATTTGCTTTATGTAATCCATAAGTGGATTAGCATATGAAGAGTCTTCATTTTGAAACACCACATGAACACGAAATCCTAGAATGTGAAACCTTCATCGAAAACATGCATGGCAAAAATCAAGATGGAGTATGTCATCTAATTGAAAATATGTGTGAGGGTGAAAGCATGCAAAATTTGAAGCAAAAGGAAGTTTACTTCGGTAATACAAGAAAACCTGGGTGCCCCAAGTTTTTTTTTATATTGGAACAAAAGCTTTCATGCAAGTTACCAAGAAAGGAGATGCATTCTTGATGTACGATCTTCCCTCACTAAATGTTGAACCACATCCACATCAAATTCATTCCCAATACAAATAATTTAAGGATATGTTTGAGAAGAAGAATGCAAACACCTTACCCAAACATTGACCATATAATTGCACCATTGATCTTGAAGAAAAAATGTAACCTCCATTTGAACCCATTTACACTTTGTCACAAGACGAACTTGCAGTGCTTCGTGAATACATCAATGAATTTTTTAAAAAGAAGTTCATTCAACATTCCAAATTTCTGACTGGTGCCCTTATCCTTTTTGTCAAAAAGATAGATGGCTCTTTATGAATGTGTGTCAATTAATGTGGATTGGATAGATTCACCATAAAAAATTAGTATCTTTTGCCCTTAATTTCAAGGTTGTAGGACCAGTTAAGTCATGCCAATGTACACCAAGATTGATTTACATTGTCGCAACCCTAGCCTTGGCTTGCGACCAAGGCAAGGGGGGGTTGCAAGGTTGCGGGCTTAGTAGTAGACCTGGGAGTCACATCACATGCTCCCGGGAGTGCAAACAGTCCAAAGAGTGTGAGGTAGTGAACCCTCACACTCCCAAGGCAAACTCCCACTTTGGGAGATGGAGTCCCGGTGGACTCCCAAAACTTCAGAGAGCGATTGCAGGGGTCAAACCTCAATGGATTGTGGCGTTCTTTATATCATTGGAAAGCTCTTGAAGCGTGGATATCTAAAATGGGCTCGAATTGCTCATTTGGACATCTGAAACACAAGTTATGGCCAAAAGAAGGGTCGGGAGTCGAATTCCCGGGAGTCTGCCAGTTTTGACTCCCGACGACTA
>Ga0116227_10003722_pt1 | contig 33748 bp, 30 predicted proteins | sample S1TSphgellanicum_FD_89693 | JGI IMG/M metagenome (GOLD analysis project Ga0116227, IMG submission 89693) | Host-associated microbial communities from peat moss isolated from Minnesota, USA - S1T2_Fb - Sphagnum magellanicum MG | ecosystem: Host-associated > Plants > Peat moss > Unclassified... | reverse complement strand
GAGATATTTGTTAGTTACTTGCGCCGCATATCTGATGCCCTGTGCCTCACCAAAGAACGCACAAGTTGTTCAAGAGGAAAACATAAACTAGCGGAAGCTCATCGGTAATGCTAGCTTGCTCACAAAGCTGGGTTGCAGGAACGTGAGGTCGATTGATCAGCGCCAACATCGATCGAGAGAGCTTGTTGGAGGCTTCGACCTTTAGTTCACAATGAGTAGTCACCTGAAGGCCTCGCCGAAGTGCAACTTGGACATGGTGGCTCGTCCCACGGGCTACGTGTGGTGTTTTTATTAGTGGAAAGCGGAACTTTTCAGTACTATATGGGACAAGTGCGCCAGTTGTATGGCAAGACAGGAATTGCTTCAGACAGACAGAGGTGGACGCAAAGGTCTAGGTCCGGACTCCAAAGTGCACAAAATATTGGAGCTGCATTGAAATAGTACGCCTAGCGACCACCAAATTCATGGATTTGGGCGAAAAAGTCCAAACCCGTGTTTTTACTTTGAAGTCCCTAACGGACTGATGATGGTAGGTCTTCCCCCTAAACGTCAGGGCGTGCCAACGGGGTCCGCTTTTCAGTGTACTTCTCTGACGTTTAGGGGTTAATTGGACTCTTTGTCACGTGAGTACCGCTGGTTATTAATAATTATAGTCCACACATTCGTTGTCCTTGTTCACATTCCAAAGTGGGGAAGGTAGTGCCACAGTGAACCAGCACCCACCAGTCACCGTGAAGGATGAATGGTAAGTGGTCAGGAAACAGTTTTCTGTTGGGTTGCAGTTCATGGTTAGCTCAGTTGCTTTTTTTTTCTCTACCTACCTACTAACAACCCACAAGCAGGTTGTTAGTAGCTAGGTAGTAAACAAGCCTTTACTTATGTATAAATCATCTAATTACCTACTTTCATGCTTACCTACCTTTATATGAGACCTATTTTCCTATGTAATTGGTTACCAAGGTGAAACTAAATATTAACTCATTTAAGGTTCATCCACAACTGAGTAATAATGATCATCCTGTGGATGGTGGGTTGGTGGGTGTGGGTTCACTGTGGCCGGGAAGGTATGGCTTAAGAGCATCCCCAGTGGTTCTCTTGTTTCTTGTATCAATATTCAAGCCATTCATTTAAATCTTCCCCCACTCCAGACCCATTCTCTTGAAAAATAGAACACTACAAATTAAGAGGCTTTTTAACTTTCCCCACTTGGGCCAATTATTATCATCAACTGATCAATAAAAAACAGTCATTTCGTTTTATTCCAGCTCTTCACTGCCTTAAGCAAACTTAGTGTGAAAGTGGTGATTTCACATACCTAATTTGACTGTCATACTTCATCCAAATTGTGGGTGCAGTAATATGTTTACTACAGTGCATGACACATCAAAGCGACCCCAAATGTCAAGCTTAAATATTCTTCGCACATAACCTGTAACCCCAAAAACTTGGCGTATTTATGCAGTACTTCACATGCTGAACAAAGTTACGCAACCCGCTTGTCAAGATCTTTTTTTTTGGCAGAGATAATGCCGGTCGAAATTGATAACTTTCGTCCAAATTTGGTTGGGGCGGCTCATATTTGGCCACAAGGCGCAAAGAACGAGGTTAGCTCCTTGGTCCCAACAGTTGCCTTCCTTTGCTTTTGGCGACATCGATGCTTTGAGCGTTCCGAGTTAACGAGCAGGCTGCTTGCTCTCTGGCTGGACTCACAACTCCTCCAATCGTCCCTGCGCCTGCTCTGCTTCGTCCTCGTTAGGCTCTTCCACGTCCTCAAACTCAAGCTCTTTTTCCTGCCAAACAACGTCCTCGCCAAATGTGTCAACGTTAACATCAACGGTCGTCTCGCCATCAAACACAGTCACCTCCTCCTCCTCACGTCCAGACTCATCCTTGTCGTGACGTGCTTGCTTGGCCTCAGCTAGTCTCTTGAGTTGCTGCTTTCGTTTGTTAAGTCTCCCCATGGTGGCCACTACTATCTGCGAATTGAATGTGGGTGAAGACGAAGTAGTATGGGCTTATGCATGCCTATGCACGGGCCCGCCAGAAGGAGTAGAGGCCGCGCCATTCCATAACCTTAACCCTACATCCCCTAACCCAAATTCAAAAAATTCCTCGGATTTATGCTGAAATTTTTGGCCCAAATTTGGCCGCCAAACTTTTTTACAGGTCACCTTTAAATGTCATGCACTGTACTACCACTGGAGACGATGGGGCTGTTTGGTCAAGCCATCAATAATGGGAGAAAAATATCTTTTAAATGACACTAAGAGCTCATTTAAGGAATGACCTCCCATTCTAATGGAATTAGGGGGTTTTTTTTTGGAGAAATTACACAATTTGTCATATTGGGAAAGAAAGGATTTCACAACTTGCAAGTATGCCAAAGTTAGAAGAAAAATTATGCAACCATTTTTTTTTTGGGTAGTGCAAATTTGGCAAAAAAGATTATGATTATTTTGGCGACATATTATGGGTGAAAATAGAAAGTTTTGGTGAGCACTATCTAGGGTTGCATTCAAAATTGGTGATGAATGTTTCATTGCTTACATGGCATATTGCTAAAAACTTCAAGTCATCATCAAATCACATTATGGGAGGATTGAAACCCATTATCAAAAATTTTGCCCATTGAGCATAATGTTTCATGCAAGTCGGTGATTTAGTAATGTTCTCAAAAGGAAATAAAACATATTTGGGAAGTTGGAACTTGGAAAGGAATGGTCATCAAACTAATGAAGGTCATGAAAACAAAAGGCCAATAATTTCATAACAATTATGTTCCCTAGTCACATGTAACGAGTTTAAAAACTAGAAAACCACCCCAAAAAAAATCATAATGTAGACAATTAAAACAAAACATCAACACAAAAAAATACATAAAGCTTTGTTGACATTGTGTTGCTTGCAATTGAAGAGCCTTTAAGCATTAAAGCATATTAATGTTTTTTGAACTGCCAAATCCCCACAACTTCATCATAAGGAAAATTGTGCATTTATAGAAGTACAATAAATTTAAATATAATATATTAAATACATACATGTTAGTTTTTATGTTATATGCATTTTATTCAAAAATATTTTTACTAACATATTATATAATAAATAAATATTGTCATATATTATATATAAGTGATCTTATATGATAAAACTATTGAATCAAAAAAAAAAAATTTCATGGATGAATATTATGTTTTGCATTTTTATCAAGTGAGGCCCATAATAAAATATTATTTAGTTAAAAAAATTAAATATGTATACATAATTTTATAATCTTATGTATTTTATATCTTATATACAAATGATGTATTATAAATTATTTATTATATATTTTTATGTTAAAAATATTGAATATTGAATTTGTTTTGTTATAAAACATCTTTTTAACAATTTATTAAATAAAGGCAGAAAATAAAATCTGACTTACTTTTCAGAATTAAATAAAATTTTATTTAAATACTATATAATTTGAAAAGTTTATCTAAGAAAAGATATAGATTTTTAAAAGAATTATAAGTTTAGTTAACAAGAGATATAGGTTTTGCCATTGCAAAATGACCCGGGTAGGTGGGTAAATGGGGTAGTTGGGTGAGGGGGGTGGTACGAGATGAAAAAAAATTGACTGTTGGAGGGTGAGTGAAAAACTTTTTTGACTCAACCTGTCTAACTGTGGGAGGTTCAATAACAGGGATGAACACTAGTCCATCCCAAATGGAACTGGTGCAGTCATGGGGGCTGGGTCACTCCAGCCGGCGAGAACAACGAGTTTCAACGTAATAGGGCATCAAACGGCTTAACTGGGAATGAAAATTTTACAAACCGAAATAACTGGGAACCAAACTAGTTTTTCCACCAATTTTGGTGATAAACTGAGTTCCATCATGTTTTTTCTTTCCCCTGAGCGCCTCTACTGCTGCTGGATATATTTTCACTTCTCCTACCTGTACAGTTGCTATAATCACTCTCGAACCTTGTGCATTAAATGCTGAGTTTCAGTATTTCATAGTGAGATTTCATAAATTTCATTACTTTGCAGATACCAATGAAAGAGGGAATAGGGGGTGAAAGCAGGCCCAAAGACAAGGTGAAGACAGGGTGACACTACGCATAACCCTATTGAGACTCATATAAAACCTCTGGTCCCTACCAGGCTGGTATAAGTTTAAGGCTAGTAGGTATTGCCTAAGCTCATAGCAGACTGGTAGGGTCCTTCCTACCAGGCGTAGGCCTACATACCAGACGAAACACTGGGCTTCGCCTAACACTTAAACTTCCTTGCACACTAGAGGCATCATGAAGCATGTTTTGCTTGAAAGATTGTTTTTTTCCGCCTACTAGGGACTGCCTGCCACTTGTTTGTGAAAGAAGCCGTCAGGCCAAACTTGGCCCCTGCAGGAATGTGCATAAAATTGACACATATTTGAGGAACAAGAAATTTTATTATTAATGTCTGTATGGGATGATGGACGTAAGCAATTAGAGTGCCCAAATTGTGTGACACAAATAAGTTTTTAAATGTGGATCCATCTGACGGCAGAATTCTGCTTTTCTGGCGGAGCTTTGGATTCCGCAGCGATGACGTTGAGGGAGGAGGGTTTTGCTTTTTCGTTTCTCTAGGGTTTGCAGCTCGGAAGAAAAGCTTGACATCATCTTCCCGTGAAGCTCTCAAAAGCTCTAGATTCTCGAAACGAGCAAATTCAACTGGAAAAAACAGAAAGGGTTTAGAGCGAGAATTGTATCTGCGCTGCTGGTGGGGTTGGGGTAGATCTGTCCGTGCATTTTTATTTGATTTGTCCTGTGGGAGCTTGGTGAGAGACAGCTGAGAGAATTAGGGTTGAGGAATCCGACGAATTTTTTTTCCTGGCTACGGGAATCTGATTTCGAAGAATTGATGAGAAATGAGTTTTTGGTATTTTGAAGGCTTGAGAGAAGAGATGCAAATCTCTGCGGTTCTCTGTGTTTTCCTGCTATCTGAACAACATTCCAGTTTTCCAAGGTAAGCCATATAGTTTTTTTTTGTTGCGGGGTGGTTGAATTGCTAGACGTTAGGTTGTGTTCTCCATTTCTGACATCAAGACTGCCCTTCTTTCTTACAGGAAACTTAATTTCAGCGTTTGGATTTCCGTTCTGTAGCATCATTGGACTCAGTAGTTTTGATCAAACTCGATGATTCTGTAGCGCCTTCTTTGAGCAATTGCTTGAAATTTGCAGAAGATTCACTTAGTTGCATGTGTTGCAATTTTGCCACATCTGTATTGTGAGTTGATTCTGATTTTGTGACTCATGGTATGGTCACAGTTCTCTTTGTCAACGAGGACTGTGGGAGGACTGTGGGATTTAGGGTTACAATTTTTAAGTCTGTTGTGAAACTTGTCTGCTTTTTGTGATCAAATGAAAGTGCTTCCCTTGCATTGAAGGTTTTTTTGGAACCAAATTTTCGACAAAGAATTGAGTTCACAATGCTGATGGGTTTTTTTTTCTGTGTTCAGGGTTTAGGAACTAGGGGTTTGAGGATGGGAAACAAACTAGCACGCACAACACAGGTGTCACCTTCAGAGTACTACTTGCATGACCTTCCTTCATCATACAATTTGGTCTTGAAAGAGGCACTGGGAGGTGGCCGATTCTTGAAATCAATCCAATGTGTTCATGATGAAGGCCTGTTGTTGGTCAAAGTGTACTTTAAAAGAGGCGAATTTATCAATCTCAAGGTCTGTTTTCCCCTGTCAACTACTGATTTTTGTCTGCTCTATCCTCTCTCCCTCTCTCCACCCACAGGTCTGGATGTCCCCATGTTGTTTCTTGCACTTCCCTCTGTATTCTCAGATTTTTACTCTTTTTCCAACTATGCAATTCAGTATGTTTCCATGTAGATGATTTGGTATTTGTTGATAATGGCATCTTTCTCTTGCACCTATCTACTTTTCTCAAATACTCAAGGACATTCAACATTCACATGTTTGGCCCTTCCAAGTAAGTATCTCATCTTTTTCCTCAAGTACTACTTCTGAATCCTCACAGAGAATTTGCTCATCAGAGATACAGTTTGATTCAAATGGTTTGCTTGCACTTCTTGCCAGTATTGGCTGGAGACAGACAAGGCTGCATACCTGCTACGGCAATATTTTTTCAGCAATTTGCATGATCGCATCAGCACACGACCATTTCTAAGTGTTATTGAGAAGAAATGGCTTGCCTTTCAGGTATGCAACGTCCTTTTCAAATCCTAGACCAGAAGTACCACAACCCCAAAACTGATCAGGAAAGTGGGCTCTTGATGTTTGGATGTAATGATGGCATTGAGGCAATACTTTTGCCATTGAAGAGCTCAATGATGGTGAGTTTAGAAGATTGGGAAAGTCATCTGATGTTGAAGCAATCAGGACTAAAAACATAAAATTCCTGGAGACCAAATTGAATTTTGAGCATCCTTTCCTTTCTGATTGTAAGAACACACTATGGATGCAGACAGCTTCTTTGTTTTTTGCATTTCTGATCTGAGTAATCTTTTCAACATTCTGTTTTCCAATTGCACAGCCTTCTTTTACAATTCTTGAGGTTTTATATGACTGTCTTGCAGCTTCTGCATGCAGTGAAGCAAATTCATGAACGTGGGATATGCCACGGTAAGGTTTTAATCACAATGTTGGTTTCCACTTTTAAGATTTTGTCGGTGTAGTTGTATCTACAGAGAGGAACATTTGAGAGACGGAAAACCATGATTTGAATTTTTCGCATGTGGAACTTCTCAGCTCCCTACTGAATATTGGTGATTTTGGCAGGAGATATCAAGTGTGAGAATGTACTGGTGACATCATGGAACTGGGTATATCTTGCGGACTTTTATGGGTCACTGAAGCCAACATATTTACCCGTGGACAACCCTGCAGACTTCTCCTTCTTCTTCGACACAGGTGGTCGACGCCGCTGCTATTTAGCACCTGAGGTCTGGTGTCAAGTTTTGTTCTGACCCAATTTCATAGCTGTCAAGTTGCTGATTGACATGAAAAGTCTTGCTTTTCTCTTTCTTGCTCAAAAGTTGGCTACCAATTTTTTTTAGCATCTGATTGATCTTCTTTTTCTCATCCCTTAATCTATTGAAACTTTGTGCCTACTTCCCCTTCTTCATTGGCTTTTCATGTTCCAGTTTGGCAAATGCATGGTTGAAACTTGAGAATATCTCTAGAGAAGCCATTGAGTTATATATAAGGGATATCATGACTTGCAACTTATTGGAAACTCTTCTGATCCATGCAGAGATTCTATGAGCCAAACATGGACACAGTCACCACTGCGGATGTGCCTTTGAAGCCAGCCATGGACATTTTCTCTCTTGGGTAACCTTCACTCGAGGACAATACTGGGTGAAATTGATAATTTTACTGTCTGATTGAGGGCAAGACCTTGCACAGACAGTACAGAGTTCCAGTCATGGTTGTGATGAAAGAAAAATTGCAGGTGTCTGTCTTCAAGCACTGTTAAAATATGAGAGTGCTATCTGCATACATGGATTTTAGGTTGACAGTTGTTGCTTCTGATCAATGCTTGTCTTAGGCAAGTGCAGCTCCATAAGTAAGATTGGGCAAGTTGCAGCTAGAGTGTTGGAATTATGTAACAATTTGCACTGTCTTGCAGGCCAACTAATTTGCCACTACTTTCAGAAGGGATGTTGTCTTTTATGTCCGCATGATTTCCAGTCAGCTACAAAAATAACCGTGATTAGTTTGTGGGTTCATGCAGTCCTCTGTGACATTGACCTATGGTTTTGCCATGACACAGGTGTGTGATAGGGGAGTTGTTCCTTGAAGGAAAAGCTCTGTTTGATTTGTCCCAGCTGCTTGCATATCGCAGAGGGCAGTATGATCCGTGGCCCTCACTTGAAAAGGTCTGCAATGCGCAGCTCCCTTTTGAAATGTTACTAATGGATGCAATTTGTACACTTTTGACAGTTAGAAAAGTTGATGGGAAAATGCTTTTGGAAGGCAATTTCCACTGTGTTGTGTTTTTGATATTAAAAGGCAAGCTTCTAGTTTGAGCTGTCATCTAAGCTACCACGTATATATTCCTAGCTTTTGTTTGAGCTATAAAACCTTGACTACAGAGTAGCTAGCACCCAATAGATACCTTCAATCAAAAAGAAGAATTCTTGCTCAAAGCAGCACTTGCTTTCATCATTTTCAATCAAAACTTTGTTTGTCTGGATGTTCTCTGGTGGTCATTGCCATGTGTTGGATGTCATTTGTTTTCCTGAGAACAGATTTGATATTGGGTACTTACAAGATGTCTGCTTTGCCTTACATAGATTCCTGATGTGGGAGTCCGGGAGATGATTATGCACATGATCCAACTAAATGAGGAAACCCGTTTTTCAGCAGGGGAGTGCCTCCACAAGTGGACACCAACAGTTTTCCGAGCATATTATTCCCCCCTCTTGCACAACTTCTTCTCATGTCTTGTGCCCCTTGACACTGACACAAGAGTAAGCCCTGACTGCAATTTCCTTTTTCATTCAACATGGATTTTACTCTCCAGTCAATTGGATCTTTGAATTGTCAATATGATGTTATGTGCTTCTTATTCTTTTTGCATGAGAAGAAATGACTTGTTTTCTGACAGGTGGCTGTCACACAAGGGGCCTTCCCAGAGATTCGCAAGCAAATGCTGGCTGATTCGCAGAAGAGGCAGCAATCTCGAGAAGTAGGGGGTATTGCTGATGTAGTTTCCTCGAAGGGGGTCTCTTTGTTGCCTTCACAAAAGAAGGATGAACTTCCTGCTGGGGACTTCATAGTAGATCAAACTCCTTCAATGGACGACTCAACACACCACCTGCTAGAAGGTCAGGCACGTTCATTGACATCATTGTCATTGCCCCGTGTCAAAGCTGCAGCTGTGGCTATTGCTGAAGCAGCTTCAGCTGTTGAAGATGTTGTCACAGAGGAGGTAAGAATAAAAAGGCAGCTGATCATGTGTTTAAGAGATGCAAGATTTAAAGACTTCATTGTTATGACCAAAGGGCCTTCAGCTGTTGAAAAGGTGTGCAATAGACCTAAAAATCCATGGGTCTTGATGTTGAATTTGGGTGCCTTTGGTGTCACACTTAGGTGTATGAGAACCAGCTGAGGGAGGCTGGTGGCATTTTCAGTGAGCACCTGTTTCACAGTGGTGAAGCTACTATGGGAAATTATGGGATGGCAGGCTCTGGGTACCACAAAGAGGATATTACTCTCCCTTCAGATGGTGGATGGAGATGGGACAGGGACTGGGAAGTTGACTCCAGTTGGGCTGATAGTGGTGTGTAGCAAGCCTCCGTACAGGTCACTTGATGTTCTACTGTGGTATCTCAGATGGAATGGAAGATTTGTCAATCCTTGATGAGTTCGGAATTTGGATTTTAATTGCTATCTTACTCTGGGTACTGTGTTCAGGTGTGGGAGCTGATGCAGAAGGTTGGAAATACCGCAAGATGAGCATTGGAGATTCAGAGCTTGACATGGGTGCTGGCCCCAAGAGTGAAGCAGGTGCTGGTCTGAAATCCAGTGACGGTAATGTCAAACAGGCTGCTTCAGTGACAGGAGGATGGTCAGCTGATTGTTCTCCAAATTGTGTCCAGAGGCGAAGGCGTTGGATACGGCACTGGTGTCGGTGGCCTTGTCAACCAATGCTAGCATCTCCTGCAATGTCTGAGAAACAATTGCTGTCAGAGAGCAAAGAAGTTGAAGTCTCATTGAAGTCATTGAAGCTCTTGGATCTGTCTTTGGATGGAGGGGAAGAGGAAGCCCAGAAGTGTGAAGGCATGGTTCTGATTGCATCCCTGTTGTGTGCATGCCTGCGAAATGTCAAGCTTCCTCAAGCAAGGCGAGGTGCTATCCAGTTGCTGCATGATTCATCTCTCTTCATAGAGGATGACGCACGTCTCCAGCTTGTAATCCCTTACGTTGTAGCTTTATTGTCAGACACAGCAGCAATTGTGCGTTGTGCAGCTCTCCAGACTCTTTGCAATGTGCTATCCATGGTGCAGGTCTTCCCACCCAGTGATGCAAAGATATTTCCTGAGTACATTCTGCCATTGCTTTCTATGTTACCAGATGATACAGAGGAAAGTGTTCGGATTGTGTATGCTGCCAACATCCACAAAATCGCTGAAACATCATATCGATTCATGATGTGCTCAAAGGATGAACTCATACTGGAAGTTCTTTGGATGTGCACAGCAGTCGGGCACAGTTAAAAGGGTCTTCTGTTGAGAGAAGGCCCAGCTCCTTCAAGGCAGTGATTAACTCTGACTTCCAACCTCATCTCTATCTTACTATTTGGATGTTGTCAACCTTCTTTATCTGTCTCCAGCTTCATTGACTTTTTCTTCTTTAACTGTGTGTTGATGTGCATCCTCAGCCAGGTTTCCTCCTCAATGCCAGTATTCGGCAGATGTTGAGCTGGAGGTTGTAGAATCATCCTGCTATGTTTACACATTGCATAGGTTATGAGATTGCTATTAAATCATTGCATTCATGGGCTAACTTTGGAGGGTCTGATGGGTGTTTTATGCACTTCAATTTCTTGATGTCACCATAGTCTGGTTCTTTTTGTATGATATCAAGGCCATCCTTGTTTTATCTTGCATCTGCTGACATCCAAGAATCAATGAAAATGGGTTTGTGTGTTTTGAACAGGTGTCTGTAGGGGCAGGTATGATAGGACATCCAGTGGGCCACATGGAGCTAGAGTTAGGCCACTTGCGTGATGCAATTGCATGTGTGATACAAGAGCTAGTAATGGGGCAGAAGCAGACACCAACAATACGAAGAGCTCTACTCCAACACATTGGGTCACTTTGTCAATTCTTTGGGCCACATGACAGCAATGATTTTTTGTTGCCAATATTGCCTGCCTTCTTGAATGACCATGACGAGCAGCTTCGTGCCACATTTTTCAAGCGCATAGTTCATGTGTGCTTGTTTGTTGGGCAGATGAGTTTGGAGGCATATTTGCTTCCTTGCATTGAACAGGCTCTTAACGATGTTGAAGAGACCGTGATTGTCAATGCAATGGAATGCTTGGCAGCACTATGCACACATCGGCTTCTCCGTAAGAGAGTCTTATTGGAAGCTGTGGAGCGTGCTTCCCCTCTTTTGTGCCACCCAAGTGAGTGGGTGCGGCGGGCAGCCATAATTTTGCTTGCTGCAACAAGCGCCAATCTGGAGGCAGCTGATTCATATGCTTTCTTAATGCCTATTCTTGGGCCTTTCTTACGGAGAGAGCCTGCATCCCTGTGCTCTGAGGTGGCCCTTCTTGCATGCCTCAAACCACCAGTTTCACGAGAGGTTTTCAATCGTGTATTGGGTGATGTGATGCTGCTTCAAACAGAGAGAGAGACAGCAGCAACAGCTAAGCATGGTGGTAAAAAAACTAAAGGCCGGAGAGTTGCCCCCATTTAGCCACCACCAGAACTAGTGGGTGTCACCTCCAACAGGCCTGCTAAGGAGAGACGAAGGCCAGATCGAGATGGTGGAAAGTCTCCTGCAAGAAGTAGGGATCTCTCAGAAAGTGCACTGGAAAATGGGGTAAAACAAGCTCCAGTTTCAGTACCCCCAATTCCAAGCTTTCTGAAGCCTGTAGCTGGGGTCTCTGAAGGTGAGGATGGAGAGAAGATGAAGGCCATGGAGGGCTATATTTGTAATCTGTCAAGCATTATGCAGAGCCGGATGCACAACTGGGAGGCTCAAAACACCGAAAAGCTTCAGAGTTCATCAATTGGTTTCACTGCAGGTGTAGGAGCAGGGTTTTATTCAAACTATGATGGATCCTCTGAGGGAATTCCACTGTACTCTGTACCATTGATAGAGAGGAAGTCTGGAGAGGGGATGCCTGCTGGACAGGGTAGTGCACCACAAGGAGTGGATGGAAATCCTTCTACCAATGAAGATTGGAGCCGAGTTTTTGGTACTCATCAAGGCTCTGCACCATTTCTCATGGCAACAATTGCAGGGACACCAATTAGTGGATCTATAGGTCCAGCATCCTCACAGTGGGCAAACATAGGAGTCCAGTCTTCACTGTCCTTTGCTGAGGCTTCAATGCAGAGGTCTCATGTTGCAATGGCAGGATCATTCACCCCAAGGCTTCTTGCAGGATCAGTCTACCAAGGCATTGACTCTGCAAGTCAACGTCGATTTGATAGTGTCAAAGATGTTGGCCGATATGACTCTGGTGAGGGTTTGTTAGCGACTGGATTTGGGGCTGGAGTACACAGCATCTCAACAAGTAAAGCAAGTCTGGCATCCCCATCTCATATGGTGAGTGCTGGAGGGAAGTCTGGCGAGGCTGCTCCTTTGTCAATTTCAAACACAGATGCCTCGATTGGTGTGGCGGGGATCCCTTTCTTAAGCTCATCGGGAGCCCCTGAAAGCCCATGGAGACCCCGGGGTGTTCTGATAGCTCATCTTCAGGAACATCAGTGTGCAGTCAATGATGTGACTGTTTCTGCTGACAACATTTTCTTTGCTAGTGCATCTGATGACGGGACTGTAAAAATCTGGGATTGCCACCGCCTGGAGAGAGACATCTCTTTCCGATCACGCGTGACATACCCATTACAAGCTGAAGGACGTGCCCTTCATGTCCCCATGCTTGGCAATGGGCACCATGTTGGAGCAGCATCTGGTAATGGTACTGTTCATGTCTTTGCAGTTGACTATGTTGACCGCCTTGGGGGCAGTGCTGAACGTTACACAGGGATCTCTGATACTGGTAAGCTCAACACCCAAGAAGGAAACATCCTTTCTTTGCAGAACTTTTCAAATGATGGACCTCCTCAGTTGCTCTACAGCACTCAATGCAATGGAGTTCATCTTTGGGACTTGAGAACACAGACTGATGTATGGACTCTCAGGGCTAAACCAGCTCAAGGCTTTATTTCTACAACAGCTCTAGATCCAGCTTGCAACTGGCTTGTTTCAGGAACCTCCCGAGGCATACTTACACTTTGGGACTTGCGCTTCCAGGTTAGTGATTCAGTGTAATCCACATTTGTGCCTGAGAAATACAGGAGCTTCTAGTTTGGAGACAAGAGCCTCATCTAAATTAACAGCAAGGAAGTTGTGCGAACCCCATGACGATTTTAGCTTAGTGATCTGCCTCTGCCTAGATAGTTCATCTCTACATTTGTATCCTCCTAAATATCTTCTTGGGTCTTATATGCAGGTCCCTGTGAATACATGGCAACATCCAGCATGCTGCCCTGTTGAGAGCATCTGTGTTCTCATTCCAGGGACTCGCACTGTTCCTTTAGCAAGTGCACACCCATTTGTATATGTTGCTGCAGGGCGGAATGAGGTGGCCCTCTGGAATGCTGAAGATGGGACATGTCACCAGGTATGGGGAACTATAAAAGCTCCACCCCTAGGATATAGAGGCTTAAACATGTTGACAACTTGGTTTGAACTCTTCAATTTGAAGTCAGAAAGCAATGTAGAAGCTAAGCATTACTTTTTGTTGTCCTGTGTCTGTGAACCTTTGCATGTTTCATCAGAAGAAACATTAGTATGATGTGAATGGGGTGTTCTTGCAGGTCAGTGTAGAGGATGATGTGAGAATTAGGCCTTTATTTTGAGTAGCTAGTTTGACTGTGTTATTGTCCAAGTCTTCAGCAAGAGAAAATGTTTAATGACATTTAGATTGAAGTCAGTTATGTCAAAGTTGAGATTTCATTACATGCCAACATGCCATTTGCAGGTTTTGTGTGGGCCATCATAAGAATATAGTAAAATGGGTTTTGCAGGTCTTGAGGCTTGCATCTGAAACAGATACTGGAGATGTGAACAGCATACCAGCAGCTTTGAGTCAACCTTCATCAAGCTCCCAGTATGTAAGACCTGGAATGATTTTGGACAGCAGGTTGAATGGAGGTTTGAAAGTGACTGATTACCGCATTGAGGAGCTCAATGAGCCACCTCCTCGGCTTCCAGGAGTGCGGGCTTTGCTCCCCTTGTCAGGGGGTGCTGGTCTCCTCACTGGGGGATCAGATTGTTGCATTCATATGTGGGACCACTCAAGGTACAATCAAATTGCATCCGTATCTTGTTGGAATCCATCCTTTCTGTTCTCTTTACCTGCACAGTACATAAACTAATTTTCTTGCTTTTGGATTCGATCCTGTGAACTTCTGCGTCCTGTGGTTGTGAACAATTTACGAATCCTAAACTGACTTCATCTGAAACCAGGACATGAAAATGAACAAAGTGCTCTCTCAGAGATCTCTGTGTAATGTCTGTACTTTCCTCAATTGGTGCTTGAGCTTTGAATGGAGGTTAATTAGTTTCTTTTTTCTCTAGTTGTTATGTGAAGCAATGAAGCTGCTTTGTAACTACTCCATGGATTGTTAGTTCCTGCTTTTGTGCAGCACCATTCTAGACTGGGTTCATCTTTTTTCCAGAAAGAAAAGGTGTGACTTCTTTTTTAAGTTTTGAAAGTGTAGACCGGAGCGCAGCTACTCAGTATGTGGGCCTGCCACAAAAAACTCCACCTTCACAGAACCTCCAAATTTTGAAGTACGGGCCATCAATGGTGTACAGGTTGTTCAGGTTGGTGACAATCACTTCCCAATTGCCAGACACTCTTTTGTGAAAACTGTAGATACACTGACATAATATTGTACATCAGTAAATGGCTATTTGTATGCTGACCATCCTAGTCTAGGTTGGTTTTTGCGTGCTAGATGATAATGGTTGTCTACTGCAGTTTTCTGTATGTTACACTGAAACATGGATTTTTGTGGCAGGAGGTTCCTGGAGTTGAAAGTGGAAGTCACACATCAAGTAAATCAAAAACTAGTTTGGCCACAGCTGCAACAGATAGTGCAGGGTGCCATCAGGACTGTATTCTAGGGTTGGCTTCTGCCCAGACAAACCAACGCCTACTCATCTCAAGCAGCAGGGATGGTGCACTTAAGGTCTGGAAATAGAGATTCTCAGAGACCAGGGCTAAGGACGCAGGGAGAGGAGGGAAAGTTTTCTTGCCAGTTCACAGCCTATGAGGCTAATGTACAGGGAATACATGAGGAAGATAAGCTTCACTAGACATCCAGATGAAAAACAAGAGGATCAGGACAGAGAGGGGAATGGAGACATGGTGAAACAGAGGATGGTGTGGGGGCAACCACAGGCACCATAAGAACTGACCAAGAAAGGATCATCCAGGAAGATGTGCACAGAGTTGGTCGATGAGAACACAAAGACAGAGTAAACTTGTTTTGGTGAAAGAAGCAAGGAGAAGAAGCAAGGAGGACCATACAAACAGGCCTATAACACATTGTCCAGGACCCTTCTGAAATAGTGCTCACAAGCATAGCACAAGAAGCAAGGAAAATAATCTGAAGGGAAGTAAAGGACAGTACAGGTGCAATGAACCTGTAAAGGACAAGGACACTGTACAGGAGAAGCAAATTTGTGTATGAGGATGAAGAAAGGAACCAACAAATAATTCAAAGTCTAACCATTCACATCAATCTATTGACTAACTTTTATGGTCAATCTTTACTGGTACTAATGCAATCATGTAGCATGAAGCTTCTGACATCCTCCATGAGAAGAAATCAAGGTCTTGAGAGTACAGAACTGGGCATACAAGGACCAAAAACTTGTAGAGAGTTGCTGGATTAGCTTCTCTTAGATTTATTTGCTCAGCAATTGTCTTCACTTCTGCTGAGCTAACTGGCAATATTCTGAAATGCAATACATTAGTTGTGTACTTTCCATTCAGATTGGGCTAGCTCATTTTGCATACAATTTCTTGTATAAAATATGCTTGCAATGTGAACTATTGAGATGAATATCCTGGATCTACATTTGTTTTCTGGCAGAATTTGCCTCTGTCCATTTGATTGTAAGTTCTTTAAATTTGAATGGGTTTTTTTGTTCATCATTGATGATCAAATTGGATAGATGTTTCGAAGGGAGAATTTTTCTGTAGGCAGAACCAATTTGCTTGGTAGGTTCTAGGAGTGACAAAGGTTGAAAGGCACAACAAGAGGGGGTTTCCATTTTCAGCTGGGGCAACAAGTAGTGTGCATATTATCTTGTGTCAGGGAGCTTGGGTTGTGGGTGTACATGGAATGAGCAAATTCCTAGTCTAAGGCCAGGGTGCAATTTTTCTGAAAGTGCATGTTTCTTCTATGTTTTGTTTACTTAATTTGTGTCAATTAATTTGTGTGTAACCATCATCCACAAAGAGTATATTCTGCAATGGTCATGTTCTGTGTTCTGTTTACTGAATTTGTGTTTATCAATTTTGTGTGGATAATCCTCTTATCTGCAAACAATATATTCTGCAACAGTCATTTTTCAGTTTCTTAGCTCTGATGTTTGTTGCAAGAAACCTCAGACAATATTCTATTAGCCAGTTTTTTGATACAACAAGAGAGCTTATCACATGTGCAGATGAGGATGACAGATCCCCATTCAATATTAGTAACTACTGATATCAAAAATTCATACACCCAAAATGACACAAAATAGAATTATCCTTTCCCATCTGCACATCATGATCAGATGATGCTGCCCTTGCTTCTTAAGGTCCAAGATACAAGTTGACCACCATTAGGAATTGCCAACCTCTGACAGGACTGATGGGCTGAATACATAACTAAGGTTGTGAATGGAGAACCAAGCTAGGTAGAACCTACTAACCAATGTCACACACAACTGATGCCTTTTGATGCTGCAGGATGATGGGTTCTACATCATTGACCAGAAATTGATGGCACTAAATGAACAGGTGCCATACTCGAAGATATGAGATTGGTAAGGAGTTGATAAGATTTTGCCAAATTAACCCCTGCACGTCATAGCAGACAATTTTGGCCATTGAAATTCAAAAGGCAAAGAATTACAAGTCTTAAGGTAAACTCCTGAGGCTACAAGATATATGAATCTTCACCAGAGCAGTAAAACATATACCTATTTCACATGAAAGAAAGGAGAAAGTGTCACACTCAACTTTCATGCTTGTCTTATGCCAGAACTATTTTTCTAGTGTATGCACAGGAGTCAGCTTTGCTCAAACCTCATTGACCCATCACTGTTCTGCCCTTGAGGCAACAAATCAAATGGCGTCCTAAATACAGCTACATTCCTCTACAGTGAAACCACCCCATCCATTGTCTTTAATGCTTCATACCATCACAGGCTTGTACAATACTGTGGTGACAAACTTTGACCGAAAACGATTTGTTGTGCCTAACACAAGAACAGTGCGTGAGGATTTACCTTTTTCAACATACAAGTGGTTCAGAATAACATGTTGTGGCCGAGGCAAGGAACCAGTAGTCTCCATGCTCTGGGGCACATTTAGCAGAGTCAAGTGCAGGTGAGGTGGCACTGCTGGGGGTTCTTTTGCAAACTCCTCAGGGCCAGGCATAGGATCATTGTATGATGATTCTGGTGACTGTGGAGGTTCAAATCCAGCAACACTGTCCAGATTCTCTGGAACATAGTCCTGCAACAGCAAATTTTGCAGGAGAGAAACTTAAGTTCCTTCATTGCAAATTGCATAGAAGCTTCATCACCAGATTTGGTATTTCTGTTAATTTGTCACTGGATGTACAGGCAACAGCACAGGAAATGGACTTGTTCTGCATTTTCACTGGCAATTCCACTAGCCAAAAGCAAACATAGCGTAGTTGCCTTTTAAATATGCTGGTGATAAAACTTACTTGCACATCCAGTATATTCTTGAAATTGTTGGTATCACCTGAAACTGAAGGCAGATCTGGAGAATATCTCCATTGGCCATCAACCAAAAACTTAAACTGATAAACACCTGAGGGGAGGACCTTGATCAATGTAAAATCCCTCCCAGTTCTCTGGAGTGGTTGCCTGCCCCAAACCAATTCCATACTTAGATGCTTGTGCAACAAAAGCCAATCTGACATCCATGGTGATACTGCTCATAGTTGAATGATGTCCTCTCATGTCATAAAACTACATAGGATGAAAAGGACAGGAGATGGGAGGTACCTTGTTGACCAATTGTCCCAGGAGCCTGTCACCGAAACACTGTTGCCCCCAAGATTCCACACAATCATGGTGGGCACCCCTCGTTCAGCCTCACTGTATAAATCTGGTTGTGTGTTAAGGCCCTGTGCTTGCTGATGACTTCCCAACCCTATCTCATCTGGCTTGGCAATTGGAACCATGGGTACCTGCATAGTGTTTCAGGTTGTGAAAATGATGCAAGTCAGTCCTCAACTGCACCCAAATCTCCCTCACTGCAGCCTCACCCAATGGGTTGGCAGAGTTCAGATCCACAGGAAAGTTTACAACATGCAGATGAGACCTTGGTAGAAAAAGTCCTCCTTCAGTGGCGACTGATTCAAAGGTCCATGTGACTAGAAGTACTTCTTTCTGAGCACAAACTCTAAGGAATAGACTACTACCTCTTGGCATATTTTCTTAAAAAAGTCAATGACATATATCACTGTACACCAGAGCCCTATAACAATCACAAACTGTGCATATGTAACCATGAACACAGAAACTAGTTTGTTTCCAGGAAAATTGGCATAGTGAAACTGTAATATCAACATGAAGGCAACCTGATGCTAATCTCATATTAGTTCTGTAGATCTCATTCCCCCCACAATAAAGACATCCATAACTATGTAGTACCTTGTTCCATTTTGTGTCCGGCCTCAAACTGTGAATACAAACAATAGCTCATTCAAGGAATTCAGATTGACCTAATTCACTGTCATCAAATCAGTCTCCAAAGCAGAAAGCCCTAATTCACGTACTAGATTCCAGTGGATAGCTCAGGAAAGCTGCCACACAGAGTGAAGGGTTGATCTAGCTTCCAGCTCCACTTGCACATCATCCAAAGATGGCATACCTGGGGTGTGAACATCAATGGAGACCGAGCGGCACTCCCGGGGCTGTCAGATGGGCTCTGACCCATGGAGTCAGCTGATGCAACTTGAGCAATCCGGGTAGGGTCTTGTATTGTGTTGGGATGGTGATGACCAGAAGGAGGAACAGCATATTGTGGCAGCCTATGTGCATTCCCTTCTTGATTCCCATGCCCTCCTCCTTCAGCTCCTACTGATCCTCCTGCTCCAGGTACTACCTGTCCCTCTCGGCCACTGGCGTTGCCCATCCTCCAACCCTCAAACTCTCTCTTCCAGGCTTGTCTCTATGCAAAGTGAACTGCAGTCATCAACAGCAACATGAGCTCATGTGGGCTCCTCACCCACCTGTGAAGCAATCAAATTTGGTTCAGTGAGATCCCTCTCTCTCCCACCTTCTTTTACAACCTTGAGCAACGTGTTGAAGACCTTCAAAGACTTGATAAATCAACACACAGTGCATCTTCTTCCTTCAGACCCAAGGGTTCCACCAGAACACAAGTTCAAGACGAAACAAAAGCCCTAACCAAAACCAAAACACCAGGTCAAGGCTGAAGCAAGTAAAACAAACCATAAATGAAAATTTCTCCTCCAATTTCTTCTTCTCCGTCTGCTGCTACCTGTTGCTCCGATCCCTACAATGCTCCTCATCTGGCAGGCCGCTGTTCCTTAGCACCTCCACCGATCCGCTTCTTTCCTGCCCATTTCCGAACAAAAGTTTCCGGGGCGCTGGAAGACGACAACAGCAAACGTCGTAGTGTGCGTGCGCGGAAGTAGGGACGTGGTATTCGCGGGCAGTAGGGCTCTCTTCTGTCAACGCTGTCTAATCGGTTTCTAATTTGTTCACTGGGCCATCGAAGCAGACCGAGATTTTTTCAGACCCTGCCCGCCCCTGCCCTGCATGATTCAACTCCTTGCTGTATAGTCTATACCAAAACTCCTAACACGTATAGAATATGGACCAGTGTTTTATTTCTGTGGTGATTTTTTAGATTTAAAAACAGCCCCAAAAAATTATTGAATTAATGACGCTTTTCAAGCTTCAGCATTTTCCAAAAGAGATTCAATTATTTTTGCCAGATTTTGATTTAGGTGGTTACCTAGGTATAGCAGGAACCCCCCCTGAAGAGGGTTTACAGTGCATCCAAATGTGTACCCAATTACTAGAGTTATGTGTGAAGTCACTTTGCCTTTCACCCTCTATCCTCTCTTTCAGTGGTATCTACAAAGTAAGAAAATTTTATTAAATCTCTCTATGAAACGCTAAAACCTAAGTTTCTTTGACGAATTGTATATAGGAGGAAAAGTATTAAAAGCTTTGTTACAAAGAATGTAGTTGGCACTCATCTTTTGTCACAATGTGCATTTTTAATTTGACAATGTGACCTCACACTTGGAAGTTGTACTAATGTTTGGTGAATATATTAAGTAACTGGGACCTAACCAAACAATTCAACTAATATATTGATTTATTCTTAACGAATTGAGACCTAACCAAACAGATAAATTAACACATCCAACAGGTTTTTTTAGCCCAATTCTTCCTTGTCCCTCCTCATTTTAATTGATAGATTTCTTTTTGTTTCTTTTTAAATGCTGGTTAGGAACTTCACAATGATAAATTATTTATCCACCCTTCCCTTACTAACTCAATTGATCAGCATCAACATTTGAACATTGATAACACATCTAGAGCACCCCCAACCTACAACCTTCTCCTCTTTTTTCATTTCTATGTTCCTTCCCTCATGATGCCCTTCACAAATGGTCAACTAAATATGAACATGCCACATATAGTCCCCAAACACCAATTAACTTACAAACCTACAACTAATTCCTACTTTGCATCGCATTCACACAACTGGTCTCCCCCTTTTTTGTTTTCTTTTTAAAAATCCAAGTATCATGAAGTTTTGCCCTATGATTTGTCATTCCCCATGTCATCCTTTAGCCAAAACAACACAAAAGTCCTTCCGCCACCCAAAAGCCTCTTTCTTCCTCTCTGAATCTTGCAAGTTTTTATCTTATCTCACAACCACATTGCCTATTGTAGCAACCAAAAACAAGACAAATTTCAATAATCACACATACCCCAAAATGTTTTCCTATTGCTTTTTCTCATCCCAACCTCATGTTTGTCTTGTTCATCCTTCTCCCATGGTTGCCATGTTACTTCCCCCAAACCTCCTCCTCCTTACAAGTAATGATTTTCCCTTGCCTTTCCCAAACCCTTCATATCTTCTTCACACCAAAGCACAAAAGAAAGAGACCATTATTGGCCCTTTTAGGGTCGAGTAGTTTCAAGGTGAAGATGGCCAATCTTGATCCATCAAGTGTTAAAAATCTAGGCTAACCCTGGAAACCCCAAAATGGCAAAGGGCCTGCTACCGGAGCTAAGGGTTGGTTTACATGTTGACAAATAGAATTATTATTTTTAAAAAATAATTTCATTTTTAAGAGTTTGAAATTATTATATTTTCCATTATCTACCATGATAGTGTCATATGAGTAATGAAATTATTTAGAGTTTAACCTATCATAATTATGATGATTTTCAGATGGCAACTTCACAAAAAAAAATGGTTTGACTATTTTGAGGATTATTTAGTGACAAAATTGACCTTAGAGTAAGGTATTCAAAATTACAAAAACGAAAAAACCTTACTAGGTTGAAATCCAAGTTACAAGGATCACTCCTTAAGGATTCATTTTTAGCTTTTATCCTAACTAGAATTTTTGAATATCCTAGGATATCCATCACATGGTGCCCTTGGGTGTAAGCACAATAAAAATATACAAAAAAATTATTTTGTCAAGATAAATAAATTGAAACTAACAACAAGTATATATATAAACAAGATAATTCTTCATTATTATGTATTAATTTTTTTTAAAATATTTTTAAAAATAAATTAAAAGAATACAAATAACTTTTACAATTTATTTTTTGCAATGTAAACTTTTGCAAAGTATCAGTGAATAAGTTTTAACAAATAAAAAATAAAACAAAAATTTGACTCAAACTTTAAGAATATAAAATCTCTATATCTTAACTGCATATATAGATATTTAATTAATTATTTTGGGTTAAAGTATCACCAAAGCCATATATTTCATCTTCTTTGAATTTATTTGAGATTCATTTGTTTTTAAAATTTTGTAAGTACATTCTCATGAACTTAATATAAGTTCATGTTTTTTTTTTTTTGGTTGCTGTACTTCTGCACATTTTGATATTACTTTCATGTTCAATATATGCATGATACATGATAAAATCAAAGAAACTCATTTTTTGTTGTACACTTTACTAAGAAGAAGAAGCAGCAGCGGAAACACCAAATTAAACTTATTCAAGTTTTGGTGGGCTTGGTTTTGTCTCCCAACTGAAGAAGAAGTGGTGAAAACATCAAATTTGAACATTATTGCGCAACCTAACCTCTGTCTCCTGAAAATTGCTTTGGGGAGTGTTTTTGGGGGCTTGTTCTTGTCTTGCAAACAAGCCAAGTCAAGCAAGAGGAAGAGAATCTGGAATCATTCCAACATTATTGAACAACCAGCTCTTGAACAGTGTGCCACAATTCCTATCAATACATAACAAGGGGTGTGTCACACTGGCGCCTTGCCATTTACATTAAAAAGTATCTTAAGGCAAAAGATGAATTATGAAAACTCAAATACTTCACCATGCAAAAATATAATCTTCAAAAAATCCTCTAAAAGAAACCAAAATCCTTCAAGATATTATAACTCTGTTATAATTAGTCTCAAGTTTCAGAACAAGCCAAAATATCATCTTTAAAAAATCCTCATATAAAAATAGACCTATTATCTAGGGGCCAAAATCCCTTAAGCTAGCTACTATAGTCTATAGTGAATCTAAACACAATATCCTTGCCTTGGTAGGCAAGGCTAACAAAACATCAGCAAAGGTATGACCAAAGTATTCTAAGGGATTGTACACTAAAGTCACAAAGGCCATTGCCAGAACCCAAAAAATGAAAACACACAAAAAGGAAGAACTAGGAAAAAAATGGATGATATTTGTGGATGATTTCTCAAATAGTGTGCCACAATTCATATCTGCACACAACAACACACAGGAAAAATGTATTTGCCAAGTACTGAGGGAAGAAGGTACTGTGAAGTCATAAGGCTCCTTGGAAGAACCTGACTTCCAAGGACAGACAGAAAAGGTTAAAAAACACCAAAAGGTGGATGATATTTTTGGATGATTTTTGACATGGGCAAATGTATCACCAATTAACAAAGAAAAGTACAATGAAGCCCACCTCGTCCCCACCCCCCCCCCAGAGAGAAAAGGGAAATAAATCTCAAAAAAAGGATGATAATTGTGGATGAATTCTCACATAGTGTGCCATAATTGCTATCCACAAACAACAAAACATCAGCAAACGTATCACCAAATAATAAGGGAAGGCATAATAAACTAACAAGGGCCCTTGGAAGAACCCTGCCCAGAGGCGAAAAAAAATTCCAAAAAAGGATGATATTTGTGGATGAATTACCACATAATGTGCCACAATTGCTATCAGCACACAACAAAACATCAGCAAAAGGGATGGCCAACTAAGGGAAGGTACTTAGAAAAAAGTCACAAAGGCCCTTGGAAGGACCCTCCCCCCAGAAAAAGAAAAAGAAACAGACAAAAATGGAAGAAAAACCAACGAGAAGTAGACGATGTTCATAGATGAATATTTGCAATTATCCATCCATGGAAGTCCGTTGTGGCAGTAGCGTTCTGTCTCTTTCCGTGCGTGTTTCTGGTCTGTGCGTTGCTTGTATGTGCGTGCGCGTGCGCTTGTATGGTTTCTTCTTTCTTCGTCTGTGGTTTTGATTGTTCTGTGTTTTTCCTCCCATGAGCTTCTTCTTCTCTTTCTGCATTGCTGATTCCTTCTCCCATCTCCAGCTTCTTCACACAATTTTCTCCAATTTTAAATTTTTTTCCAATGTATTTTTTCTGGTTTGCTTTCAGGCATTTTGTTTTCAATTGTCACTGCAAACTTACATGAGCACCACCACCAGGCTAGTTGGATTCGACAAGGATCACTAGTGGATTTCTACGAACCTTTTTTTTCTCCTGAGGATTTTTTCTTGCAGAGAGTAGTACTCATGGTTTGAGTGCTCCAGCTGCCATTGTTGTGTACAGAAATTATGTCCTGCAGTTGAACTTTGTGTAGAAAATTCTTTGGTGTCCTCGACTTTGAGTTTCTTCTTCTTCTTCTTCTTCTTCTTTTGATTCTTGGGTTGGATGCATGACAATCACATGTGCAGCATTGCTGCTGCTGTCCTCGGGTGAGGTTCCTCGTTGGGTAGTTTAGAATCTAGATGCATGCTTGAGATCCTGAAGTCATGGTATTTGAATCTTTTCCTTTTGGTCCAGTAACTATTCTGGTGAGAATTTTCCTAGTGGGATTTGTCTGCACATGAGCAGCTGCTTGAAAGGGTCCTTAACAGTATCCAACAACATTGGGCTAGTGTTGTGGGACAAGGGCTGCTTCAGCATTGTACCAGCTTGCTCTTGTGACGATCTCTCGTTGGAGACAGGTTTAGGAACACTGCCGCAATCCAACGATAGCAGCAGGAGCAGCAGCCACAATCCTGAATCTGATCAGGCAGCAGCAGCGAAGAAGATGGAGCCTCTGCCAGCTGACCACAGCTACAACCCGAAAGCCTTGGGATCCTGGGCTCGTCGCACTGGATACAAGAGCCACAGGTCAGGAGGAGGAGGAGGTGACAGCATGAGCGAAATTGAAATTGGGATCAAAGCAGGCGCTGACCAGGGTAGCAACAGGAGTAGCAGCGTTGTTGTTGGTGGTGGTCCTGCTGCACCCCAGCACCCGAAGGCGGCGGCTCCCTCAAGCTCTCCGGAAGTCTTAACCAATAGTGCAGCTAGGAATCATGGGTTCAAGTCGAAGGCCGTAGCAGGACCAGCAGCACCACCCGGCCCCAATCTTCTCGGCCGGACAACTCTCGTGGTTCCAGGCAAGAAGGCCGGGAGCGAGTCGGAGAATGTGAGCGGGGCGCAGAGCAACTGTCCTCCCAGCAGTGGACCCCTCAGAATCGAGCCCCTGCGCATGTACAAAGACTCGGAAGCAGCTGATGTCATGTCCCAATCTCATGAGGATGCTGCTGACGATTACAGCCTCGCCAAACACTCCCACATGAAGTATGAGATTCGCGAGACTCCAGGCCTTTGTAAGCAAGCTCCGTTGCCTCCTGCTCCTCTTCCTATGCCCCTCTTTAGCTTCAGTGCTCCTTTTCCGACTGTTCCTCTCCTTTGCTTTGTCTTCTTGTAGTGTGCACATGCAATTTCCCCATCAAGCTTGCAACAATGTTGCTGCAGAACCCACCTCGTGCAACTTCCCATAGAGCTTGCAAAATATTGCTGCAAGAACCAACCCACCTCCTGCAGGTGGGTGGTAACCCCTTGAATATGAAAAGAGCTGCAGCTCTTTGGACCGTGGTTCAGTACAATGGAAAAAAAACATACCCAAGCTTTTCTTTCATAGATTCGATAATGCAATTACTTAGCCTACCCAACTCAGATGATGCAACCCATCCTCCTCCATACTTATTCACAATGCTGAGAGAAAAAATGGAATCCAATAGACTGAATTCTATGTGTATTCCATTGGGATCATATGTTGTGTTGTAGTAGCACAGGAGTGCATGTCCTTGCTCATAAGGTAGCTTTGTGATTCTACATATTGGTACTAACTTGGGGTACATGCATGCCGGGGTTTGTCTATATCTTTGGCTCTGCAGTCCCTCTCATTCTGTATGGCATTCAGCATTACTTCTCCATGATTGGCTCTCTTGTCTTAATTCCACTTGTAATTGTACCGGCAATGGATGGCAATTCTGTAAGTTTACATTCCTCAGATGCTGCAATGTTCTTAGTGGTTGCACTTCAATGCCAGAGGAGTCTCTTCCCATGTTGACAATTATATTGCTGTCATATGTGAGCCTCTAGTTTCCAGCTGAATGAGCATCATCCCTTCTTGTTCCTGTTTTCTGGATACTGTTTGTAGATTGAAACATGGTTGTGGGTGTGTGCACTACAGAAAGATACAGCCAAGGTCATCTCAAGTATGCTTCTGGTATCAGGAATCTCTACTCTGCTGCATTGTTTTTTTGGGTCACGGTTACCACTGATACAAGGAGCATCGTTTGTCTATCTTGCACCGGTGCTGTATATCATTTTCTCTCCCGAATTTGTCAATCTTGACAAGGATGTAAGTTAGCTTTCCCTGTGCACTACTACCCTACAATTCCTCAGAAAAATGAGACGTTTAGTGCAATGTTTCTCCTTTGCAGATGTGACTCCTGGGCCCTCCTTTGCCTGTTCTGTAGACTTTGCTAGTTTGTTCACAACACAACTAAGCATTCACCCAAGCCTGGCTGTATGTCAAATTGATCTGCTAGCAGACACTGTACTACACCTAATGGCCTGTGTGAGGACCCTGAGGAAGATTTTGCCTTTGTGTGAACATGAAGAAGGAAAACCCACTTGTTACTTTTGTGCAATTAGTTCAATGGAAAGAGACCCACTTCTTCATCAAGTAGCTTCCTCCTTGGGTAGAATGTGAAACATCCTGCATGTTGCACTTCTCTGGCAGAAGCATTTGCAGTTGCAGAGAGAATTCTCCTCTTGTTTTCACCATAATTTCTAATCAGATGGGCTTCACTTGTTGTATTGAGAAGTTCTTAATTCTCCTGATGCAGCTGTCTTGTTTGCACTGTGTTAAATAATCTAGGATCAAGTTTTGTTTTCAACATAATTTCAGACTTTTTATGCTTGCAGAGATTCATGCTTACAATGAGGGAGTTGCAAGGCGCTATCATTGTTTCTTCCCTGTTTCAAGCTTTGCTAGGGTACAGTGGTTTGATGTCAGTTTTGCTCAGGTACTCCTATAATATCTGGCTCCAGATGTATTACAAGCTTTGGTACTACTTCAATTATCATTTTCAAAATGTCTCAAAAGGGGTTTGGCATGCCATCTCTGACATGCCATCACATGTGATTGCTGCACTCTCTCACTGTACTGAGAGTTGAATGAACATGGGTGGAAATGCAGGTCAATCAACCCAGTGGTGGTGGCACCAACTGTGGCTGCAGTAGGACTTGCTTTCTTTGCATATGGCTTCCCAATGGTGGGCACATGTGTGGAAATTGGCATCCCACAAGTCTTGGTGATTGTCTTCTTTGCTTTGGTAAGTGCATTCTCGGCAACTTTACCCTACATAGTCTGTAACCTAACAGTCATTGTTTTTCCTCCTCATAAATGGATTCTTGTCATGTCTTTACTTTTCATGTAGCATTCACATGTACCAGTGAGCATTCTCTGAACCTGTAAGCTGTGTCTATGGCAGTATCTTCGCAAGATTTCAGTTTTCGGTCACCGAATATTCCAAATATATGCGGTTTGTTCCAAACTTCACCTACACTACAGGTGTTCAAATGCAAATGTCGAAAGTGTTTAGAAAAGTTCTCCAGTCTTCAGCTTACAATGAAAATTTGTCTATTTCGAGGGTAGTAGGGCTATGCTGCATGGTGCTGTCCAAGAGAACCTTGGTTTCTGAATAGCTTGTTGGTACTAAATGCTTGGGAGGTAGGTAACAGGTAATGAATTGATGGTTGTGTGTCTTGTTGGTGTGTATGCCAGGTGCCATTGGGTCTGTTACTTGTGTGGGCTTATGCCTTCCTCCTAACAGAGACCAAAGTCTACACCTACAAAGGCTGTGATTTCAATCTACTTAGGAATGCAACTACCATTGTCACTCCAGCTTGTGCAAAGCACACAGCTGCCATGAAGAGTTGCCGAACTGATTATTCAGATGCTCTGTCATCTGCAGCTTGGATCTGGTTCCCATATCCATTTCAATGGGGTCGCCCTACTTTCCACTGGGAGACAGCAATAGTCATGATCGTAGCATCACTTGTTGCCTCAGTAGATTCGGTAAGTAGACCTTGAATCTCAAATTCATTAAGGAGCCTGCCTCAAAAGCAGTGACATCTAAGATGAACTACTGAATGTTGCTAGGGTCATTGCTAAGGTTGGACTCTTCTCTAAACTTTCCAAAACTCAGGTCCAATCCATGTGTGCCCAATGTCATTCAAGAGAGAAATGCATGGTATTTTTTATTCCTATACTAGTGACCCTTTTTAGCTGTGTCTCTTTAGTGCCAGCTAACATCATGACTGACTGAATCTTCCTGTTTCTTCCAGTAATGTGACAGAAACTCAGATATTTGCTGCAGAAGTTTGTAGAATGGTTTGCCACAGATTTTGGGCAGGTTATGATATACTTATCTACACCCATTGTCAGGAGTTGATGAAATCAGTGGGATGGGTGATGGCAGCTTGCCACTGCTATTCATAATACAGGTCATGGTCCGACACTTTGTGAGTGATCCACTCATAAGGTTATGACCACATTCATTCTTATCTTGTTGGTTTTTGTATTACTGGAACTGACACAACCTTCAAAGTGTTTCATGAGAGAAGTCTGCATTCTTATAGATATTGTGTTGTTTTGATTCATATAAATGTTTTTTGAAAAAAGTGATCGGGTAGTAAGGTGAAAGTTTCAAATGGAAGTTTCAAATGGGTTGCTGGACCACAGCACTGTAAGTAATTTGCATGCTGATGATCAATGACAATTTGAGAGTTGAGATGTTGCAGGTGGGGACATACCATGCCACATCATTGCTAGTAGCATCAAGGGCCCCTCCCCCAGGGGTGGTGAGCCGAGGAATAGGGCTGGAAGGTTTGACAAGTTTCTTGGCAGGACTGTGGGGCACTGGAGCAGGTGCATCCACACTCACAGAGAATGTGCACACCATTGCTGTCACAAAGATGGGCAGCCGTTGGGCTGTGGAGTTTGGTGCATGTGTGTTGATTCTTGCAGCTGTTGTTGGTGAGGACTTTATATCCTTTTGTCCACAAAGTTACGTGACTGAAGGTGGAAGCCTCTCGTGTGGTCACAAGTCTTCACTTGACATTTTATACAGGTGGAATTCAGAGTAGGGTCTTGTATGAATTGTGCTGGGAAGATCATTTGTGTGCATGTTCTACCTATGCATGTTGCAGGTAAAATAGGTGGTTTCCTTGCATCAATCCCACAAGTAATCGCTGCAGGGCTGCTTGTGTTCATGTGGACAATGCTGGCAGCTCTTGGTCTCTCCAACCTGCGCTACACTGAAACAGGGAGCTCAAGGAATGTTTTGATTGTGGGTTTCTCTCTCTTCCTCTCACTATCTGTGCCAGCATACTTCCAGCAGTATAAGGGGGGCAGCAGTGCTGGAGTGGCAGGAGTGCCTTCTTACTTTCAGCAGTACACTATTTCAGCTAATGGTCCCATCCACACCAAATACCAAACGGTATTCTTCCCACCTTGGACTTTGTGATGTAATGGCTTCACTCCATTGAATGGTGTGCAGTGAAATCTTGGCCATCATTATGGTGGTAGAAAGTGTTGCTATTATGCATTGTGAACAAGTCAGAAGCTAAGGAACGAAGAATGAATAGAGATAGGAGAGATGGGTGCTAAGAAACACAGCGGAATGTGGTTTGTGCAGCTGAACTTTGCACTCAATACCATTTTGTCACTGAATATGGTGATTGCCTTCCTGGTAGCATATATACTGGACAACACAGTGCCTGGCAGCCAGCTTGAGCGGGGTACATATGTGTGGAGCCAAAGAAGGAGTGCCAGAAATGAGCCTGTTATTGTAAAGGAGTATGGTCTCCCCTTTGGGTTGAGTAACTATGTCACCTGGGCAAGGTGGGTTGGTCTGTGATTTAAAACTGATGATCAGGCCTATGGGACTGAGTGCAGATATGCTACTGTTTTGCAATTCTTACTGCTTGAGAAAAGTATCGTTTGATAGGGTAGTTTCTACTTCTTCAACTCCAGAATCCCCCCACACTATTCCTCCTGCCCTTTTCAACTCCAACTCAAACCCATTCAACACCAACTCATATGATGGTACTTGGGTTTGCACAACAAGCTAAGAGGCAAATGGCATTATGGAACTCTGGGTTTGTCTCACTTTGCTATTAATGTCCAGAGCCAATAGTACTACTGGAAGCACCTAAAATCCTGCAAACCTGTCCCCATCTCTTGGGTTGCAATCTCAATCTTAGTAGTCATCAACTGACATATAGCTCGTTTCCTAGACTGCAAGAGGATACATTTGTCAGCATATTGAATTGGTGGATAGGAAGAGAGATGTGCATTCCACTCTCATTTGTACAACAGTCCATGTTTCGAAGTATACTTTTGAAACTGTATTACAGATTCATGTATATATATGAAGTGATTAATAGTATTTTAATTTTACGCAATGATTATGAATCATGTACATTAATTTTAAGCATTTACATTAGGAGCACATATAACATGTCATATGTATTATTGAAGAAAAAAGGATAATATTTTAAATCATAATACAAAACTGATATAATCAATACTAATTTTTTTTAATATTTATTTTTATTGAAGTACATAGTAAAAACGTTCTTAATTAGGACATCCATCTTCAACATTTGTAAGAATGACCACCTCACAACTTCAAGAACTCAAATAACCTATCAAGGCTGAAGAAGTTATAAGCATCCAAGTGGCTTGTCAAAACTAACATGATGCATCCAATTTACATTAGTTGTTGCCTTTGATGATTAGTTTGCTAGTTGATTATATTGACTGGTGCTTGTTTCTCTTTGCAAGTAAGTTTTTTCGATTTATTTTGTAATTTGTTTATCATTCTTTCCACAACAAAGTTTCTTAAAGTAAAAAAACCTTTGGTCCCCCCCACCTCCCACACAGAAAAAAACTAGACATTCAATATGGTAATCAAAATTTTAGTTGTGATCAAAATTCAATTGTCATATCTTGATTTTTTAAAAATTATAATAAATTTCAGTTGCCATAGGGATTGGAACATGATTAATCAAGTCCACCTAGTTTGAATAGCAATAATGTAAATTAAAAAAATTAGACCATCAACATGGTGATCAAAATTTAGTTGCCTTGATAGTTCAAGTTTTTTTATTTCTTTGAAACTAAATTTTCATTGTTATAGGGGACCAGAACCCAAGCAACCCACTACATATAGTCCATGGGACTGAATTTTGTTCCCATTGGGACCCAACACCTTGTCCACCTAGGTCAAAAAAAAGCGATCATGAAGCTAATGACCAAAATTCAATCAATTGTTAAGATTGTGACAAAATTCAATCACAACCAAAATTTTGTGATGATTGAATTTCAATGACCATTGGAATATCTCATTTTACTCTTGCATTTAGTTGTTATTTTTATTTAGGTTGACTTTAAACTAATATGATGTTAGGTTGCATAAAAACCAACATGACTAGTGTGACATGATATAGCTAACTTGCTTAATGTTGATAACCTTAAGTAACATTCATAACCATCAAAATGAATTAGCATTACAATGTGATTCTAATTAGCCAACATTGGACCACATAGTTTCTTCATCAATAGTTGCCCTAAATATCTAATTTAACAATTTAACATCCATCAGGCCAAACATCCAATAATTAATGGCCTAAAGCTTTTGGGTTTGAAGTAATGAACTTTAAAGATGTCCATGATGAATTGGGGAAAAATGTCATTCATGGTGGCAAGATATTATTTCTTCACTAAGGATAACCTTTTCCAATTGAACATTGAACAATTCTTGGTCATGTATGTTGTGATCGTACCACGAGAGGGGGAATATGTTTCATGATTCATGCACATTTCACAAGTGTGAGATCAAGTGAATCCCAAAACTCCCAAATGGTTTTTCCATTTTGGGAGTTGAAATTTTGAATCTCAAGACAAAAGTGCAAATAACAAATGATGTTGAAATAGGTCTTTTGAAAACCTTGAAAAAGTTTTGAAATGCAAATATAAAAAATGGGTTTTCATGCTCCATTTGGAGATTTGAAGCTTATGTTATGAAGAAAGGAATGGTTGGGAGTTAAATTGACAATTTGACTTTCAACCACTAAAATGCAAGAAACAAGAGTCAAATGACCTTATTGAACATGTGATATGGCACTGTAAATGTTTATGTAAAGACTATAACTTTGCCATTAAGAACTTCGATTGAGAAACTTGTATTTGGAATTATAAGCTTAAAAAGTTGTGAGGTTCATAACTTGGTAAAATTACAATTTTTTGTGTGTGAAAGTTTCAAGATTTTTTTGCCACTTTGATGTAGCCCTATTACTAATCATAGAATATATTATAGGGAGGAGATTGGTGAGCTCTTCCCAAGTTTAGGTCATGGCATGTCTTATGAATTAGATTGCTAATGGTTTTTTTTTTCACCATTTTGATTTTAATTTGCATTAATCATTTTTTTCTTGGTTTGTACAAATTTACTGAACTTGAACTCATGCTTGTGAGTTTATCCTAGTCCCATATTAAAACTCCCACACCCTTTTTCATTATGGGAGTTAATAATTGTGCCCTAAGTTTATAATACATCTTGCATGTTCTAAAAAATATAGAAAAATAAACTTCCCTTAGATCAACATAACTTTGTTTCCCTAAAAAACCAAAGAATAATAACACAAGTTCATCCAAATAGCCATCAAATGATTTGGGAATTTTCAACTTTAGAAATGTATGAAAAAACAAACCAAAACATGGGAGGCTTGAATTTTTTCATTTGGTGGAATAATTTAATCAAAATATAAAATTGGAAAAACATGAATCATCATGATAATTACCTTTTAATTAGCTCATAGGTGAAAAACATCATACAAAATAAGAAGGCATGTCTTCATATTAGTGATGGCATTCACAATTATTTAAACCTACCACATCTTATTAACTTTGATAAGAATCAAAAATTGTTTTTAATTTTTTATGATTCAATTATTCATATTAAACATTATCAAATTGTTAGAACATTTTCCAAGTTTATGCTAACCTTGCATTTATGAAAATCACCTTACACTTAGTGTAGAAATCATGACATTGAAGTTCACATATCTTTTCCATGCTTTACTATAGTTTCAATAGATTTAAAGTCAAATCACACTCATAGGTATTATTGGCATCACTAAATTCAAGGATTGTGGGTCCTTATACTTCAAAAATAACTTTTTCATAAATGTGTTTTGAATGAATTAGTTTGCAATTTATTTTTGGGTTCAAGTCACAAATAATGACTATATATATATAAATTTTGCACTTGATTTAACAATCTTGTTTTCCTATTGTGCTTCATGTTTGTTATATTGTTTTGGCACATAATTGTTATCCTAGATCTATGTTGCAAATTCACATTTTCTTTCCCTTTTAAAATTTTGTATGTTATATTTATGCATTTTTTTTGTTTGATTTTCTAGGGGGGCTATTTTTTTTGCAATTTATTAACTATTCAAAATAGGATTTTTTTTCATTAATAAAATAGTTGAATTTTGTTACAACTAGAAGTTGCAATGCCATTTAATTATCCTACAACTTATACTTTTTTTGGTGTTGTGGTGCAACTTTGATGAAATTGTCAAATCAAGCATCTAGTATATAACAATGTGTTTTGTTACACAAGAAAAAATCTTGTCTTTTTTCACCTTCACACATTGTGATTATTGTCCAATTTGACTACATTTCAACTACATTTCACTACTAGGAGATGTGGCCAAGTTCACCTTGTATTTCACTAGGATTTTGAATGAACTAGGACAGATTCACTATATGAAATCATGGTAAAACATGTTAACCCCGTAGTGAACGGGGACCAATTGCTAGGACAGGTCAATTAAGCTAGTGAAACAAGATGACAATAAGTGATGCCCAAATTTAGGTG
>Ga0116227_10003721_pt1 | contig 33753 bp, 35 predicted proteins | sample S1TSphgellanicum_FD_89693 | JGI IMG/M metagenome (GOLD analysis project Ga0116227, IMG submission 89693) | Host-associated microbial communities from peat moss isolated from Minnesota, USA - S1T2_Fb - Sphagnum magellanicum MG | ecosystem: Host-associated > Plants > Peat moss > Unclassified... | reverse complement strand
TGTCAAGATCTTATTAGCCATAAATTAAATGATTTAGATTTCATTAATTAATATTTAAAATTTTAAAAATAGGTGGACCTTGATTGCCACGTGTCACCATATAATTGGTGTTAAAAAATTGAACACGTGTCAAATGGTCAATGAACGTTCCATGGTGTGCCACATGTCATCATCCTAGTGGCAAAAACTTTAATGATTAAGATTAATCCAATGAATTTTTTTATTTTGAAAACACAAAAAAATAATAATAATGACACGTGTCCACAAGCTAGTTGTCTAATTTTTAAACATGTGTCATAATTTGATTAGTTGTATGTAGTTGCAAGGAAAGTTGCACATAAGGTGCAACTACATTGGATTGGTATGTATGTATGAACATGTATACTAACACCGTATATACATGTTGCATATATATTGTCGCATGCAACTGCATGTCCCATGCAACTTGTCTTATGCAACTACAGAAATTTACAGTTGCATGTGTCGTATGCAACTGAATTTTAGTTCCATGCGACAGTTGCAAAAACCAAATTTCTAGTAATGATGTAATCATAGGATTGTCATTCCACATTCATTATTTGTATAGATAATCAGTATGACTCCTTTTTTGCAAAAAGAAACTTTTGAAAGGTATGGGGTGTATGACAATAACAATAATTTGCCATTAAAGTCAAGTGTTCAACATATTGATTCTTGGCTACCCTTGGGTTATAAACATGTATATGTTGTTCAATCCCAATATAGGTGTTGAATTCAAGACTTGATGCTAATAGAGTACATGTTATAAAAGTTCAAATAGATAAAATCTTGAGATGTAGATATAAGGTAGGCCAGGGATCAACTAAATCTAGCATAATATTATGGACCTCCTTATCCAAGGCAATGTTTGACAAGGTATTGATTATTTTGTGAACATTTAAAAACCCAAATTCTAACTCCAATGAATAAGAAGACATAATATCAACAAACCTATTTGCAATATCACTTGCTTGGTGCCATAATCCCATAAGGCATGTGTGCACATTTAGGTTGATCAACTGCCATAATCAATTGTAAGTGATTATTACACAAAAAGTTCCATGTGATTACATAGTCTTTTGGAAACAATTGCCATTAAAACATTTGCATACATGTTATATCACATCATGCAATGGGAATTTCAAGCATGCATGATTTGCAAGGATAGTAACCAAATGGATGACACTCCATTGGAGGCAATAATCATTACTCTTTGATTGCAAAATGTATCAAGAAAATCAACCCCAATTGAGAAGGTAACCACTTACAAGACTGGTTTGCTATAGGTTGGAATAGGTCCTTTGAAGTAGTTGTAGGTGAATATTTTAATTTGTTATAGACTTGATGTGCCAAAAGATACAATTCATGTTTAATAGATGCTTGTTGCTAAAAAATCGAGATTCTTTCTTACAACCATGCCTTCAAACTTTATGTAGATCATCCATATCACCACATGAATTCTACACCCATGTACATGCACCATTTGTCAATTTGTAATGCATATTATTTATCATAATAATATTGAAATCTTTACATTCATTCTAGGTATAAATTGTGCTCAAACACTTACTTTTTTATTGCAACTTAACCAACTTGACTAGGGATGGAAAATTGTTTATATGTGGTTATTTTCTTGGCCAAATGATATTAGACCATCATCTTTATAAAGGTCATTTCCAAGAAAAGATAACATGTTTGCCATTGCATTTAGTGGGGCATCCAAGAGTGCATAAACACCTTCGATTACAAATTGGCCCAATGATCATATTGGTACCATGCCCGATACCTATAGAATTCGTTCCATCTAGGGATCCAAATGTGGTTTGCCTAGGTCTTGTCAAATATGCAACAAAAAGATTACTACCAAATGCATCCATAATAATGTCATTTGGAGTGCATCAATCTCATGTGTTGCACATTTACAATAAACACCATGCATTTGTACAACCTCCATACATCTTACATACCTTCCTAACATCAATATGTACTTTCAAAACATGCAAACCAAAGAATTCATGGCCCTTATTAATCATCAAGCCCAATAAAAATGGAAACATTGTTGGTGAATAAGCATTATGTAGTAATTGCGTTTACCATTAACAATGATGGGATGTTGTATTGTGTGTCATAAGCCTCACTTAATGTGTTGTTGTCTAGACATTGCAACAATCTACCTTCAATTCCTCTTGGAACACTTTTGGCAAACAAGGTCATATACACATAGGACACAAATACAAATGAATCGAGAATACCTAGCAAGTAGGTAGAACACACGATCAATGGCATGTTCCACACTTGTCATCTTCAAATTGTGCTTTAACCTAACTTGCAACCCAAAATCCTTAAAACACTCGTGGAAGCAAATTATACCATATGTTCACACATTGTTGCAAACAATTAAAACATGTAAACAATTGTGACAAACTAATCATTTGATGTGAGAATGACATTTCAGGGCTCAAATACACATGGGCCATGATTCACATTAGTAGCATAATGCATTAACTTCTCAAACCTACACCCAAACACCCATATACCATATTGGTTTTTGATTCATTATAAAACAAAATGTTCGACACATAACAAACTTTAGATTTTATAGCTCCATAATACTTCCCACAATTGTTCATGGTTACAACTAAGATTTTATGTCGGTGCACACACATGCCTTTTTCAAACAAAAAATTGCACTAGCACGTTTACCCTTAGAATTTCCACAAATTGAACAAAATCTAGCCACACAATTTGGGTCCCACTTCATGAAATAATGTTAGTGCCTTCTACCCTAGCCCAAATTTCACATGTAGGAATATCATGGCTCTCCCAGTGATCTTTTCCATGACTAAGATATTATTGTCATAACATATTACAAGTTTTTCTTAAACCTCACGACGATGAAATTGTGAAAAAATGAAAGACTAATGTTTTGAATGAGCGAAAGATATAAATCCACCAATAGCTTTGGCTTTTTTTGAAAAAAGAAATGGAAATGTCTTTGTTATAATAAATGATAAATTATTTGGAAAATTCAACAAGTACAAGCTAATTTTACATTTCGAAAGGCTCCAATATATGATGAATATATGATTATTCAATTTTGTATTCATGTATAGCAACATGGCTTGCGAAAATCGTTTCAGATATGAAACCATATATTTATAGGACATGTAATCTTTCTTTATATATCGTATCCGTTTGTTCGTTTCATAAGCCCTATCTAAAGAACAATACGAAATGTTTGATAACCAACAATAAAATTGTGCCCAGTATGATTTCATAGGTGCTACTCATGCTTCACTAGAAGAAACAATATAATTTTTTAAATTTTATTTCGGATCCCCCAAAAAAAAGAAAATCTTCCATTTTGACCGAAGAAATATCTATCCTTCTTTTTTTAATATTTCATTTGTTCGAAATGATATTCAAAACAGGGTTTAAAGTCTTTTAATTGATACGTGTAGAAAATGAGCCAACTCCACAGCTTTTTCTTCCATTTTTCTTAGGGTTAAATCCTCTTCAATATGAATTATAGGAACATCGCGTTGACCTTTTATTTTCATATAAATAATTCGACGAGGATAAAAACTTTCTTGGACTTTCATACGTATTGCTTGGATATCCCTCATGAAAAATTGAATACGAATACGATGATTTCTTTCAAGGAATCCCCAACAAAAGAGATGAACCATCTCTTCTCGTTTATCAAATTGATTATAGCCACTACCTATATTCCATAGGATTGTACACCACAAATAAAACCAAAAGAATAGACCGACAATAACATAGAAACATACTTCACTTGCTTGTAATGTGTATGTCTCAAAATGTCAAAAAGACAAGTCAACAATCCACTAGTTATAACTTTCTTTTTAATTTGTGCTTTATATCTTACCAATTACTTTGATCACTTAGACATTATTAGGGGGGTAGAGTTTCCCATATCTCTTTCTACTTATAAAACAAATTGATCAAACATATCAACAAGACTTTGCACATTTCCCTTAAACAATTTTTTTCAATCAATAGGCAAACCCCTAAAAACAACCTTCAATCATTACAAATGTTATTTGCACAAATTAAAATGTTTTAGTCCTGCACCTTCCACTATTGTTGATGTTATCAAGATTTGAAAACTTGTTGAAAATAGGGCTAAACACAATTGGTAGCATGTTGTACAAAATTTTCAAACTCATGAATAACATGTTCCTCTATTTCCTCCAAAAAATTGTTGATCAAATTGTAGATGATTAACACTAAATCGACAACATTAAAAGATGCTACATCCACCAAAAAAGCCTACCTATTCTTCACACTTGGTAAGGCCCTTCATTTTGGGGACTACCATAATGAAGCAAACACCACTCGCCTCTCACCTTGTGGTTGCCTAATTAAAAAAATCCCCAAAACAAAGGGCCTTAACCCTACACTATAATCCCTTGACAAAAAAAATAAAAATAAAAATTACTTGTATTAATGTTGCTTCCATATGGTGGTTTTGCAGTTAGTCCTTAATAGTAGGAACCTTGAATTTTTTTTCATCCATGAAATCAAAATATAAATAGAACAATTCTGTTCACAAGGGACAAACTACCAATGGGAAGAAATAAAATTCATCCATTCATCCATGAGGACACACATAAGACAACTTATCCAATTTAATCCAGTTTGGGACATCATTCTGTGACTTGCTGGGGGTTTTGGGTTTTGGGACCTGGAATAGGCACCTGGAATTAGGGCAGATGGGGTGCCTGGTGAACCGGTACGCCGTCTGCTCTTTCGTTTCCTTTTTTCTCTCTTGTTCCCTCTCTCACCTCGTTGCGCTCGCGCTCGCGTCTGCGGTTCCGGCCGCAACGTTTGTTTATTTGTTTGTTTGCGAGAGCTCGGTCTTCAAGAAGCAGCATCAGCTATGGAGTCGCGGTTCTGGACTCACCAGGTGAGTGTGATTTTTCCGCTTTCTCATACTCCACGTTGTGAGATCTTAAAGTCTTTACTATCTGTTCTTAAGTCTGGGGGTAGCGAGTGTGTCATCGTGGCTTGTTGTCGGATCGTTGGTTTTGCGGGCTTAGTTATTCTACAAATGATTTTGTGAATTTCAAGGGAAAATCCTATCATTAGGTCTTGAAAATCGTTACAATCCTGTTTGATTACATTTACGGTTTCCTGATGTAATTAACTGTCAGTGCAACTTATGGTAATGGCTGAAGTCAAATGCCTGATGTTTAGAAAGCACCATCACAATATGTTTTCTTCTGTCTCTGAGCAGCTCTCCATAGCTCCTGGTGGTCTGTATTTGCATCAGAATTTGAGTTTAACTTTTGCTAGATGTCTGAGGCTGCGGAAGTGCATTTGTGCCAGTTAGTGCACTTAGGGTTTTCTGTTCCAAGGGTTTTGAATGAATTGTTGGGAGTTAATCATCAATTGTCAGGTCTTCTCAAAGACATGCCTAACTTTAGTTGGCATGTTCATTTTTTTGTGGTGCTTAGCTAATTTTGCAGTCCTTTCAATTCTCATTCTAACAATGGTATGTTGCCTTGGGAGTTCAGAGTGACACTGAGAGTGATGATGATCAGTCTGAGGTGGATGAGGAAGAGGCCCCCATTGTGGGAGATGGAGGAACAGGAGGAGCAGGCTCCAAGTATTTAACTCGAGCTAGTCTCAGTGACAGTGATGAATCTGATGAAAAGCAACGTGTGGTTCGGTCTGCCAAGGACAAACGATTTGAGGAAATGGCAGTGACCACAGAACAGATGAAGAATCAGATGAAGATTAATGACTGGGTGCAGCTGCAGGAGAGCTTTGATCGGCTCAATAAGCAGCTTGAGAAAGTGATCCGTGTTACTGAGTCAGACACAGTGCCTCGCCTCTACATTAAGGATTTGGTGATGCTTGAGGACTTCCTTGCCCAGGCCCTGGCCAACAAGGAGGCGAAGAAGAAAATGTCCAGCAGCAATGCTAAGTCCCTGAATTACATGAAACAAAAGTTGAAGAAGAATAACAAGTTGTACGAGGTTGAGATTGAGAAGTTTAGGTTGAACCCTGAGTCCGAGGCAGATGCAGAACAAGAGGATGAGGATGATCTGGATTCTGGTGGAGACTTCAGCGATGAGGAGCCAGTGGCCATCGCAGGTGGTTACTCTGATTCTGATGAGGAAGGAGAGGAAGGTGAGGAGGAAGGAGAAGGAGGCTGGGAGACAAAGAAGAGTAAGAAAGACTCAATGATGGACAAGCAGTTCAAACGTGACCCCAGTGAGATATCATGGGACATGGTTGACAAGAAACTGAAGGAGATTATTGCTGCACGTGGGCGCAAGGGGACGGATCGTGCAGAGCAAGTGGAGCAACTCTCGTACCTGGCCCGAGTGGCCAAGACTCCTGCACAGAAGTTGGAGGTCATGGTGCATGTTGTGTCAGCTCAGTTTGATGTAAACCCCAGCCTCAACACTCACATGCCAATACCAGTCTGGAAAAAGTGTGTTCAAAATGTGTTGATCATCCTTGACATTCTGGCTCAGTATCCCAACATAATCATGGATGAAACTTCCGATGTTGAGATGGAGAATGAAACACAGAAAGGGGCAGATCATGATGGACCCATTCATGTGTGGGGGAATGTGGTGGCCTTCCTTGAAAGAATCGATGATGAGCTTTTCAAGAGTCTGCAGTGCATTGATCCACACACGAAAGAGTATGTGGAACGGCTTCGGGATGAGCCCTTGTTTATGGTTCTTGCCCAGAATGTGCAACGGTACGTGGAGCGGTTGTATGACATGAAAGCTGCTGCAAGAGTAGCTTTGAGATGTGTGGAGCATGTCTACTACAAGCCTCAGGAGGTATATGAGGCCATGAGGAAACTTGCAGAGATCCAGGCAAGTCCTGATGCTGCAACTGCTGAGACTGAGGCAGCAGCAGATGGTGATGATGATTTTGATGAGGAAGCAAAGCATGTGAAGTTGCCCACAGAGGTTAAGGGTTCCCCCTCATTTGTGGTTACACCTGAGATTGTGCCACGCACCCCATCATTCCCCAATTTAAGCAGGTTGTTAATGGATCAGTTAGTAGGCACAATCTACAAGCATGGGGATGAGCGTACAAAGGCAAGAGCTATGCTTTGTGACATTTATCATCATGCAATCTCTGATGAGTTCCACACTGCAAGAGATCTACTGTTGATGAGCCACTTGCAAGATTCTGTGCAGCACATGGACATTTCCACCCAAATTCTGTTTAACAGGTCGATGGCTCAGTTGGGTCTCTGTGCATTCCGAGCATCTCTAGTCACTGAAGCCCATGGTTGCCTGTCAGAGCTGTATGCAAGTGGAAGAGTGAAGGAACTCCTTGCCCAAGGAGTTGCCCAAAGTCGCTATCATGAGAAGAACCCAGAGCAGGTCAGTGTTATCTAGTGGATGTATTTTCTGTTCTCAACTTCGAGTGTGACATTTTGTTTATAGAAGTAGCCTCATAGTAATTTTTTTCTTTGTCATAATCATCTCTTTCCGTGAGTCCAATGGCTGGTCTTAATTCAAGGAGTAAGGAGATGAGGTTTCTGACTTGCAGGAGAAGTTGGAACGAAGACGGCAGATGCCATTCCACATGCACATCAATCTGGAGCTCTTAGAAGCAGTGCATCTCACCTGCGCTATGCTGCTTGAGGTTCCAAACATGGCTGCTAATGCCCATGACATTAAACGGAAGGTAATCAGCAAAACATTCCGTCGTTTGCTTGACATCAATGAGCGTCAGACATTCACAGGACCTCCTGAGAATGTCCGGGACCATGTAATGGCAGCCACACATGCTCTTGGGAAAGGCACTTGGCAGAAGGCAGTTGAAGTCATCCAAGGTTTGGATGTTTGGAAGCTGTTGACCAAGCGAGATTTTGTACTGGAGATGCTGAAAAGCAAGATCCAGGAGGAGGCTCTACGGACTTACCTTTTCACTTACTCATCATTCTATGATGCTTTGAGCTTGGACCAGTTGATGACTATGTTTGAGTTACCTGAAGCACATGTTCACAGCATTGTGAGCAAGATGATGATTGCAGAGGAGCTCCATGCCAGCTGGGATCAACCAACACGGAGTATTGTCACCCACAATGTTGAGCCTAGCAGGTTGCAAGCCTTGGCAGCCCAGTTTGCAGAGAAGCTGACAGTGCTTGTGGAGAGCAATGAGAGGGCCTTTGATGCACGCACTGGAGGTGGGGGCTTAGAGGGAATGTCTATGGGCAGGCGAAACAAAGATGGGCAAGATTATGCCAATGTTGCTTCTGGCCGGCGTGGTGGTGACTTCTCTGGTGGCAACCGGGACAGGCAGGGATCCTACTCTGCTTACAATAGTGGTGGAGGCCGATCAAATTATGGTACTGGGAGAGGAGTCCAAAGTCGCGGTGGAAGAGGTAATGCTGGTGGGTCTGGCTATTATAGAGACCAACGTGCAGGTCAAGTTGGTGCACGCAACAACCTAGGGTACCAGAGCACACGATACCAGGATGCATATAGCAGTGTGGGTCGCACTCCCTATCAGACAGGACCTGCCTCATCCACAGGAGCAAACAGAGGTGCACAGGCTGATGCTACTGGTCGTATGGTTAGCTTAACCCATGGTGGCACAAGGCCCAGTGCTCACTTCTAGATGCTTGGATCACATCTAACCTGTAATGTGCAGTGTGAGCATTGTCTACAGAGAACCAGTTTTGTGAGCTAGGGTAAGTAGGAGTTGTTTACTTGGGGTATGCCGTTGTTAGATGTCCTATCCCTTAGTATGGGTATTTTCTTAGTAAAAGGTTGTTTCTGTATTCAGACCCCAGATAGTTTAACTCTTATCAGTGAAGTCAATCTGGGTGCTATTTGTCTTACCTACTTGGGCTTATGTCTTGCATCTTGTATTGATTATTATTTTAAGGGATTGGTGCTGTCTGTTATGACATGCCTGCACTTCCCTTTTGATGAACTGCAAAATGCAGCTCTCAAGCTAAGAGTTGGAAAGAATGAGAAAGTGAAAACAAAATGATTATCTCAGCTGCTGTCTGTATAGAAGTAAAATGATGACCTATGAGATCTTGGCTTGTGTTTGGACTAGAATTATGGTCAGTTGGAATCCCATCCAAGGATAATCAAATCTCACCTATGAACCAAAAAGCTTTTGCTTGTCTCTGACCTTAACAAGTAGGGGCAGTTGGATAACAGAGTTAGGCAGAGTATGCTGTGCATTGAAGTTTACAGCCCAAGGGAATTGAGATTCCTGTGGTCTCCTGGGCTCCTGAGGATATCTATTGCATGTTAATAAGACTGCCTGTTGAGGCAGGATGTAAGGCTCTTGGGTAACCCTATGTAAGTTTGATATCTCTTCACAAGATGTTCCTACATGTCTATTTCTTTCATTTCTTCACTAGGCACTTGCAGATTTAGTCCTCTTTGTGCCTCTTCTGTAATTGCAATTGTAGCTTCCCTGTGCTCAATGCTGCTTTGAGGCCTTCACCAATCTCTTTTTGAGTTCCTAGATTGTTTATTGTTTCTGCAGTGAGAAATTCATGAGGGTCTAGACCAGTGTTGGCCGGATATAGGTAAGTGGTCCAGTGGTCCAGTGGTCCAGTTATCAAGATGTGTAATGCCCTGGTTGGCAACTATTCAAATCTGGACTCTATCGATTTTCCAAATTTGGAACTATTGGTAACCGGCTTCTGTAACTCCATTTGCATATCCTTATTCATATTCATATATGCAAACCCACATCATTCATTATTCATATCCAAGGGTATATTTTTATGAGATCCTGAATGTGCATAGCTATGTGATACATATCCATATGTGGTGTTTAGGGTCTGGATATGTACATCCAGATATGCATATCCTTTATAGGGTTAGGGTTTTCAAGCTTGAACCTTGTACCTTATACTATTCTTTGCTTTCTATGACTCTCCTTTCAAGAATATCATGTGAGTTGTCGCTTTCTTTTTTGTTGCATCAAAGCTTTGTGGAAGCAATGTCAAGAATATCACATGAGCATAAATTTACAGTATCTAAGGGTTGAACTCCAAGTTCTAAATGTTTAAAGCTTCAAGCTTGAGCGTTTGAGCTTTAAACATCTATGGTTTGACATGTGAAGTGTGAATTCTAAGTTGGAGTGTTTGAAGATTTGAAAGTTTGTCTAGGTGTATGTGTTTGAGTGAACATTTGTGTGAGTGAGTGTCTATTTGAGCACATGTGTGGGCGTCTGTTTAAATGAGCATCTACTTGAACATCTATGTGGGTGTTTGTGTTTGAATGAATGTCTATGCATCCATGTTTGAATGAGCGTTTGTTTGAGCCACATTTGAGTGGGTGTCTATGTCTAAATGAACGTCTATTTGAACAAGTGTTTATCTAAACAAACATTTGTTTGAACTGCATTTGTGTGGGCATATGTGTTTGAATGAACATTTATGTGGCATTTTTATCTGAATGAACATTTGTTTGAACATCTATCTAGGTGGTCTACATATGAGTGAACAATTATTTCAACATTTGTCTAGGTGTTTTTATTTGAATGAACATTTGTTTAAGCAGTTGTGTTTGAATGTTCGGTTTCATTAAAGTTCGAAACAATGGAGTTCGAAATTCAAAACCTTAATTTCAAAAGTCACGAGTGAACAACAATGCTACAACGTTGTGTGTAATGTGCATAATTCCTATGCACAATGGTTATAGAAAGTGATTCTCTCATTGTTGAAAATGTTGATGGGGTTGATAAACCATATCTATGTGAAGATGTAATCCCCAACATTTCATCTTTAAATATGGAAAGAGTGCGCTTGAAAACTACACTTTCGTTAAAGAATGAAGTATTGCAGCTTATAGCTATAGAAGGCGAAACTATATTTTAGAAAACACACCATTGAAATTCCATTTGTTGGGGGTTTTTTTGCTGTGAATGATGATTTACATGTGTATCTTGAAAATCCACAAATGTTGAAGTGTATCATTTGTAGATCAAAGAAAGTGGTAAGTAAATTTTCCCCTTAAAGTTTTGTTTTGAGGAAAGGCTTGATTAAATATAATAAAATTAATGGGCTTACTCCCATGAAGACTCATGTTGGTTATGTTCATTTCAAAAAAAGTCACAACTTCCCAAAAAAACAATAGTGGGTAGTGATGCAAATCATGTGTGGAAGTGAAGGAAGAAAAGCACAAGGCCTTCAAGTTTTGCTATCACCACTTACTTTGGGTCCACAAACCCTTACAAAAAAATAGATAAGGCACAACAAATGCTTATTGAGGATCTTGTGTTCTACATTTGTAATTCTTATCAACCAATTTCCACTATTGAAAACATATGGCTTAAAAGGTTAGTTTTACGCCAATGTCCCTAAGTTTCATTTCCTTCTTGGACTATTTTTGTGAATGAGTGTTTCCTAGAATGGTGCAAAAAACCTTGGATTTGAATGTATTTCCAAACCTTGCATCTCTAACCATTGTTTTTTATAGTTTTGATTTATGGATGTTTAAGGGCATTGTGGACATTTTTGCTGTCGTGATAAATTTTCTAAATGAATCTTGGAGCCTTATAGATGTCTACGTGGGCTTATTTGAAGTGGATGAAACCAATGGTAAAAATATGGTTGTTCAATTTGAATCATTATTTTCACATTTCGGTTTGATGCATCATGTGATTGCATTCGTGAAAAATGAAGGTAATAATTTGAATAGCATGGCAATTGCATTATGTTCCATCATCATTTATCAACCAAATTTATGAAAATACATGTTTTGGGCATGTGATGTATAAGGCATGTCAATATGATAACAAGGTTTTTAAAAGGTTTAATGCAGGTTAATGTGAAGGATGCACAAGCTGCTTTACAAAAGATTATTATATGGACAAAGAAATATGGTAAAGGTAGGCAAGAATGGGAGAAGGCTTGTATTGAATGTGGGTTACCGCCTTGAAAACTTAAGACCCTCGTCAAAACCAGATTTGCATTCAAAGTCATCATGTTTGAAAAGACCTTGGAATCCAAGCAAGCTATCATCACTTGTTACGAAATGCAAAAGACTATTGCTTTACAACAAAAAGTTCCAAAAGCCCAAGTGTGGGCTATTGTAAAGGTTACTTCTACTTGTGGTAACACTTGTGTCATCAATCAATCCCATGGTCGTTGGTTATTGTCAAATGCTTTGACTATTACCATTACCCTAATTGTCAACTTGCAATTTGAAACGGCTAAAATGTTTCAAGTTTCAGATGGGACAAAAGCTCTAAATCGATTTGATTCAAAACTTCTTCTTTTCTAAAAAAAAAATGTGATAAGAAGTTATAAAGGTAATTTTTTTCCAATTTTGGTTTGTTTTTTTAATTCAAACCAAGTTCATAATATGCTTGCAATAATGTTGGATCCTCAATTCAAATCATTATCAGTTGTGAAAATATTGGTGCGACATGATAATGCAATTCAACTTGCTTATGGGTATGATTTGAAGGCTATGATTCCCCTTTTAATGGTATGTTTTGAAACCCTAAACCCTATTGCTAAACTACACATCTATTAATCATGATGACCTTGAAGAAGAAAGTAACATGTTTGGGGTTGGAACATTTGTTGAAAAGTCTTCTCGAGCACTTGTCATCAAAGAATTATCTTTGTTCAAGAGGTTATCTATACCTTCTTTTACATTTGAAGATCCTCTTGTTTAGTGGCACAACCATGAAGGTTGGTTTCGAAATGTGGCATTCTTGCCAAACAAATTCTTGGCATTCCAAGGTCACAAATTGAAACAAAATGGGTGTTTAATCTTGCTAGAGTATTGACAACTTTGCAATGATGTCGCTTACAAGTGGACAATTTGGACAAGATCATCACAATTGTCAAAAACTAGCATGATGATCCACAAGTGAATTGTATGCCAACTAAAAATATGAAATACTACCTAAAAGTTGAGGGGTCTTTGGTTGATGACAACTATAAGTTAATTGAAGAAAAAAAAGATTTTGAAAAGTTGGATGTGGATGATGAATAATGCATAGGTATTCAACTTTCCCATTTGTGTTTTTTTTCAACCTCTGAATCTTTTGTTACCTTTGTTTCACCATTCTCATTTCAAAGTTTTTGTAGGTAGGCAACTTGCATTGCAGTGGGCAAAGTTCTAAAATTCAAAATTGGGGTTCAATTTCCTTGCAAGTTACTACACTTATTTTTAGGTCCATGTGTTTTTTATCCAAGTGGGGAAAATTTGTGATTACGTAAATTTAGAATGTGCATAACCTTTATACATATTCGTAATTAATTTGAAATTTAACAACTAGCAAATTCATATCCGCTTTTTTAAAAATTACACTTAATATCCATATCCGCCATTACAATAAGTTGCTGAAATTTTTTAATGCATATGCTTTTGTTGGAAATTTTGATAAGCTCTACCTTATTGGTATCCTGAATTTTACTTTGAAATATGGTATCCAACCAACACTGGTCTAGACCTGGCAAATTGCGAAGTTTTGTATGACCTAACCAATTTAAACCTCTGCTTGATAACCTTCTATGCTGCACGGGTGAAATTTACAGGCAATTGGACATTTTCCAACAAATATAGTTGCATGTCGATTTAGCATCCATTCATCAGTGTATCACCATCTTTTGGCCTTGACTACTCCCCCGTGCCATGCAGCTTTCCAAATATTTACCACCAATTGAAGTAGGGTGGAGCCTGGCCTAGGAATCAGTTTCTTTACAATTAGTACATGAAATATTTTGCACAAAACTAGTCGCATCTTTGTTGGGATTTTTGACTCATCCTTCTCTACAATGCCTGCTGAATACATCGTAGTTTTTGGCATATATGTTCATTGCCTTAGTGCATGAGAACCTGAACAACGCAGCTCGTATAGCTTGTTTGGTCAGGCACTTAACAAGGTTGCAGAATTCAGTAGAAATATATGGGGATTGTTACTTGATATGACTGCAAGATTGGTATTCCAGTAGAATTTGCCCATTTGTTCAATCCTGTGAGCTTTCAGGATGGTATGTGAACATCAGGGGCAGCTTCTGTTTCAGAAATGACTGCAGGCAGCTCTTGTTGCCAATGCCTAAAATCACCTGCAAGACTCAACTTGGGAACTGATATAGCATGTGTGCAGCAAAAGAGCCTCATGCAGAAATACTACCTGGAACAAGAACAGCTGGAAGAAGTGGTCACCCCACATGCCATACCTTATAGAACATCATAGCATAGAAGGGGATTGCCAAAAAACAGTGATACGTTGGGTCTGCTATTGCCACAGTTCAGGAAGGGCCGATATTGATTCATGACCTAGAACAGATGTGGTACAGAATAACTGCAAAGCCTTGAAGAACCTCCAGGAGTTTTTCAGCAAATAAGCCAAGGTGAATACAAAGGCCAGGCTGATAGTCCATAATTTTTCTGAAAGTTCCAGCTGTTTCCCTGAGCACATCAGGTCTATTAACTCAGTGATGGAGAACTTATAAACTCAGATTGCAGAGAGACTTTGGTAACCTTGTACTGATACATTTGATAACATTGCCAGTTGTTAAGAATGAAAATCACAGTTGCAAAGAAACATTGGTAACCCAATTTTCTCCAGCATGTTCTTTCCTCCAGCATTGCCAATCAGTTTTGTGTGAGAAGACATCAAATGTCTAGAGCAGTCAATACAGGGGTAGCTCCTACTGCTTGTCTAGAAAGATGGCAAGCTTTATGGTCAAAGGCGCCGCTCTAAAACAAGAGTTACATCTCCATCCGCAACAAAACTGGCATTTAATGCTCTCATGATGAGATGCCATGGCCTCCCATCCACTTTATACACATCAATCACTCGTTGTGGTCGCCGAATGCCCAAAAAGTCCACAATCACACCAACCTGTGCAAAGTCAAGAATGTGTGAGATTCAGATTTCCATTCACACATTATAGAAAGACCCCCTGGTTTTCTTGACCTTGAGCATTCAATCCCAACTTCTATTTTGTTTTTCAAGAGTGAGAGCATCTACCGTTGTAGTTGCTCGAAGAATATCTCCTGGTCTCACATCACCATCAAAGACAGGCTGGTTCTGGTTATGCATCAACTTTGAGCCACCATGGAAGAGTTTTGCAACCCGTGATGCTCGATCAGCATTTCCACCAGGAACAAGCCCTGCCACCACCACATGACATTTCCCATTGCCATCCCGCCACTGGCTCTCTTCAAACACTATTCCTAAAGGCTTGGGAAGAGTCACCTGCAGAAAAACAATTATGTTGCGAGGAATACTAAGTCTGATGGCATTTTCTAGAATGGTTGTGATACTACAGCAAAACACATTACATTGCAAGGACTACAACAATTGGTAGCATTTTCTGCACTGCATTGGATACATCTTTTGTCTTCTGCTCTACTGAGAAATTACTCTCTAAACTTGTAAAAATAGCAAATCCCTATTGCTTGGTTAAGGTAAGACAGATGGGTTTCACAAAACAGTAGTCAAGCTTGCTCACCACCACAATGCTACTCGAAGCACCAAAGATTTTGTGGAAAAAATAAACACTTTCACTGCAGTTGCCCACCTGGCCCACCTGTATCTTCACTCTCACCTGCACACACAAAAGAGAAGCATTTCTCAGTATGAGTGACAATAGCTCCAGTTTCCCAGCAAGAAAATAGATTCACAGTTGTTTCTACCAAAACAAAATTGGCATCTTCCACAAACTGCCTTCATAATGCAAACCATGTAGAACCCAAATTGTGAGGTTGAGCTGTCTGGACACATTCAACAAATCACAAGCGCACGTCCTGATCCTGGGTAAAATGTAGATAGATAGCTGCAGAGGATAAGACAGACAGACAGACAGCTTGAAATTTGTTCAAAGTGGAAAACCCTTGATGCAATACCACAAACATCCTGCAACAACACAAAAGATTCCATACATCCCAACTTGCCTGAACATTCTTTTTCCTACACACAAAAGCTGCTCCAAATTGTGGCACTTGGAGGGCAAAGAGAATCAAAAGTGCTAATTGACAGAACAGTAAAAGAAAGATTCTAAGATCTAAGCCCTAAACCCTAAACGTACTTCTTCTGCTCCTGCTGCTGCTGCGCTGTTCTCAAGTTCCTCCTCGTTGGAATTTGCTGTGCTAGAAGCTCGAACTCGTGGAGTACATCCGCGTACTCTCCTTGTCCGAATTCCCGCAAGGGGTTTATAATAATAAGAATAATAATAATAATAACCTTGGAAGCGGCTTCTTGTTCTGGAGAGGACGCAGTCCGGAGATCGGATTCCCAGCTTGTCGAGAGCTATGTGTTTTGATTTGGAGCTGGTGACGAGAGGAGACCCATTGAGCAGGATTTGAGCTTGCATCTTTTGGAATTGGAAAAGCCTAAAATTTTGTCTAAAATTTGTTTGGACAAAATTTTGAGTTTGCATTTTTGGAATAGAAAAGTCTATACATCTCAGACAAATTGATTTGGTCCTGTGAAGTCGACAGTGCCAGTCAGTGAAAAAAAAATGGTCCCAACTACCAAGCAACAGTGTCAAATGAGATTTTTGGAAAATTTCTCAAAGAATCATCACATTTCAAGGAAGAAAAATATGAAATTGCCAAGATTTTCGAAGGATTTGGGCAGATTTCCAACTTTCGTCTTTTGAAATCGCCAAGATCTTCGGATGATTTGGGCAGATTTCTAACTTTCTTCTTTTGAAATTGTCATATTTAGCCATATTTAGCTAACAGGTTCTAGTGGGTGGGCAACATGTAAGAGGATTCCTAGATTTTCTATTTTTGAATTTGTCTTGTAGCCAAATTCGGCTAAAGTTTCTTGTGACTGATTATCACTTTTGAAGCAACATGAGCAATTTTTTTATTAGAAATTTAAATTAAATTAAATTAAATTAAATTATTTTTAAAAAAACACTGGTGCCAGTGGTTTCTTTCTTTGAAAAGGATTTTAGCCAAATTTGGCTACAGGTTAGGGAGGAAAGTAGAAAAGTTTTAAGAATCGTGCTAAATATATCTTGGCAACATTTTAGGACCTACTGTCTAAATATGGCGAATTCAGGAAAAAAAATCCTCATAATTTGGCGAAAATGTGCCCTTTTTTCCACCAAAAAGGAAAAATCTTTTGTATCGTTTGCAAGGGCCCAATTTTTTCTTCTGTCCCCAGCAAGCGAAATTTTGCCAAAAAGAGAAACATGAAGCTAAAGTGGCAATCATCTGTACGGCAGTTTAGCCAAATTTTGTTATAAACAGGACATGAACAGTAAAAAAAATTTAATCATCCTCTGCATTTTTGGCTACAAGCTAGAAGCACAATGAGAAAGCTGGTGATTTTTTCCACAAATTTAAAGAAAAGCCGAAATTTAGCCACTAGAAAACCAAAAAACCACATCTATTTAGCCATTTTGATAAAACAAAATTAGCCAACTGGCTAAATTTTTAGCCAGAAATAAAAGCACTGAGAATACACACATCGCAGATGCTCTGACTCCAGAACAGTGTTTTGGCGGGTATCAGAAACTGCCGCCAAATCCTCTTCCGGTTATCAGGGTGGTTCTTAAGGATCATGGATGTGATTCTCCCCAAAAAAAACATTTTGGGAAACATCCGGGTATTTGAGGTTTTTGAAATAGCCCAGAACCAATGGTCATTAGAACCTGTGCCAAACCCCTACCGGGTATCAGGGCAGTTCCCTAAGGGCAGTTCATGACGACAGTCTCCAGGGTGGGGAAAAAAAAGGTCAAGCGACCGGTTTTCGTCTATATAACTGACCTATCGGAAGAGTCAAATAACCACCGGTTCTTTCATGAAAACAGGCAGGGTCTGTGAGGTTATTTGAAATAAGGGGATCCAACGGTTATTTCATTCTGGAACTGACCGGCAAATTAGGGTGGGGGAAATCCAAACAATTCCGGTTCCATCCTCATGTTGGACGGGTATTTGATTTTGTTAATAAACTGCCAGTTCTGGTTTTTGACAGATTTCCAAACAAAGAGAATTGCCAGTTCCAATTTTTGACATATTTCAGAATAAGAGAATAGCCAGTTCCAAGTTTTTGGGCAAAAATAGTATATAATGTGTTATGGAATGAGCATGGAGGCTTTTGACCAAAAATTTTAATAAATTAATAAATCAATAAATAAGGCTTTTCACACACCTTTTCTACAGTCACAATGTCAAAACACATGTTAGACCACAACTAGATATTAGAAAAATTATAGTTATTATTGGTTTATAGAGATGTGATCCCCATCTTTAATGCTCTAAACACACACAAGATCATTTCAATGTTGAATCATCAACCATTCGCAAATTCAAAAATGTTGATATTGAAAATGTCTGTGATTTTTCAAAGTCGTTGAAATAAGTTGTTTAGTTGTTTTGAAAAGCATCATTCCATGAATTGGGAAAAGCTCACATGTCTGCCAAAACATATGTGAAGCCATTTCATTGATATAAGACACCCATGTTCCTTTGGTTCCTAATGGAAAGATCAATAGAGAAAAACAACCATTACATTAAAGTCATATGTAAAGTCAAGCGATTAGGGGGCGAGAACAGCCAGTTTTGGCATAATATAGGGAATGAAAGGTTTACACACAACGAAATAACTGGGACCCAAACTAGTTTTTCCACCAATTTTGGTGATGAATTGAGTTTCATCCTGTCTTTCCTTTTTCTTGAGCGCCTCCACTGCTACTAGGTACATATATTTTCACTGATCCTACCTGTACAACGACTATAATTACTCTCGAACCTTGTGCATTAATCAACTGAGAAGATATCAAATCTTCTTACTTTGTGGATACCACTGAAAAAGATGGGATAGGGGGTGAAAGAGAAGGTGACTTTACCCATAACTCTATTATAGTCGAAGCTCTCTGTGATGCTTTTTGGAACATCTAGGCAGGTCTACTCCATGATGGTGGGCAATTAAAGAGTTCCAGTCCTTATGAAGATTTGAAAGACTACTGCAATTCTCCAACAATGAGTAGGAGGTATACATGCAAACTTGCATCCATACTTGATTGATGATTCAACTTACCTTATTCGCACATATTTTGCACCAAAAAAAAATCGTAATGTAATTGAAACTTAATTCCACATTGTCATAATGTTCTAAAGTTCAAATTTTTGCCCCAAATATCAAAATTAATTTCTTATGTTATTATAAAAGGGGTTTGTGTTTTGCTAACTTTGAATCAAGACCTACATAGTTATTTGTTTGGTAATGTCACATTATTATAATTATACATGATATTGAGTTGTTATATGGGTTTAGGTTGAACCCAAAATTGTTTGTTTAGGGCACTTTAAAAGGTTGTCCATTGGAGTTCAAAACGACAAAATGCAACATGGGTCTAGGGGGAATGAGTGTAAAAATGAAGGTGACATATCCTTATGTACTCTATGGGGAGCTATGGGGAGCAATCATGTGAGGTCGGTGCATCCAACATATATCACACCCCACACCAACATACCCCATCAAACCCCAATCCAATGAAGTGGATCTAAACCACTACATATATGATTGAGATTTTATAATCATCAATGTAGATTGTTGAAAATATATTTATCTACACCCATTGTTGTTGACTAGTAGGCATGATAGCTCATTATAACTATTCTTCATGATGAAGGTGATGGTTTGACACTTTGTGAGCAACTTTCATAAAGTGACAATCGCACACTCATTGTTATGTTACTTTCAAAATGTCATTGTGATTTTTTTCCTATACAATCCCATAGATAAATGTATTGTTGGAAACAATATGTGAGTTAGTGTTTTTGTATCAAATATGTTGTCATGAGGGCATCCCCTAGATAGAAAAAGACGAATTTATTTAGAGTTTCATAGGAGGGAATTGAATAGCACATTGAATGGGAATTTAGTAGCAAATTGTTGGGTCCAAGATCATATGCACATCAACATTGGGACAATTTAGTTTCAATATTATGTTATAATTCTAGTGCAACAATTACAAATTTAAAACTATTGATTACAACATTCTATATGTTAATTTTTTTAAAATCATGAGATGTTTCTAGGTCGATTATAAAGAAAGTCATGTAGACGTGTAGAACTCTTATTGTACATGTATAGAAAAATCACTCAACCATCATAAAGGGAATGTGTGTTATTAGAAGGGTTTTGGAAATTTAAATAAAGACAAAAAAAACTCAAATAAATAAGCTTGAAAGTTAGCATATGAGCATATATATAGGGGGGAGGGGAATTACATGAATTTCAATATGTGATATGTACAAATAGCTAAATTAAAACCATGTGGTTGAAAATAGCTCTAGAATTATGGAATGTTTTTTCATATTTGAATAAATAATCTTCACTTTGAAAATGTGAAGAGGTACAAATAATGATGAAGGAAATGGAAGTTTATCATTTTTATAATCATTTTTTATCTATATTAATTTTATAACCATTTTTTTAATTTATGGAATGTAATCTAATAGTTAAATTAATTTTTTACTTTATGATCATTTAGCTTCACATGTATGAAAATGAGGTAAGAATAATGGTAAAGAAGGTTGAGGTTTTTAGAAATATAATTTTTATAATCATTTTTAAAAATTTATGGAATGTTTTCTAATAACCAAATAAGTCTTTAAATTTGAAATTCACGTTGAAAGGGGAGATTTCACAGGGTATGTCAAGAAGTCAAAATAATGGTAAAAGAGGTGAAATTTTTGAAAATATGATATTTGAAAAATAGTTGTAAAGGGTTTGCCCTTTCATGTAGGTGGATAAGGGAGAGGAATGAGGTAGCTGGGCTTGCAAAGAAGTAGTTATTTTTGTGGATGGCATATTAGACATATATACATGCATACATGATGATGGCAAGAATTCTATAGCGAATGGCTTAAAGCCATAGACTTTGGTTAAATGTAGATAACACAATTAGAATAATTATGTGATTGGCTTGAAACCATAAACCTTTGGATAAATCTAGAAAATGTGTTGTCAAAAATTGTCATTCATGTTTGAAACATAGGAACACATTTGTTTTAAACAAATGTTCATCAAGGGTGCATAAAATGGAATGGGTCTATTCTTGAAACCAAAGTTATGGTTTTGAGATTACTAATTTTCAAATAATGAGCAACATAATCTTGTTAAACAACATATGACTCACTTACCCAAATGCAAATTGGTAAGTGAGTAGATGTGCAATTAAGTAATTTTTTTAAATTAATGTACTTGCATATGAATCGCATCATAAATTAGTTTCAATTTTTTTTTCACGAGTAAAAAATTCCATTATGATAATTAACATTTTATTTATGTACTTTTCTTTTTTTTTTGATACAAAGTGATTTTCATTTCTTTTTTAAATAGTGGTAATGTAAATACAAAATTAAATGTGGACTAAATAACAAATATCACAAGCAATTCAAATATGACCATAATTAAATAGTCAAAGTTCATGAATTATTTGAGGTCCACAAATTACATTTTTTATGTATAAAATGTGTTGATGTATTGTACTTGCCAATATTGTTTGGTGTTATTCAATTCCCAAAATGGAACGTTGAAATAAAATTAAATTTAAAAGAAATAAGGTAGAACAATTGGCAAGCAAATATTTTTAAAATCAATTGTCAATGGTTTAATAATTATAATTTTTTTTTGACCATGGTCTTCAAAAAACTTATGTGAACCTTTAATCACAAAATCAATTAACGTTTACAACATTCAATTCCAAGTACAAATGAAAAAATTGTGGCCCCCCAAAATGGCAAGGGGTATCATTATTTGAAAAAACTTGGATAATACACATGGCATTCCTAATACCACACTTTGCACTCTATGAACAAACATTAAAATTCTATGCAAGGACACCATTCAACCCATCACCAACAAATTACTAATTTAAATAGGATTGAATCATTTTTCATTACCATTTAGATTTGAAAAATACATGCATTATGGCCAAAATTCCTAAAATATGTTCACACCAGTTATATAATCATGGATGTGTTTAGGGTTTAATTTTTTTTGGAACAAACATCTATGCAAATGGAGCCTCTTAACTTATGATCATAAAATCAATGGTCGTCTTAATGCCACATGGGGCAATCCTAATTTTCATTTGTCCATCCCCTTCCATCTTTGCCCTAGATTCCAAATAAGGACAGTGCAACCACCATTACCACAACTTTTTCTTCTTAAGCCATCGTGGCCTTGTTTTTTTTGTTTAGTGTTATTTTTAACATGTTAAGTAACCCATGCAAACGTTCCACCATGTTGGCATTGCTTTTCTTCCTAAATTTTTTTCTTGTCTTCATGATTTATTTTTTTTTATTTTGTTGTATTTGTAAGCCTAATTTAAACATTCAAGTGATGCTTGCATGAGACTCCAAGCTTTCTCTATCTGCTCACCATCGTTATTTACAAGAAAGGGACTTGAACAAGGTCAACAAGAGCTAGGAGGGTGCTCCTTCTTTCCCATCTCAATCTATTTATCTTTTTTCTTTATCTAACATGTCACCATCGTTGAAGGAAGGTCACATTGCATAGGAATGAAATGAACCGAGCAACTTGTCAAGTTAGTAGAGTTGAGAAGGCCCGAGCTCTCTCTTCTTCCACTCTCTCCTCCCCTCCCTCTTTTTGTCTAATTATCTCACCATTAGTGTAAGAAGCAAATGAACTTTGTGGGCTTGTAAGGTTGATAGTAGTTGGGAGGGACCAAGCTCTCTTGAACTTGGTTTTTTTATTTATTTTCCCTCTTTCCTCTCTTTCTCTTTTCTTCCTTTTTGTTTGTCTATTTGTCTCACCATCATCTAGGAAGCTTGTGAAGTTGGTGGGTGTTTAATTGGTTCACCATGGTGCAAGAAGGTTGCCAAGGTAGTGAGAGTCGTGAAGGCTTGAGCTCTTTCTTTCATGTCTTTTTTTCATCTAATTATTTCCCCTTTTCCCTTTTTCAATCATGAAAAATGTGTATAAGGGAATGCATGTCGCCATCACCACCTGCAAAACTTTAATTAAGTAAGGGTCAAGCCAAAAAGGTTCGGGGCTTGATCTTTCTCTCCCTTCCCTTTCTTTGTGTCACCATAAATGTTGCAAGGGAAACTCATAGGAGCCAAGAAGGCTCAAGCTCTCATAAATGTGTTTTCCCCTCTTTTTCTTTTTATCATAGTTGACATTTGTAGGAAAAGGTCATGAGGTTTGTGAATGGCCATCATTGCTTGCAAAAATCTTAAACATGCAAAGGATGAGCAAAGAAGGTATGAACAATTGTTTTCTCTTTCCCTTCCCTATTTTCTGTTGCCATCATTGTTACAAGAGAAGTTTACAAGGGCCCAAACTTTTATAAATATGCTATCTTTTTCTTTTTTTTCTTTATCACCACATGAAAACGCTTCTTTATCTTCTTTCTATTTTTCCATCACTACCTACAAACTTTTTCTCTTATGTTTCCATTGCCACCTATAAACATTATGAAGTTTTTTTTCACCATTGGCATCATGATCACACTCCATAAGCCACCACAAACCCCTTCCCCCCTCATTTATTCTTGTTGAATAGAAAGCTATATTAAATGAGGTCATAACAACATTTGAATGTCTGTTATGATCAACCAATCCCCTTGAAAAAGTTCGAGCATAACTAGCTTTGCCACATTTGTAATGAGGAAAAGGCCACATTCTCTACCATCAAATCATTACAATTGCCATTTAGTACTTAGCTTAATTTGTTTCCTTTCTCACTTACTATAAAAACTTTGTTGACCTTCTCCCTAAAAAATGGGCCAATCCTTCAAATGTTTCATCATAAAATAATAATCTATCAATGACACAACTAAAAAGATGATATGGATCATTTTATATTGATGATCAAAATGGGGTAGTAAAAAAAAATTCATCTACAATTGATTAAATCTTAAGAGGTGAAATAATTATTATCTAATTGTGTTTGGAAAAACAAAATTATCAAAATAAATATGTATTTTTATTTTTTATTTGCTCTTTGTTTTGTGAAAGCATTCCGAGGAGAAGCTAGCTCATGAAGGAGGCAAGAAAATTTAACTTAATTAAAACATGCCAACAAGTTGTATTCTTGTCATTTTGAGTTGTCTAACAATCTTTTGTTGCTCATATGTGATTCCTAATCCAAACCTTCTATAACTTAAAGAATGGGCTCAGAATCCCACTTTGAAATTATTGTGGAATCATTCACCAATAGCTTTAATTACAATAGCAAATCACCTTGGTTGAACTTAGTAATATCATGTTTTTCAATGTTCCTTTAAACCACTTGCTCGACTTGAATAAATGTATTTTGGGTTCATTTGGATCTTTCTCTTCTCTTTCTTTTGCTTACAATTCCTTGAATTCATTCACGACCTCCTTAAACATTTCCTTTTGTTTCAAAACCACCAAGTATTTGTTTGATGTGATAAATGTGAATAGATATAATTATAAATGTTGCCTAACCACAAGTTTTTTTCTCAACATTCATAGCAATGACAATATGTTAGCCAATGAAAGAGCTCCTTGGTCTAACTTGGAACACTTAAATTGTTCAATTTAGGATTAAGATTTTCCCAGTTCACCACTAGTTGACCTTGTTCGTGGTCACTTGCTAGGATGGCAAGACTACTTGTCATTTCTACATGATAATAAATTGTGGGTGAAGAGGGGCATTCAATTGTGGTGGGAGGTATTGTTGGCATTATTTGAAAATTCTTTGCAATATTTAACAAGTATGTAATAGTTTCAACTTAATCTACAACGTCGCTAGTTTGATTTGTTGCATTTGAAGGGTATGAATTATCATAGACCTCTTCCTTTGTTAATGGCAACAATTCACTTGAACCAAAATTTTCAACCATGGCAACATGATTCATTGGTTAGCTTTTGCATAGCCTAAATCTTGATTTTATTTTTTAGTTTTTCAAGGACTTTTACAAAGCCTCATCCACCCATATTGCCACTGTGATCTTCTTTGGAACAATCCCATCTTTGGATGGTACCATTAAAAACATCACACCTCGAAATTTTGAAACCCACTCAACTTTAGGACAACATATAACTCGTTGAAAGAAAGGTTTTCATTTCAAAATTTATATCAAAAGATTATCCAAGTCATATAGAGTTTGAAACTTTAATTGGATTTACATAAATTTTTCAAATGAATGGTCAAGGAAAAAGTTTCAGGAAAATAACATTTGGGGTTCTTTTGTTCAAAAACAAATAAAAGATTTTTTTCCCCCTTTTTTAAATGTTTTTAATTTCTAGGAAGGCTTCAAATAATAATCTTCTTACTTTTTTTAATAACATGGATTGAGGCAACCACAATTTTTTGAACAATTTCAAAGGTTAGCACTAAGAGGTTTTGAAAGGCCATTGTGTTCATGTTTACAAAATTGAAATAATTCTATTTTGTTTGTTTCAATCAAAAATTTGGGTTATGCCCTACTAATTATAATTGATAAACCCAAAAAAAAAAATTATAATGGTGCAACCTAACATTTGACCATAAGGGGTCAAAAATCTCAAAAACACATATCAAAACATTTCAAGAACACAAATCTCTTACTTGTGTGGCCTATGTAAGTGTTTACATTTTTTTTCCATAGTGTATACATAGGTGGGGAACACAAAGTTAATGTGGTGCAAGTTAATAGTAAAAATCACAATTTAAAATATTAAGTTTCTTTAATTTAATTAAATTGGGTACACCTTTCTTTGAATTTTGGTGAGGTGTTCCTAGTGGTACCACCCAAGGATGGGTTTGCCTTCTAGTTCAAAATAATTATTGACATCCATATCAAGATCTTACCCCCCTTCGAAAGGTATTCTTGAATGGTTTGAAACAAGTCACGTTTTATGTTTGGAATGCATGTGACATATGTGAAATTAAGGTCACCAGGTTCAAACCCAATTTGGTTGCTTGTTTGAATGTTTATATTGTGACATGTCACATGCTCATTTATAATTAAGAAATTACAATTTTCTTGAGAAAATCTTTCAATACAAATTTGTTGAAAAAGTGCAACCATTCCTTGAAGAGGCATGTAGTCATCCAAGATTTTTTCTCCATGCCCATGCATGTTCCCAATCTACATAGTTTTATAATATTCCCACATCCTTTCACCTCAAAAAATTTGGCTAGGTGTTTCCATGGTATGGCGTACAAAAAAACTCACTATAATTTGACAATTTTCATTACATCACATTTTGTATGTGATGTTCAAGATATTTGGAGAATATTTTGTGGTTGAAATGTGCAATTAAAGGTGGACAACATCAAATACTCTCATTATGTTGTGAAATTGATGCACATTTGAGCGTTTCAATGGTTGATTGGAACACATTTTTAACTTGTAAGAGTCTATAACAAAGATAGGAAATTAATGAAAGGACTAAGAAATACTAATTTTGATAAAGATTTATCCATTAAATTTTGCATATACAAAGAGAAAAGCAAAATGAACAATCTTCTCCATGAAAACTTTCAGTTTGTTTTAAAGTCATAATGTTTATATTAAATGATAAATAAATGTTTGATGGTACATTATGTTATGATAATGTTGACAATTATGATCATTTAAGGTTGTAAAATATTTTCCCATTAAATATGTAGTTGGGTTTAGTGTTGCTGTTATTTTTCAATAAAAATAAAGTGAAATTTTTTAATTCATGAAAAATGGTAAATTGTTATTAAACAAGGTATTTTAAATAAATCTTATCAAATGATTAATGTGCCATTACATAATGATAAAAGTACGAATCAATTTCATATTCATGATTTATACATCTTGTTTTGTTTTAAAGGCCTAAATTAATTATATGTAATTTTTAAAAGAATTCAAAGTGAGTGGTTTTTTATTTTTACATGTTATGACTTTTGGTACTCCATGTATTTCCAATTTTGACACAAAGTTTGTACACTATATAATGGAAACACTTAATTGGCCTATTGCATTAAGAACACAATTGACATTTAACCACTATTGGGAATTAGGGATGATGTTGTAAACATCATGTGAACTCCACTTAGCCAAAACTTGAGCACTAGATTGCCATTCCACTTAAACCCTTGTTTCATTTGAAGTCCAAATGTGGTTTGATTGGTAATTATGTTGTGTGTACAACTTTTCCAAATCGAGGTATAAATTATGGCATGTTTGGTTAGTTAGGCATTTTTCCCTATAAATTTATAGCCCTTCTACAAGATGTATGGTGATTTATGGATGTCTTTTTTAAAACTAATACTACTATCTACTTCTTGGAACATCATTTCGGAATGGCACATGAATCTAATTTATGTAACTTCAACTACCTTCAATTTGAGTTGTTGATTAAAGGTGATGGATAAGCCACCCTTTTGCATGTTCATCAAAACCCATGTGATTATTGTTCCATCCTCTCCTTTTATTAGCACACCTTGTGGGGCCAATTTCCATGTAATGGTTTTGCCGTCGAGTGATCAATTGCATAGGTTTCCACTTCCTCATAAGAAACAAGTAATTCATACAAATCAACAAAGTGTTTCCAATCTAAGGTGACAATTGTTGATGTATAGGCAATAAGAATGTATTTCAAAGTGCAATATTGGGATGGAAAGGAAGGAAAATTTGTGAGCCATGTTATTCCTAAACCTTGGTGGCTATTAATTGCTAGACCCACTGATAATATAAATACTTTGAATATTTATCTATGTATTCATGCATTAATTATATGTGCCATTTAAATATGCCATGTTCAACATTGTTCTTACTTCAAACTCTTCTATTTCCTTTGTAATAAGGTTTATTTTTACTTCCTTCTTGATCCCATTTGTAATAAAGGTTATTTCTACTCTCATTTTCAATACAAATAAATGATAGCAATTAGGATTAGAATCTTTAAGAAATTTGACAACTCCTTTAAAATACTTTTAAAATAGACATGGCATGTTGAAAAGAATTAAAAGCTTCAATATTTCGCAAGCTCCAAATTTGATCTTATCCTAAGGCTATCAAGCTTTGTGGGGCACTTGCCTTGTTGTTTCCAAGTGCTTTTTGGTGGGAAAAATCCAGTGATATGCATTGTGGTGGGAAAATCCATAATGAATTTCCTTAGTTCTTGCACCCATGGTAGATCCAAGTTGTGTTAAAATGTTTTGATTGAATTGATTGTTGTCATGGTGTCTAACCCAAATTAAACAAAAAAAAATTGTGTATAAATGGTCAATTTTCCAATCATTTTTAGTTTTTTTTACACACAAAGAGGCTAATTTCCAATTGTTTGTTTACAATTTTATGTGGCAAAGGCCTCAAATTTGTAATTACTTTGATGTCATTGGATGTCACCTTGGACCTCCATTACCAAACCAAAAAAACACAAAATTGAACACAAATGGGTGGGTTCCAAAATGCCCCAATTTTAAAAGCCAATTGTTTAACCTCTATTTTCGAACATTTAATCTCCCAAATTTGATGTTAAACCCTCAAATTTTTAATGCAAGATTTATCACCAAATGTTCATTCATGGCGACCTTTTGAGTGGTCATCATACATCACAAACTTCTAATATCAAGAAATTTCAATAAAAATTATGCAAAAATTATAAACAACATATTTGTACAAAAATTAGAAGAAAAACCCAAATTTGCAACTAAGGTTTACGACTACATTTTAGTCACAAGCAACAATTTGTGATTAAAATTTCTTAATTGTGTATGACAAGTCACAAATGACAATTAGTTGTAAATGACACAACGTCATGATAACATCATCAAAGTATGGATGAACTTAAATATGTATGTATACAATTTCATCCACCATATATTTCCACAATTGTATGGGGATTTACGACTAACCTGTGACTATTTTGATGACATTCAAAATCACACCACGTGTTATTCCTTACATGTGACATGTGGCAATATTGAATTACAAGTTATTTTCAAAATTTTAAAATTAATAAATAAACCAAACTTAATATAAGTTGTTGGTTTTTAAGTCTAAATCATGTGGCCAAAATTTGTCCATGTTTTAGGGTGATTGACACATATATTTTTAAAATTAAAAAATCAAGATATGTTTCAACCGTCCAATAAATGATCTTACAAATTTGCACATGTGGTACCTCATGTTGGTGCCACATGGCAATTATTGATTAGTGCAAATGATGTACCTACCTATCTATTTAACTTAAACAACTACCTACCTACCTACTTTGGTTCGATATTTTTAGGTAGGTAAGTTAGTTAATGTAGTAAATAAACTAGGGGGTAAGTATATACATATATAGGGTTAACCTTTTTTTTATTGGCTCAGCCCATTTAACCCATGTTTTTTAATATGAAAATTTAAGTGTAAACCTTTTTTTAATGTACTTTTCATGATGGGAATGGAAGCCAAAACATATGATGAGATAAATCTTGAAGTTGCAAACTAGTTTACAATTAAGAAGGTTAGTTGTAAACTACTTGCAACTAAAAGTTTATTCCATATCTTTCATTTTCATTTTTGCCTTTGTAAATTATGTAATTAACTTGGTAAGCGAGTAATTAATTAGTTAAATATATAACTAATTAATTAACTATCTAACCAATTAATTAACTAATAAATTAGGTAGCTAATTAATTAATTTTAAAATAATTTTAATTAACTAATAGTGCTTCATCAATAAATTTTAATTGCATAATTACATAATGAACCAGCTAAATATATAATTATGAAATTAAAATAATAAAATATAATTTATATTAGCTATTAAATTTAATCATCATAATTATTAATTTTTAGAATAATACTTTTAGTAATTTAATTCATGTAATTACCATAATTATTTTGATTTAAAAATTATTGTCATTATTTTAATTCATTTCATTGTATTAATTTTATTTATTTATTATAATATTATATTAGTGTAAAATATAATATTAAAATAACAATGATATATATAAGAATTAATTATTATGTTGTCATAAGAACTAAAATAATATATATTATTATCATTATTATTGAACTATAATTTTAACTAAAAGGTAACCTTACGAGGTTAGCTATAATATTTACTAATATTTTTATTATGTCACTTGTTGTAGGTGCTATTAACTATATTAATAAATATTTAATGACAATATAATAACACGAAAATAATTTTTTTCTAAACATAATAAACATTGGATAAACTTGTAAGATGACCTTAATATATTCTTTGTGTATTATAATTTTAATAATTTCAAGATATGCATTTATAAATTTATTTATTATTGATGTATTACCACTCTTACATATACCCTAATGTGAAGTTAATATATTATATAGTTTCTCAAACCAAGCCCAACTAAACCTTGAAAAGAACACTAATATACATCTTGTGGATATAAATTAATAATGTATACATAAGGCTTAATATACATAACTAATAGTTGCCATGTTTTGATTACTTTTGTAACTAATGGGTCATACATGGCCTTTTATGATGAAAATATTGCAAAAAAAACTCTATTGGAACAATGAAAAAATTACTAATTGTAACATAGTTGCAAATGTGAGCAAAAGATTTGTAATGTGATTTCTAGTTGCATGCAGTCGCAAATTAATTGGTTACATTTTGGAGTTTTTTTTTAGTGAAAATTTATAGGTTTCAAAGTGTAAACATTATGAAAAAAATTGTGTCTGTTGCATCTAAAAAATGTCCAATAGAAGTAGATTACAACTAAATAGCTTAGTTGCAACGAACATGATATTCTCATAGTGAAAGATAGCACGCAAATTTTTTTTAAAATAAATTATATATATATATATATATATAAAACTTCAATTAAATTATGTGTTTTTTCTACGTTTGATGTCTTGATGTGAAGTATGTACATTTTACATTTTAACAAAATTTGTGCAATTATCATGATCTAATTTTCATAAAACTATGTGATTTTTGTGTGTTAATCATACATTCATGTATGTCATTCAAAAACATTGTCTCATCTATTTGAATATTTAAAATATTGAATAAGTATATATATATTTCATATTAACCATAACATGGAATTCATGTGATTTTTGTATGAACCTATGAAAATGGGATTTCACATAAAATCTGTATGAATCTATGAAGCTTAGTAAGTTTGTGATGTATAATGTAAAACCAATGCCAATGTTTTGGTTCATTAAATTTTTGTTTAGTCACTGGCCATTAATTGGTGATGGGAAATTATACCCTATTATTGAAAATATGGAGAATCAAACTCCCAACCTCTTGCAAATTATGAATGTTTCAACCACTAGATTATTAATTATATACTTAAAAATAAAATTGTACCTTGTGTAATTTTCCTTAATTGTCAAAATTTTGTACCATTAAAAATGGGGCTAAAATTATGTCCTTTTGTTGATTTTGTTTTGGGGGAAAAAATTATGACTTGTGATTGATGGGTACATATCAAAAACATTCGTCAAACATTTGACCTAGCCAAGTGAATAAACATCAATCTCACCAAGCACAATGAGTTATTATACATGGGTGTGAAAAAAATGTTTATGTATAGCCAAGTACTTAACAAAACGAATGATGATACAAGTTTTTTTGACATGTCAAAAACCTTTGTATCTAATACTTAAATGGAAATTTTTAATTTGTTGGCTCCAAAAAATGATGACAAGGTTTATTAGTTTTTATTGTGAGGATAACATCAGCACACACCTTTAATTAAGGATTAGTTGATTAAAACATTATTAATGAATTTTTAAAAATTGTTTTGGATAGTTGCATGTTACATTAGATAATTTGTAATAAAAAAATATGATATAGATATATGAGGTCCCAAATTAATATAATGTGGAATAATGCGCCATGTCATCATATTTTTATTTTTTTATTTTTTAGATTATGGAGTCACAAATTACATTTTTGTCATGGCATGCCATGAAAAAAAAAAAAAAAATTCCCCCCCCACCCCCCCCAATTTTGTCAACAAAAAGATTTTGACGCCATTTAAGCATATTGCACATGCTTATATATTCACCATGATGTATATGATCCATTGAGGATTGAATCCAAGACCTTAAAGAAACACACCAAGGTCTTAACCATCAAACAACTTCAACACTTTATTAATAAAAATGAAAAAATTTAGCTTTATCATGTTTGGCATGAAATTGTTTAGAAAATTCAAACTTTAACACACATTTTCTTTTACAAAATTTATTCAAATATTACAAATGAAAAGATGATCTTGAAATTGATTCAATAATGTATTCAAAAAAGTAATTGTAATTTACAATGTTAGAAAAAACAATTTAAAATAATTTTTCATGAATAAATCAACAAATATGTTTTTGTTTAAATTGACCTAAAATCTTTGTAAATTCAATGTGAATTCAAAAGCACATTTGTTATGTCTTTATTTTAAAAACTTATTACATAAAATACGTCCATTTTTAAAAGAATTACAAGTTCTTATTCTCCCCAATATGATTAGGTATAATTTTATTTATTTATTTTTACAATGTTGTTAAAATGGTAATCATCCATAGAAGATTGCCACATTTGGTTATAAACAAGTTGTGTAGTTGGAAATTTGTTTGAAAATTTCAATATTATGGTTACTTATAGTATTTTATTGTAAAACATTAACAATGTATATTAAAAATTTGGCCCAAAAAACCTTTCTTTCCATTTATTTATTTTTTAATGTTGTTGCCCCCTTAAATTAGTAGAAATTGGTCATAAGAAAAAACATTAATTAAGTAGTAAATATAACCATTTAATATCAAGACCATATTGGTTTAGTAAGATTAATCATATACTAATATCAATGATCAGTTACACAATTTTGAAAAAAAATCACAACATATATATTTTTAATGATAAAAAATATATTTTACATTTTTTTCTTTTGTAAAAGGAAACACAATTTAATTTGGCCTTATCCAATTTTTTTGAAAAACTAAAATAATTATTAATGATGTAACCAAATGTTTCTTTAATGGCACGTTTCCACCATTTTGCAACATAAAAAGGGCCATTAACATTAGCAAAGGATTTTTTTATTATATATATAATTTTAAAATTACATAATTTTACAATGGGTTTTAGGACTTGTATCAAAATATATAAATATTTCAATTAAAAAATATTTAAAATGATTATAATTTACACAAATTAAAATTAAAAAGTTAAAAAATAATTTGAAATTTCATATCATGAATAAATCTACAAATATTTTTTGTTTAAATTGACCTAAAATGTTTGTGAATTCAATGTCAATTCAAAAATGCATTCATTAAGTCATTTACAATTTTATTTTTAATACATAAAATATGTCCATTTTTTTATAAAATTGCAAGTTTTTATTTTTTCCAATATGATTAGGTATAATTTTTATTTATTTTGTAGTGATACTAAAATGGTAATCATCCATTAAAAAATTGTCACATTTCATTATAAACAATTGTGTAGTTGAAAACTTGTTTAAATCTTTCAATTATTATGGTTACTTAATATATTTTACTATAAAAATTTGACAATATATATTTTTAATTTCACCAAAACAAATCTTTCAAAAAAAATCTTTCTTAATGTTGTTGCCCTTTTAAATTGGTAAAAATTGGCCACAATAAGAAACATTAAGTAAATATTCAATATAACCATTTAATTATCAAGACCACATTTGTTTAGTAAGATGAATCATACAATAATACAAATAATTAATTACCTAACTTTGAAAAAAAATTCAAAAAATTAATTTTTAATGATGTAAGAATATATTTTACATTATTTATTTATAAATAAATAAGAAATAAAATAGTTGGATTTAAAC
>Ga0116227_10003719_pt1 | contig 33765 bp, 20 predicted proteins | sample S1TSphgellanicum_FD_89693 | JGI IMG/M metagenome (GOLD analysis project Ga0116227, IMG submission 89693) | Host-associated microbial communities from peat moss isolated from Minnesota, USA - S1T2_Fb - Sphagnum magellanicum MG | ecosystem: Host-associated > Plants > Peat moss > Unclassified... | reverse complement strand
TACTTCAACCATTGAATTAATCAAGTAAGAACTCAAGGACTCTTCCTTGTTACTACCGATAATTTATCCTAGTAGTTAGTTACTTGAAGTAATTAGGATGAAGAAGTAGGATGTGAGGGTCAACGGACAGAAAAAATAAGGATCAAGCTCAAGAGACCTCATCAGGATATCCAAGATAAGGGGGAGGTTGGATCCTCTAATCCCATTAGTCATGAGGATTGTCATCCTCTTTGATTAGAGGATGGAATATCTCTTGTGTTTCATTAGGCCCAAGGATTCTCATCCTAATTTCAATTGGATGGCCATTCATTCTCAAATTCTCATTGGCCCTTGAAGGATGAAGAGGTCATTTTGATTGGTGCAAAAGGATTTCAAAGCTTTCATTGGACAAGGGGGACAAGCTCAAGGAAAGTCATGGAGGCTTACCAAGAAAAAAAGCATTGTGTGTATGTGGAAAAGGAGAAGGAAGAGGATAATGAAGTGTGAGAAAGGTTGTTAGTTCTTGTGTGTGGAGGTGTTCCTGGAAAGGTTATGAAAAAATGAAGCATGGAATGGAGTTGTGTGTAACAAGTAATCATAGTGAGGCCTCTGGACTTTGGTTTAATTAATTGTTTCTCTCAAATCCACTATTGGATTTGTGTCAAAATTAGATCAATTTTAGTTTGAAAGGTGTAGAAGCTCCTCCCAAAAATTCAGCGTCATCGGTTTTGCTGTGAGGGGGTTACAGGTGTTGGAAGTAGAGGGTGTTGAAGTGGGTTTCATGGAATGATTTCCATGGTGAAGCTTTTGGACTTTTGGTTTAATTAATTGTTTCTCTCAAATCCACTATTGGATTTGCGTCAAAATTAGATCAGTTTTAGTTTGAAAGGTGTAAAAGCTCCTCCCAAAAATTCAGCATCATCTGTTTTGCTGTGAGGGAGTTACAGTTGTTGAAAGTAGAGGATGTTGAAGTGGGTTTCATGGAATGATTTCCATGGTGAAGCTTCTGGACTTTTGGTTTAATTAATTATTTCTCTCAAATCCACTGTTGGATTTGTGTCAAAATTAGATCAATTTTAGTTTGAAAGGTGTAAAAGCTCTTCCCAAAAATTTAGCGTCATCGGTTTTGAGGGAGTTATAATTGTTGGAAGTAGAGGAGGTTGAGTTGTTGTTTTTTTTCCTCAATCTAAACAAGTGGTTTTTAGTTTCGAGCTTAACTTTTGGTCAAAGACATAAATAAAAATTTAAAAATCATGAGATTTGGACACAACGCATTAGATTTTTAGTAAATTTCATTACTTACCTCGAACCACCTTACTCGTTAGACTTCAATTACATAGTAGTTCCACTTCTAACCAGGTTTTTTGTGAGTGCATATCTTAGTGGTGGAAGTGTGCAAGAAATCCTCACACATCTACTTACCATTGTCTAGAAAAACTTCTTCTATTGTGGATAATTTCTCTTGTGAATTCATTAACTCTTGAAATTTTTATGTTTCCATAGGAGTAGTAGTTGGCATACCCGGCCAAGTTGTGTTCCATCCTTCCATGGATGTAAATGGCTCTTCTATTTAGGTCTATGTTTTTTGAATCTATTGAATTGTCTCCACCATTGACTTCTTCAATTTATTTTCTTTCTCCTAGTCAATAGCACTCTTGGGTAAATGAATAGTCTAGTGGCTCATTTTTGGCAGATACAACTTTCACAAGAGTTAGAATCAAGTTTTTATAAATAATCCATATGAATATGGTTTCAATTCCTAAGGTTTTCATTAGTGTAATCTTTGACTATTTTAGTGTCAATCACTTTATGAAACCTTTTAAAACTAGGTCAAAACCCATGTTGAAAAATATTGTTGTTAATTGGTATGGTGAAATCATTTTGAAAATCCTAAAAGAAAAACCAATAAAGTTTATAAGAATAAAAGCCCATTTAGGTGTTCCAATTATGTACACATGGGGCACAATTTTTTTAAAAAACAAACAAAAATTGTTTCAAAAGGACTTTTGAAAACAAGGTCCAATTTTGACCCCTCAAAAGTTCGTAACCACCATTTGGTTAAGGTTTCACAAAATAAGATTTCACAATTAACTTTATTATTTAATTTTTCAACCCATGTTTAACCACATTAAACAATTTGAAGTGGATTTCAATATGAATTCTTGAATTTTTTCACAATCCAATCAACTTACCAGTCCAAATTTGTTTTTTCAAAAGTCCATTATTGATAAGGAATACATTCCTTTCAAAAAATAATTATGCAAGTCTCTTCATAATCAAGTTATTAATCTAGAATGAGTCATCATTTAATGTATTTAAACTTAAATCATTCACCATAAGCATTTAAACACAAAATATTTGCGAAAATCAAGCTTGTGACGCAAAAAGTGAATCACTTTACCTTGCATTTACCCTCTTTCCTTCCTTGGATCTCTATCCTTGAACACTTGTTCTTTAATTGTTTTACTTCTTGTTGTAACATTACATCCACCACATTCACATATGTAGTGACTATTTGTGTTTTAGGAACATCTTGAACCTTTGCTATTGCCATAGATTTCCCATGAAACATTTTCTACATTTCAACAAACTTGGACAATCTATCATTTTATGTCCATTCAAACCACAAATGTGACAAGCATATGAAGATGTCTTTTGTGGTTTTTGATTTGGTTGTACTGCATATGTGGTTACCACTATGGTTTACTCTTTCTTCTTTCTGCATGTTTCCACATTGTGATTCGTCATACCATAGTTTATGTACTACTTATTAGTTTTCCTTGTATTGTTCTATGTTTTTGCTGGTGTTGCTTGTTTAGTACTCTATGGTACTGAAAGTGCACTCCTTGCTTCTGCAATAGTCATGCCTTTTTCATACAACATCACCAGCTCCTTATGTTGTTGTAGTGTTGATTGTTTCATCCTTGTAGTCACAATTCTAAAGTATGATTACAAACCCATTCTAAACATAATAGTAAAAAAACTATCTATGGTTGGTACTTGTAAACCATGAACCAACTTCTGAATTTGTTCATAGTAAACCTCCACCCTCTTAGTTTCCTCTTGTTTCATGTTCTTTAGCTCCATGTATATTTTCTTTTCATTTTGAATCTTTTGATGACGTTTGCAAAATGCCTATGTAAGCTCTTAAAAAGAACAATAAATTTTTTTGACATGTAATTGTGGCACAAGTTCAATGTTGTATATCTTAGTGTATAGTTAAATACATTGATAATATATTCTTAAAAAGTTTTTGCATTTGCCTTTACTACAAAATTGAACATTCTGACTTGAACATCTAGATCAACATCTTTTTTGAAGTTAAGATACTTAAGAGTTACCCTATTTGGCATAACAGAATGGCCATTTCTAAAATTAAAAAATTATGCATTTACGACATATGGTTTTTGATATCCTCTTCTTAGGTTTGTCACATTTGTACTTTTATACCATCCAATAGCCATTGAACTCATCAGTGGTCGATTTGCAATTTTATTCACATGAATAGTCATTATTAGATTGATAAACACCATCTGTGGCGTCCCAAAAACTTTGGTAGTTATTGTTGGTAGTGTTGAATTTCAATTCAGGTTCCTTCCTGCTAAGATTCCACTCATTCCACTGCCCAAATTTGCTATAGATCCAATTAGTACTCCACCTTTGACAACATTCACGTTAGGTGCAACCATTGTTTCCACTCTTGTGGTTGTTATTATAACATTAGGTGATTGAGTAACCTTTATTCTAGTAGGTTGTCTCCAAATTTCAACAATTGCTACTTCTGACATTTTTGGTGAAATTGAGTTGATTTGAGTTTGATGATGCCCCATTTTATGGTATCCTTTGTGGTGTAGAATGTGGATGTGAATATACCTTTGGCATTTTGCTCCTGAATTGAATGGATGGATGGATGAATTTGTTGATTTTGTGGTCCCAATTGACCTCCTAACTCCATACCTCTTAATCTATTTTGGACTATAGAAATTCATGGTTCCTAATCATATGATTGATCCATTAATGCTCCTGCCACATTCTATAATTCCAAATGTTTGGCAATATTTGCTTTGATGTGAAAAGGCACAAAAGGACAATCCATGATTGCACGTCCTTCTTCCTCACATAATGCACAAACCTTTGAAAGTAATTTAATTACCTTTGAATCCACATATTCATGATCTTATCTTTCGGTTGTGTACTTTGTTTGATGCAACTTTGGATTTCCTTGATGTGAATATGATTGTGGTACTTCATCCAACACATTTACCTATGCCTCTACATATTTAGATAGTTGTAGGTAATTTTCTTTAGTCTCTTCAACCACATTGATATTGGTGTTTTCTTCCACCTCCCAGTCTTCCACTGGTTTATAATAATCTAGACATGCAAACTGATATATAAATTTGGGTTATATACCTCCTGTAACATCCCTTCTTCAGCTAGTCACTGACTTTGGAATTGAGATTTCTTGTAATTGATTAGGTATTGTAGAAGTTTTTGCTCCGCCTTGACCGTTTCGATTATGAACCACTAATTGTAATTGAAAAGTATACTGCATTCATTCATTTGGGTGAGGAATCAACTACATTTTTGTGTGTGAGATTATCTTTTATAATTATGCCTTCTTTGAAAACCCCTAGTCCATATTTCATGTTGTACCACCTCTTGTGGTAGAAATGACTTGTGCCATGCAGGTCTTTCCTTTGTTTTTAGAATTCGTCTATCCAACTTCAAATTCCGATATGGGGTTTATGTAAGCCTTGTATACTCCTTTCCATTTTCAAGATTGTCTTCTATTTGTTTTTCCAGTGATTTGACAATTTGCCTCCAAGTCCAATTATTTTTATAAACTCCGGGTCACCATCCGATTCATGTTGTTTCACAATCCTTCGTCTTCAAAGTTTATGGATCGTTTTGTAATCCTTATAATGTTAACCGCTTAGATTTCTGATACTTTTTAACATACCCCTCTAAATTTTGAATTAAAAAACAAAACCATTCATTTAAACATTTTCAAATATAATACAACAACAAAAATTGTAGAAAACCTTCCAATTATTGTAAAAAAAATAGAAAGAAAAATTCCCCACAAGATGGTCGCTAAATGGTAGAAGTGAAATTTAATTCCTACAAAAGTTGTTCCACACTATTGTAACAACAAATTTACATTATAATATGCACACATTGACAAATTTTTCCGTGATTCTAAACACACTCGACTCTACAGTTCCTTAAAACACAAAATTCATGGTTATTTCATATAACTAGAATATGCATTTCAAAATATAATGTAGAAAAAATCTAGAGGCAAAATTATAATTCATTACATTACATTACATTTTTTATACTACAAATAATTCACATAATAATATGATTATGGAAACCATTATAAAAGTTCGTACTTCTCTGTTTTACTGAAAATTCCATTAAAATTATAGTGACATTCCATTATCTGTGGAAATGAAATCAAAACAACAAAATAAAATTTGTGGTATATTAAAAAACAAAATTTGTTGTTTTTTGTTACAAAGTACTTACATCTATTCTTACTCCCAAAACTATGTGTTTCAGAATGAATTCCTTTTCCTTAGATCTTCTCCCTTTGGGCAATCCCAAGTCACATAATCATGATTTAAAACCAACAAGAATTCAAAATTCAAACCTACAATGTTCCATGATTAGTACCGATCTTAACTACCTTGTTCATCCAAAACCATGTAATCATCCTACCCCCTTAACAAGTACATCCTGACCAGAGTACGAAATTTCATGGGGAGTTTTAAAAATTTTGTGAAAAAACACTAATTGATCATTGTACAACTTCACGAGACCATCTTGAAGCAAACATGTTAGTTGAATGGATGGTGCAAATGGTGAAATGTAGTTTGTGGAAATATGGGCTTCAAAAGGGCCATACTAAAAATTGGGATATACAATTACCATGATTAGCCATGGGGTATTGGTTTAATTGACAAACCTAGCTTAAATCGTTTTCATCATTTTTTTAATTGTTTGGTTGTGAACCTAAGTTACTAGCTTCAATTTAACAAAATGCAATAATCAATTTGGATGGTCCAAAGGTGTGGTTTTAAGCATGTTAGCAATAATTTTATTTGTTTTGGCAAGTAATATAAAATGGTTATGGAGAATTTGACATGTGTTCATACCTAGGCTACATGCCTACCTACATAGGTAGATATGTAGGATGAACCTACAAAGTTACACTACATACCTACCTTCCTAGATAAACAAGTAGATAGGAAAATAAAAGGGTAGGTGAACTAAAGAGTAGCTATGAAAATATTTTTATTTTATTTTATGTTTTGTTTTTAAGGTTAAACATTTTTGAGTTCATCCCAAAATGGCACATGTATTTTAATATGAGGACACAAGAAAAAATACTTTCTTTATATAGTAGTTTTGGAGATGAAATTCAAGGAAAAAATATATGGTTTAAATTCTTTAGTTGCATATTGCATTGCAACTAGAAATTTTTTTGGCCATATTTTTTATGTTTAAAATTTTTTTGGGGGTAAATTATACAACTAAATACATAATTATTTGATAATTACGTATGTGAATTAATTGTCTAAATTAGTTATTTAAATTAATCATTTTAATTCAAATAATTAATTATATAAATTATTTAAATTAATTATTCTCAAATATATAATTAATAGTTAATGAATTAAGATAATGCATTTTTAGATAATTAATTTAGATAATTAATTTTTTGAAATAAGTATTTGACATTTTTTGGGGAATTAATCAGTCTAATTAATTTAATTTATTAGTTAATTATTTCAATAATTAATTATTTGAATTTAGATAATTTATTATTAGATAATTAATCATTCATTATTTGAATTTAAAATTTTAATTAATTATTTAAACTAATCAATGTAAATCATTTAATTTATTTGTTAGTTAATTTATGTCGTAACCCTAACCTTGAGCTCGTGACCAAGGCAAGGGTTTGCAAGAGGGCGAGACAAGAAGGAGACCCAAAAGGCACATTTTATATTCATGGGAGTGCAGGAGAGTGTGAGAGAATGAACCCTCACACTCCCAAGGCAACTCCCACTTGGGGAGTTGAAGTCCCAAAGGACTCCCAAATCTTCAAGGAACGATTGTAGGGATCGAACCCCATCAATTTGAAGAGTTCTTTATATCATTGGAAAACTATTGAAACATAGATGTCTTAAATGGGCTCGCATCACCCATTTGGACATTTAAAACACAAGTTATGGCCAAAAGAAAGGTCGGGAGTCAAATTGGCAGTTTGTTTCCTGACCATTAAAAGTCGAGAATCAACCCAATTTCCTGGTGTGCAAATGGTGTGCAACATACCGTTAGAAAGCTCTCGACAAGGGCTATAACTTTGCTTCAGACTTCATTGCGATGCACACAAAGTTATGGGGTTCCAAAATCGTGGGAATCCCAACTTTGGCAATTTTGGGATTCCCATTTGGGAGTCTCGGGACAAAAAGTCATTTCGATGTGGGCCTCGTGGAAAGGCACAAAGTATATTATAAGGGGGAAGGTGATGGTTTCCCCCAAGTTCGGGTCGTGGTGAGTCTTGTGAGTCTGAATTTGCCCGTGGCTCATCCTAACACCAAAAGTGCTTCAACTATGCATTAACCAACTTGTTGTTTGGTTTGTACATATCTAAGTGAGTGATTAAGTGCTTTTCATTCTTCCTAGTCCCATCCCGTAGCTCCAGCACGCCTTTCTACCCCCAAAGTGTTATGAGCCAGGGAGCGTGCCTCGACTTCTTGCTTTTCCATTGTCTTCAATTTGGACTCACATTTGAGTCTATTAAGGAGCCTAGGGGTGCGTCAGTTTAGATAACTAATAATTTATTATTTGAATGTAAATTTTTTAATTAAATATTTGAATACCAAATAAATATTTTAATGAATATATGAATTAATAATTAAATTATAAAAATTAAATTAACAAAATAGTTGTTTGAATTATATTGATTATTAGAAATTAATTATTAATTAATAGGTAGCAGATTATCGAAAAACCAATATTGAATATTGAATATTAAATATGATTTTAAAAAAAACTTATTAATTGTTGAATAATAGTCACAAAATAATGGAAAATTAATATTTTTATATTGATAACATATTAACAACATACTGGCATAATTAGTTATGTCAATGAAAATCGTAATCAGTAACTAATTGCAAATGTCATATTTCATGTGGTGAAAATGTGTACACATGGCATGATTGTATTTGTCAACATCTTACATTAATTTTAATGTAGTTGTTAATTGGGTGTTGGATTACACTAGTTATAATGTAGTTGCCACATGTGACTAAAGTGTAATTATCAAAAAGTCAACCATGATTGACCAAGTCTATATATGCAATGAATACATATAGATGTCCCATTTGCAACTAAGTTGCAAGTATAATATAATTCCTTTATTTTTTAATGTGGCATTTTATTTATTAATTTCCTATTTTTTCCATGTTTTAATTATAGTGTAGTTATATATTAGTTCTTTTGGAGTTCTAATTGTAAAGTAGTGTGGTTTTGATGGACAAGATTTCTCATAGTGGGAATTTAGTTTGAAATCAACGAATGGTTCTTGTCCATCTAATATTTGATGACTACGTATCCACATATTGAACTCCACTTTGAAAACATGCTTTAGTGGTCATTACAAAATTGCATTTACGAGTTTTTAGTTCACTTATGCAATTTGCTAGTATCAAGGTAAATAGAATGTTGGGGTGGTCCTTTTTCATCCAATTAAAAAACTATTGCTCTTGTGTACAAACTAACAATTTAACAACCAAATCATTTTCTAATGTTATGGTAAACCCAATTGTTCAATTTGTAAATGTAAGTATGGCAACAAAATTTTGTGACCAAGTCTTTTTATGGTTTTTAAAGTTGACCAATGATTCTCATTAAAGGTGAAATCCCATCCACTTAATGTAATTGGTTTTCCCTTAATTGTTTGGGGGAAATGATTTATGTGTGGTACATTTAAATACAACTTGAAGGGGGAACAACAACCCATCTACAAATGATGAAACAACGAGTGTCACCTGTTTCTTGTCCTTCATCACTCATAACTTGATGTGTGTTTAGTACCCTTACTTTCCCATGTGCATTCTCCTATTTTTGGCACAAGGTCCACTCCGATTTGACCATTGTTAGCCACTAAGGCTGCAGGAATGTTGTGAGTTTTTACAAAGTAAGGAACCTTGTAACACATGTCTTTCCCTTGTTAATTTTAGTAATTTGGAAGTTTTTTTTTTGCTGTTATGTATGAATGTAGTTTGATTTTAGATCACCTTGGGGTGTAAATTAGGCATGTATACGTGCCTTCCTTAGTTTTTCATATGGATTTGGGATTCCATGCTTCTTGTAAGTTGTTTTGAAGAAGTGTAAGGCTTATGAATTGTTACTATATATTTTGACAACCATGATAGGTAGCCAATGATCTAGTAAAAACCAATTGGTGTATTCTAATCCCCTTCTCTTTTGTAAATGTCCAATTTTTCCATGTTGTCCTTCCAATTCTTCACTTGCCTCTTTCTTGATTTCTTGGCTCGATACTAACTTTGCAACATATTTTTGTGGCCTACTTACTAGCCACTTTTCTTTGAGCTTCAAATTGGTTTTGTTTATAATAATATGTACATTGAATAGTTCTATTTCATGTTTAATGCAAGCTTTTCTTTCCTCACTTATGGCTTTCTTGAAGATAGAAATAAATGTGTTTTGTTGCAACTTTTGGTTTCCCATCTTTCATCGAACGGGTGCAAACACAATAAAAGGAGCCAAGGGGTGTGTCACAACTATTTAAAACTATAATTTTATATCCTTGAAAAATCACAAAAGGGAGCATAATAAATTGGATTTTCATTTTCATTTCCTTTTTAAGTTCCATTAATAATACAATTCCATTGTTCAAGACTTGATGCAAATTGATGATGTTTCAAGAGTCCTTTTGCATGTTCAAGGCAACTGTCACAACTTGGTTTTGTTCAAATGCCTTTTTTCCATATCAAATGTGCACCATTCTTTCTCAAAATTAAAAAGGGTCTTAAAAAGAAAAAGCATTTGAAATTGGTAAATTTCATTTAAAAACCCATTTGAACATATTTGTTTCAGATGTGTTTTTGACCCTGAAAATCATGAATTTAAAAAATGTGTCTTTAACAAAAGTTATTCATTTTGTGTTATCTAAAGCATGGATGCATTATGTATAAATGATATAAACCAAGATATCATAAAAGTAATTATATTCAAAACATAACTGTAAACTAGGTATGAAAAATGCAAAAATTAAAAAAATTGACCAACATAGGAATGCCATGTGTCAAATACAATCCTTGGAAAGGACTTTAACCTTGTAGCTCGTGGCTCCTTTTATTGTGTCTACACCCAAACATTGAACAAAATCCTTGCAAAATCACTACTTATTTTAAATTATCATAATATTTGTGGAACAATTTTTCCTAACATTCTACCTAAATTTTCATCATCTTGTTTTTCAAAAACACAATTTGATGCAATTTGGTGATGGTTTTGAAAATTCAAGAAAAAATCACAAAAGGGGATGAATATTGATTTTCAGAAAATGTAAGCACCTATTTCTTTTCAAGTCGAGAAACAATACTTGAATATTAAAGTGGATAAATGTTATCTTCCATCCATGTATCATAGAATAATAATTGGCAAAATCAATATATTGAGAAGTTCTAAAACCCAAATGTATTTTGTCAAAGTGAAAATTTCAAAATAAATTATATATTCAACATTGAATTACCAAAATAACCAAGGTGCTATCGTATAAAACACATAGAAAAATGTTGTCAAATGCAGTCAATAGTCACCTAGTTGCATGATGGAAAAGAAATATAAATTATAGATTTAAAAAAATTTAATGGAAATTTTTCAAAGTGTGAGTTGATGGAAATTCAATGCAAAGTGCATAATGATGAAAATATTGTAGAACACAAGGTGATGGGGGTGAAAGCACACTATAGTGGACAAAAAATGTTGTCACAAATTTTTTAAATAAAAAATTATGTGTATTTGAACTTTAATGAAGCTAATATTAAAAGGGTTTTTTAAATAAATTTTATTCAAAATAAGGTGGTTCAATACCCAAATAATAACATTGTTAATAAAAATCACATTCTTGGATTGATAGCAAATGATTGAAAACTTTATTTGTGAGAATATAATATTCATGACAATATATTGCAAAATGAAAATATACTATAAAAACTATTCCAATAATTTCAAAACTTGATGAAGTACTTAGGCACATATTGAATATGAATTAATTGTACAATTTCAACTTTATATGAAAAGCTCCACTTGTATGATTTGTGATTTCACAAAAAAAACATTTGGATGAGATTTATCATTCAAACAAAAGTTAGTGTGTGGTTTTATTTTTTTTTGAAAAATCATTCTCTTTTGAAAGGTAACAAGAATTGTGTTAGAGACCTCAAGTAATTTTTTTATTTTATGCGTTTCTCAAAATGTTAAATGAGAAAAAATCATGGTTTCAACCATGGCTCAATGATGTGAAGTGCAAAGCAATGGGGGTAGAAAGTAGAAAGCTTGATGGAGATAGATGTGTTGATCATTTTAGATGCATGTACAACAATGCTACAATGTAACCCTAAAAAACATAAACCCTAAATTCTAAATTGTTAAATTTGATTTTAAATGTCCTTAATGTTTATAATAGTCAAAAATTGTGATCATGTCTAACTTTTATTATATTATGGGTCATATTTGGTCTCAATATCAATATCTAGTATATATATATGAAAGGAAAAAACTTGTATTCAAAATGTAATTTTAGTATTTAATAAACCAATACATGAAGGTCACATGTACATTGTAGTCTTTGGTAAGGACTCCAACCTTAACACCAATGGATTCTTTTATTGTGAATACATTCATGATTTGTGAGGTTTATTATGATCTCGTATGTTATGTTTTATTTATGAATAATTTAAATTGTTATAAACATTACAAGGGCCTTTGGTGACCTTTCAAATAAGTCTTATTGAATTTTATGTTAATGTGTTGCCTTTAATAAGTTGCTTACACAAAACTCAAGACACAACTTGCAATGGGGAATGTACATGGATGAAAAGGGCATACTTATGTTTTGATGTTGCAATATATTTATTAAATAGAAAATATTATAACATGGGCATATTGGTATTATTAAAATTATTTTACACCCTTTTATTGCTCCATGAATGATTAGGACCATTCAAAAAAATAATATAAAGTTTCCCACCTTGTTACAAGGTCATAACAATGGGATAAAAGTGATAATTTTGGGAGAAATTACATGATATTGCCAAGATGCATTGTTACACAACATGTCATTTTAATATATTAAACATTTAACCTAATCTAATTATCCTAATGTGCTTGGATTGGATCAAATGAAACACTCTTAGGTTTATTAAGTGGTATTACTTGTAATTTTCAATTATGCGACAATTGAAAATTGGAAGTTTGGGGGCACATTCTTTAGCTTTTCATGACTTGGACAAGGGGACAAGAATTCCAAGAATGATAAGAATGAGTCGACATGCTTCATAGACAATGTGTCTTGATATCAACTACAAAACAAACAAAGAACATGTTCTAAATGCAATTGAAACAAAACTAGGTTCATGAACCCACTCAAACTTCCCATAGCTTGAACTCCATAAAGGGGACAATATTACATGGTCTATCATATTCTATGTAGGTCACCATGGGGATTAGATTGAAATGGAAAAACATTTAGTAATTCTTGAAGGCCTTTAATAAAAACAAATGACTTTACATCACAAGTTTAAAGAAATAGAACCAATTAAAACATTTTTACAAATTTTGTCAAGATCTTTCTAATGCCATATCAAGCTTTTCAATAAAAAATAATTCCCCTTCCAATTTGTGCTTCAAATGGTTGGGAGTTGTTTTCGAGTTTTTGTTTCAAGTCTTCAAACTTTCATAACTATAAAAAATTACACCTCCTTTTGGGAATGTGGGCATATCATTCTATAATTTGAGTATTTTCATTTGTGTTATAAAACATCCAAAGAAGTGATTTCCTTAGGGGGGGAGGCAAAGCCAAAACAAATCATATGAATCAAGCTTTTAAGAAGGGGGGATATGGGAAGATGAATTGCTATCAAAAGTTCATAGGTTAAATTTTTAATTTTTTGATCATGTAACTATTTGAAGTCACTAGCAGTGGTGCCCACTTTCATTTTAAGGGAACTATAATTTAAGATGGTTTTAGACCTATGAGCTACAATTTACTCCATTTAAACACAAAGTAGATTAAATGAATCTTGAAACCTTGCACAACAAATACACAACACACATACAAACATAATATAAAGGGGTGAAATTTACATGTTTTCAGTTAAGATCACACACATGTTTACAACTTGATCTTTATGTGGGTTACACCCAATGGCAAGTTCATCACATGGACTTTATCAAAGACTTCTCCTTATGGGAATCATTCACCAAATACACATAAGTATTCCCTTGTGAACTCTTTCACAATCAAAGCAACACAAAAGTTTATTATAATGTAATGAAAAAGAAGTGAATGGGGTCCTAATACAACATAACATAATCTAACAACTCTAAGACCACTCCAATTTCACTCGAGATCACTATTGTTAAAGTTATATCTAAGATCCAAAGAATTTTCACAATTTACACCCAAACACCATTGAAGTTTTAAAATATATGATTTAATGATCCAAAGTTGTAATTTTTATGTAGTAGATTTTCACTAATTCATGACACACACCAATTCAAACATGCATATGTTCATTAAAATTTTGAGATGTCAAGCCTCATCTATTTGACCTTGTCACCAATAAATACACACAACATACAATCATCTTAAGTTATTTTGGATTACTACACCGCTTTCAACCACCACATGATGTTACCCATCCCATCCACTCTTGCTAGTTTAATGTGCCACTTTTCTTGCGCATGATTTAATGACCTCTTTTGATGTTCCCACCATAAGTACTTAACGACCCTTGATTTGAACCATTATAATCCTTTGATCCTCTAGAAGCTTAACATACCAATCATAATTAAATAACTTATAACTTTCTTTAGTTGTCAAAATTAAATCCCAAAGGAAACCTTCTTGAGTCATTGCGCCTTTGAAAAATGACACCATGTAAGGACTTCATTTGTTATACCCATTTAACTTGATCAAAATCTCCTCTCATATTCATTACAAAACTTGGAATAGAAATTAACCTTTTAAATTCTCTATTTCAACTTGTGAGAACTTGACCAACTCTTTTTATACATTACAATATCATAAGTTCATTACACATAAAGCCCTATTACAAGGCTTGATGTTAAAATAACAATGTATGAAAGTGTGGAAATGGAAGATGAGCTTGAAACTCCACCCACAACCCCTTAAATAAATGTTTAGGGATACTACATGAATCATCCAACCCTTTTATTTAATTTTAATAGATGTTATTATTCATGAACCTTAGGCCAGTAATATTATGTTAATTATTAGATGTGTTCAAAACACGAACATCCTTTGAAAACATAAACCTTTATACTATTTGACATTTAAAAAAAAAATTCTAATGTTTTGTCACAAGTGAGGTCAAACATTTGACTTTTCTTTGCACTTAACTAGAAATAGTCAACTAAGTCACATATGAATCCAAAGATGATCCTTAATAAAAAGATCCTCATGTTTATAAAGGGATAGTAAACATGCCTTTATGAACTTTAGGAGTATCAATGGGCGACATCTTGCACAAATGTAGAGTTCATGATCTCCATTATCACACTTATGGTTTTGCATGTTCTACAACAAAATTTGTTTTGCATTTGATCACCAATCTTGAATGCACAACCATTCAAAATATATACAAAATGCTTACTAGTAATTTAGTTCCATTTGGTGGGTTCCTATGTTGTTCTAATTTATTTGACCTTTTTCCAATGTGACATTATTCAAACCTTGCAACAAAACCATGTGTTGGATAGGGTGTTGCATTGACACCTGTGTTCATAAGGGGGGCATTTTAATGCCTTGCATGTGTAGTGCTTGTGAGAATTATTATTTACATATCATATATATCCATCTTTCTACTCTATTTTTTGATTAATATTATTTATAAATTATACCTCTAGTAAGCTAATGTTGTGGTTACAAAACAATGAACTATGGTTTTAGAGTTTGAAAAATGTGGAAGGCAACTTTATAAGATAGTAAAATTAAGGTATGTTTATTTAACCTTCTTGGTGGTTTGATTGGGAAGCAAAATCATCATTTACTGCCAGATGAAATTGTTATGCATCATTTGGTTCTAAGAAAAACATTTCCTTATTTCTTCAAAATCAGTCCCAGGCACAAGTTAACATTATGACACACATAGTAGTTAATATTGGGGGTTTATGCCTAGGTTGATAACATACATTTCCAACACATTCATCTCAAACCCTTGCTTGGGATCTATATAGTTATATACATACATGTGGAGTAACATAATGGAACCTAAGCAAGTGGGAACACGTTAACATATAGATGGATTAAAAAAACTATCTATCCATGGAAGATGTTAGATATTCATTAATGAATAATAATGTGATGACCTACATAATTTTAATGAAAGTTTGTTTAATGTTTAGAAAAAAATTAAAAAACACAATAGAAGATCTTGACATTGTAAATGATTAAAAAAAAGGCTAGCAATGGGTATTAATTCCTAGTTCTTTAAAGTTATGGGTTCAAACTAATCTTGGGTGGTTTTTTTTTTTTGAATGTGTCAATGCCTTTAGCATAAATAAAATTGTCATCGATATGCTCAACTTTAAATAAAACTACCATATGTTTCTTTACACATGTAAAGGTATTGTTTAGTGATAAATGTCTTCAAATACACATAAACATGTAGCACACAACACCCTTTTCAACTCTTTTACCATTGCACAAAGCTAAACATAAGGTTTCAAGACTTATTTCATTTAGAAGAAACTCATTGAGATATAACAAGGCCAAGAAAAGGAACCAACATTTCCTTCTCCCTTCCCTTTATAATAAAAAATGTTGTTATGAAGTCAAAGTACCAAAACTATTTTAGGAACAAAACTTAACCACATGTAAAGTTGTGCAACACATTTGCACATTGGCCATGTCTACATCCATTGTGGGGATGTAATTTGGTGGGCTAGCAAAAACTACACAACAATTGGAAAATTTGTAGTTGCACAATAGTTGGATGATTTGTAGTTATTTTGACATCTTGCTCATTCGTGCCACAAAGTGATAACTATAATTCATTCGCCACTGCCTAGTACATTTGCAACACGCGTCACACCCAAAACAATATACATTAATGAACTTAGGTTCCCATGACCTTCATAAGCTTCACAACCCCAAATGTTTAGCCATTGGCACCCTCAACACTAGCTAACAACCTTGTCAAGCCAAAAGAAAACCCTAGCATAATAGACATACCTTCAACCTTTTCACATTAGCAACATCTAGTTAGGCGAATGATAGGAGCAACATGTTTGACAACATTGCTTCCTTTATGCACCTTCCAACCAACAACTTTCACCTTGAACACAACAAAACTACAAAATAAGAAGAGTTAACCTTGCCACATTTCACCAACCACATGAAAACACTAATTTCTTCCCGAACTCCTATGACATTGCTTCAATAAATGTGAAACTTGTTACTCAACAAGCCCCTTAGAACATCTAGACCCCTTGCATGTTGTAACCAACGTAAAAAGATTATGCATGTTGACAAGTTTTGAAAGGATTTCATGTTCCAACACAACATTAAGTGCATTTAACCAAGGGTTACGACCCAATTGACAAACAACCTTATTGTTTCCATTGATCCCTTATCAAGAAGCCCCTTTCCAATCAAGAACTTAAGACAATTTTCTAGGACATTTACTAGTCCCACCTTCCAAATTGAAGTGATGTATTCATGTATGCTTTAAATAGTTTCCATTAATTAGTTTTGGTTTCCCCTCTACTGGCTTTACCCTTCTTTGACCTTGTGTCATCTTATAATGTGCCAATTGTTTAAACCTAGTGGAGGTGTTTACTTGTGATAAATGTTTTCTTTGACCTTAAGAAGGTTTTGAGTTTGAATTTCCATTTACCAACCTTTGTACCTATTATTAAATATTAAAACTTCTAGTGGTTGGAAATTGGACCCAATGGTTATGCTTATTATCACCTTGAGTATCAAGGTTGAGATGAAATGATACTTTTAAAGGTTCGAACTTAAATAATAATTGACTTAAAAAACCAACTTGAGAATTGGTGTTTTTTGTAATACTTGCCTAACATTGTTTCAAACTGAATGGGGAAAATTCAAAAATGTAATTAAACTATTTTTCAAATAAGACAAATGTTGATCGTGGAGGACATGAATTGCACAATGTGTAGAACTATGCAAAGTTCCATAAATGGGCTTCAAACAAAGCTTGTTACATGTTATTTAATGTCTCCCCTTATCAATTGTATATGAAATAGGTATGTATATTCTCTTTCTCTAGGAGACATTAAACACTCTCCATCGAGTTCTATCATGCATATGAAGCGACATTGGGTTTGGAGCAATGTGGTTCTATGTTATTCTACACAATCCCCCTTCTTAAAGTTTAAAACCTGTTTGATAGAACATTTAATGATGTTTAAATGTTTTGCTACATCTCCAACCAAGACTGGAATCAGTGACTTTAGAGAGATCAGCAAATATACCCACCACTAGCCTTCTTTCTAGTTTTAGTAAAACAATGTTTATAATCATTTATTTTCATTTTTTGCAGAACAACATTCGACCATGTAAAACATCCACGCAACGTAAGTGTCACATTGTTGCAATTGCCTGCTCTATGTGCCAGATAGAACTTGATGGGAGGGGGGGTGGGTATATAGCATCTCATTCTCTCTCCATGTATGGTAGTAAAGTTTGGCAGGTTTACACCACATATGCTCCATATAAGATAATGTGAGTTGCCTATTGTTTCTAGATGTTGCCAGTTGGTCGGACAACAAACTTGGGGCTCAAGATAATGGTCTGTCAATACATTTAGTATATTAGAGTTATTCATATAGTCCTGCCTGCGATTAAGGGGGCGAGGACGATGAGTTTTGGCATAACCGGGCATCAAGCGCGTAGCCTACCTGGAAATGAAAATTTTACAAAACGAAATAACTGGGACCCATACTAGTTTTCCCAGCGATTTTGGTGGTAAACTGAGTTTCATCCTGTCTTTGCTTTTTCCTGAGCGCCTCCAATCTTGCTACATATATTTTCACTGCTCCTACTGTACAACTACTATAACTACTTTCAAACCTTGTGCATATCTGAGTTTCAGCATTTCATACTGATTTCCATGATCCATCCTCTGAGTGTCTTTTTTCCAAAGCCATATCCTAAATGCACTGACATATAAAAGCTATGTATGTATATCCACTCCCTGGTTTGGTTTGGTTTGGTTTTGTTTTGTTTTTAAAAAAGTAATAGAGTTATCCGGAAAGTCACCCTGTCTTTGGGCCTGCTTTATCCCCTCTTTCAGTGGTACATGGGAGCTGATCTGCTCAGTGGCTCACTGCAAAATTCCTTTTACACACACATATATATGCTGTATACCCAAACCGGCCATGATTTTAAGGATAACTTTATTCCCCCAAGAAAATACGTTGGACCTAACGCCAATGCTGTGAGAAAAGGGTTAAAAAGCCTGTGGTGGCTGATTCTATCATTTCCTACCTACCTCCGCTGCTTACTTCATACCTACCTACCTGTGATCCTTTGTGCCAAAGAACTTGCCCCCTAGGGCACATTCTACCACCTAGTTTGTGGCTAGGGCTCAGCCTACTGGCCTTGTCAGAATGACTGACTAGGATGCAGATTGCGTATTGGGGGTGCTTTGTCTATTGCATAATGACCTCATAAGGAGGCATTCCATTTTGCAAAACACCCCTGCGCAGGGTGGGTCCTTACAGTGGGGCCTTCCTTACACTGGGGGAGAGGCCCTAGGGTAGTGGTCTGCTTAGATTATCCCTAGTTTTCAAAAACCTGCTGCTGTCACACCTCCCTCTCTCCAAGCTCTTCAAAACATGAAAATGTGTGGACTGTAATTTGGTGGCTCTTCCCTTGTGATCAGGAGAGAATCCACAAATCAACTATGCATCAATGGGACAAATTGTGGTGATGAAGGAAGAAATTAACCCTTAACATCATGTAAGCAATTTAATTGGTGGGTTTCTAAGTGCGAGCCCACTAGTTGATTGCTCAAGGGGGTTAAACACCCTCTACTAACTTTGTGGGTGTCAGTGTGGCGCCTTGTTGGTATCATCTGTGTGGTTTTGCCGTAGGGTTTGACTCATGTCTATCTTATGTTTTGGCTTTTATGCTTTCGTGTGAAGTTTACATTGAGGATCAAGAATATTTTGCCATTTCCTTCTTGAAATGCTACCACTTTTGAATTGTCTTATGCTTTGTATTCCTATGCATTGCAAGTACACATGGGCTTTGTAAAGCACTCGGAGAAAATTTGTCGTGTATGTGGAGGGCACCTTATATCCATCAATTTCCTGCCTAGAAATTGGGAGGGATATTATGCCTACTCCTGAAGAATGGGAAGCAAATTGTGCCTACTTATAGGTGTAAGACCCTTCCCACTATTGAGGAGTAGGCATAAGAACCCTCCCATCCATATGCCTTGTCATTTACAAAGGTTTGGTTCATGATAAATTTTGCCTTGTACTTTATGATAGGTAAAGCCTATGGGTGGCGGACATTCCCAAAATGCAAGTTGGACTTGGCTATCACCTCATCCTAGGCCCCTTATTTTGAGAATGTACCCCATCCTAGGGCTTTACCCTACACAAAATCAACTTTCACTGCCTTAACAGGGGTTGCTTACAACTTAGTCCTGCCCACTTTGATTTAGGATTATGCAACCCAGCACTCGCCAGTGCACCATCCATTGGAAACCCATTATGTGTAGGGTAATGCCCTGGCAGCAGGGCAATACATGGCTTAATGATCGTGGCAGGCTAGTATTGTGGGAAGTGAAGCACCACATGGATGAACCTCAACTGAACCTCAATGGAACCTTGGCAACTGATTGTGTAACCCTACTATTTCTAGGTCACACTACCTAGATAACAACCTATGTAAGTGGGTTGTAGGTAAGTAGGTAGGGAAGATGTACATACAAGGTTGTTGTGTAAGTAAGGCACTTGGTGGCTACTAGGCAGGTAGATAGTAGATACATGTGATTCGTTAGTACACACCTAACCACTGTGGTTAGCTTTGGTGAATAGTGCATAAAAGTGTTCACATACCAGCCATCCTGCATGGTGTGCTAGGAGTGCTGGTTCACTCTAGCCATTAATTTAGCACTCAAAACTTTAGCATGTCTTGGTGAAATTGTGTCTTAGAGCCCATTCCAGGGTCTGATTGTTCCATTCAAACGGTTAATTCTGGAAATGAAATGGATTTAGGGTTTAAGGTGGGTTTTGGGTTTAGGGTCCAATTTGTTGAGATGAAATTTGAGATGAACTTTATTGTGACACTCAATTTGGGATGAGTAATGATAATGCAATACCGATGATGAACCCTGGGGTATGAAATGGGCAACATCATCTTGAGGTGAGAGAGTGCGGTCATTGGTAATCCCCATTTTGAGAGAGTGGTTGGCCATTTCCTTCACATTTGCTGGAGTAAAATTGGCTAATTGCACAAAGGCTCAGGTGTGCAAGGTTCAAGTGAACCATTAACTATGGGGCACCCAATGCACTAGGCTTCCTACCCTTCTTGGTTGGTTAGTTAGTTCTTTGACTTTTCACACACAAACCAAAAAAAAAAAAACCTTTTGACTTAAGTGATGTTCAAACTTCAAACAACTCAAATGGTCCATTTGCAAGGCTGGTTGTCAGAAGCTGCAACTGTAGTGACTCTTTCTTTAACAAGGTTTAGTTCATTGGTTTTCCAAAATCCAAAGACAAAAGCTGCTACATACCACTCTTGTGTCTACTGCTGACTGGCATCTTAAAATTATGAACACTGCAATGGGAGGATTTCTTGGGCAAGAAGGGACTAGGGGGGGTGAGGAGAGATTGAGCCCATTCAATTGTCAATAAAATAATAATAACCAGATGGAAACCAGATGAATGTTATTGGACCAAGTCTTTGTGAAGCCCAAAACCGATGATTATTGAAAGTTTTCGTGCATCCAACTCCTGCTCAGATCCATCTGCAACATAGAAATCAATCAAAGTCAGTTGACAGGTAAATTGAAAAAGATTATTCCCATTCATGTATGTACAAGGTTTGCAGAGTACTTGTTTCTCTTGTTTCTGTCTAGATATATGCACATTTTGTCCACAAGGACCACAAGGAGAGCGGATTTATCAACGTTCACATAGATTGGCACAAAATGGGTGCTGATGGGCAAACACACCATGATCTATAGTGGCAAATTTATTGGTGTTCTTTTCCTTCTCAGCATGATCTAGTACTGTAGTACCTTTACCATTTCAGCAGTAGACTGTTGAATAACTAATAAAATTTTGAATCTTAACTTAGGCACTTGGTTTTTTAATTCTGGAATTTTTGGCAAGTAATGGTTATATAAAATAATAAACAGGGATTTCTTGACATTATGGAAGAGCCTTGTGTGTCTAGACTACTTTAATAAACAAAAAGTGTCCATGCAGGTATGTGGTTCAAACTTAACAGTGAAAGTTTTGATTTAAAGGTTCTACTGTGTAACAAGTTAACTTTTGACATTTTGTCCGCCCTCTCTTTATCGCCATCCATCCGCCTTCTAGCAGTTTCCATCCATCCAACAAAGAGATGCTACAGAAATCTAAAGAAAAGATAAAGAAATGTTGGGTCTTTATGCCAAGAAATTCCCTCAAAGTGTGAGCATTCCTAAAATAATTGCTCCTTGGCTCTTCCTTGAGCAAGCGAGTGAGAAGGGCCCATTCCTGGGGCACTAACCTATATATAGGTAGATCTCAAGGTGTAAAATGGGAGGGTTCTTTCACCTACTCCTTAAAAGTAAGAGGATCTTGAGTGCCTGTAATGTCCCTCCCACTCTTAAGGAGTAGGTGTAATATTCCTCATATTGTAGGAGGAATATTAATAAATATAAGTTTCCCTCTAAATGTAGTTGGGAAATTCCTCCATCCATGCGTGTGAGTAACATAAGGTGCACTCCAAAAAAAAATAGTAGGAAATTTCTGTGACTGCCTTACAGTTAAAATGTGACTAATTTGAAAATAAGGCACTAACTTTATATACACTAGTTGAGATGTTTGCGGCTTTCAGGAGTGTTGGAAGTGATCACTGTGATTTTGTTATCATAATGGCAAGTTTGTTCAGAAAGGGAGAAAAGGGGAGAGAAATAATCCACCAAGTATAAGTCAAGGTTGATGGCCACAGAGAACCAGCACACAATGAAGGATGGACGGTAAGTGGTCAGGAAACAGTTTTCCGTTGGGTTTCCGTTCCCTATCTAACCATGGTAGTTGACTAGGTTGGTTTTTTTAACCTACTTACTAACGGCTTGAGTGAACCAGCACCCATGAATGCACCAGTTGTGGATGAGGTTGTTTTGACCATTTGGGATGAACCCAAATCATTTAACCTGAACCAAACCAAACCTTGAGATGAATTTTAAATTAATTTTTTTTTTCACTAACCCAACTTTCTCTTAGATTTCAAAACCTCCCCAACCACACCCCCCCCTTTTTTCTGTCGTCTTCTTCCATCTTCTCCTCCTCCTCTTTCTTTGTTGTTTCTTTCTTCTTCTCTTCCATATAGTCTTATCCTCCTCCTTCGTTGTTTCTTTCTTCTTCTCTTCCACCATGATCTTCTTCTCTTTCATTGCAGTTGTTCTGATTTTTTAATCATTAAAAAATTTATTTATGCTACTATTGTATTTTATTTTTTCTTCTCTTCTATTGTTGTTATAGATCTTTTTAAATCATTTTTTTGCTATAAGTTTTTCATCTCTTTTATTGTTACAAACTTCTTCTTTATCATCTCCTTCTCTTTCTACTTTCCTTTTCCTTCTTTTTCACCACATCATTATGCTTGCTGCCATTGCTTGGTGCCCCACCTCTTGGTTATGCACATCATGCCAAGTATACCTTTGCTTTTTTTCTTTGTCTTTTTTGTTTCGTTTTGTGAAACAAGAGCACAAACAAAAAGAAGTAGGAAAGAAAAGGAGAAGAAGACAAAAGAATAAAAGAGAAGTAAATGACAATTTAAAAAGAAAGAAGGTGAAAAGAAAAAAAGTTAGAAGAAGACAAAAATTGTTTTGGTTTTTTCTTGTTTTTTTCTACTTCTTTAATTTCTAGAAAAATAAGTCTACTTTCTTTCTTTTTTTCTATTTCTTTTAAAATTATTTTCTTCTTCTTTGCTTGTTTATTTTAATTCAAGAAAAAGAATTCTATTTTTTATGTCCTTTATATTGCTTTGTTTTCTTCTTTTTTTCCCCTTACATTTTCCCAAGAAGATTTTTTGGGGCTTTTGCCTTGTTCTTCCAAAATTTTCTGTTTTTTAAAATGTTAGAAATTTTTTTCGTATCTTTTTCATGTTTGTCTTAAAGATTCTTTCCCCCTTAATTTTACATTTTTCCTGGTCTTTAAAATTCCAGAAGATTAGGTTTTAAAAATTAATTTCCTTAATTTGTTAATTTTCCATAATTTGTTTCCCAAAATTTTCTAATTTTTCTTATTAAAAATAAATAGAATAGACAATATGTGTACATATTCAAGTAATTCCTTTTGGGTTTGGTTCACATTTTTCAAACTTGTATATTAATGTGTATCATGTGTTTGATGCAATATTTGAGTAAATATAAAATATTAATTTGTAACCAATGCCATTCAACTTCAATTGTATCACCATGAACTTTACACTAAATTGGTTACAACAAGAATTTATCGGTGAACATATGCCCATGATGGTTAATAGAAATAATTTAGAAAAAGGTCTCTTGATATTAACATATATATCTTACTTAGGTTTTTTTAGCATAAATAATGACATAAAGTTCATGTTTTACATTTTTGAACATTTAAAAAAAAAATAGTTGTGATATTTGCATCAATATATACAAGTTTTGTCTTGTTATTATTGTAACCTCACACTTGTATTATGTTTGCATGCCTTGAATGTGAGCATTGCATTAATACTTTGTTAAAAAATTTCATGAAAATATGAATTAGAAACAACAAAAACAAAGGTTTAATCACAAACAGATATAATGTAAGCAGGTAAGGGGTTGGTAGCTAAGGCCAAGATGTAGACAAATAATATAGCTAGGTTAGTAGGGTAGCTAGGGAATTAGGGTAACTATGTTGAAAGATAATATGGTCAAGGTTGGGAAAAAAACACCCAAAATTTTAAAAAAGAGTTAAAGGTCAGCAGCCCAAAAAAAGTTGACTATGGTGCAATGTTGGTTAACACATGGTCAGAAACCAGATGAAGAAATGCAACTCATCCTATGGACAGAATGATCAACTGGTGCACTGGTGGGTGCTGGTTCACTCTGGCCCTTACTAACTGCCCACAAGCAGGTTGTGGGTAGGTAGGTAATAAAAACTCCCCTTAAGTATGTATAAACCATCTACTTACCCATTAGTTACCTATTTTCCTACCTATCTACCGATATATGAGACCTATTGCCTACAGAATTAGTTACTAAGGTGAAACCAAGTATTAATTCAGTTGAGTTTCATCCTAAACTGAGTAATAAGAGGCATCCAGTGGATAGTGTGCTGGTGGGTGCTGGTTCACTGTGACCAAGGTTGACCACTCAAAAGGTTGTAAACCCTCATTCCAATGGGGTACATTAAATCACATTGGTATCTCAAAATAAGTTCATGGGTAATAATGAAAAAAAAACACACATATTTTTTTGAACCCAGAGATTTTTCATTTAAAAATGTCATCCATGTGTTGAAATTTGACATTTACTTGAAATCTTTTTTTCATCCATGCACCACAATTGACAGTTGCCAAGTTCCCTGGGGGTGTATAAGGTCTTGCTCTTGATAATAATAATAGTATGGGAACTTTCCATTTTTATTTCTTAAGGGTCAATGGGAATTGCTTTGAGTTCATATTGTCAAGTATACATACTGTGGGATAGGATCAGGTTTGGCACATTAAAAACTAATAATTAATTAATTAGAGAAGTCATTCATTTTTCCAAATTATTTTTTCCCAGTGGAAACTTAAAATTTTAGTGAAGTTCATTTGAGCTATGTAAACTAAATATTAAAAGTTATGTACTAATTTCTCCCTAGCTATGACATTCCTTGTAATTTTTTTTGTCAAATTCAAATAAATCAATAGAGTTTCAGTAAAAGAATATATATATATTCTATTACCTCAGGTCCTTATCCGGCAAAGATGGGTCCAAGGCTATATCGTCTGAATTCATACAAGTGTGCTCAGCTCTTTGATACCAGGACCCCTATCAATCTGTATACTAGGGTTTCAACATTTGAGCCTGAAACCTGCTCAAAACTCATTTCAACAACCAAAATGTGTTCGTGCAAAATAAGATGTTGTTGGGCATCTGGAGGCTGGAGCAGGCTGCAGCCAACACTTGCAGAAACTTGTAACATACTATAGATCTGATCGGCTAGGACTTTCAAAGGTTCTCACATTTTTTAAGGAGATGGATCTTACAATATTACATAAAACCCACAAAATTCCTTCCTGTGAAATTGACAAATTTCTGAAATCGATAGTACAAAAATCACAATTTCTGGGAGTTTTTCATCACTAGATTTTTAAAAAAAAATTCATAAATTTCCAGTGTTATATTTGTTATGTAATCAGAAATAGAAGAGTATGACTCAATTGTTATGGATGATTTGCCATGTCTGGAAGAAATTTTTTATGGATGATCACCATTAGTCAACATCACAAAGATGGTTTAAAAAAGAGAAATTTAAAGCCTATGGGAAAAAATAATAGTAATAATTGAAAAAGTAAAATGCACACACAACATTGCCAGGTTCATGTTCCAACAATCCCAAGAGCAGACTGGAATGCCCTCCACAGTTGTTGGGATCAGGCGAGCCAACTGGCAACTGTCAGCTGTGGGCAAATAAAGGTTGGGAGATGCAATGAATCTTATGATGACTCAGCAAAGAAACTGACAAAGAGAATCCAGAAAGAAACCAACATCAACCGTGAGATACAATAACCCACATATGAAAAAAACAAACCACAGGTTTACCCGCATGTAGTAGCTATATAGAGAGAAACAGAGAAAGAGACACACACATATATATACATATGTATACCTAACAAACTTGCTCTTGTATTGGGAGTTGGGATGTTGGGACTCTTTTGTCATGGACAATTGTTCAATATGATAAGCTAAGGAATTCTGAGTCAGGTGCCACACTTGGGGTTCAGAGGATCGATTGTGGTGATAAAACATGCCAAAATGTTGTTCAGAACAGAACTTTGGGGGTGCAGAACAGTCTACATTGGGGTACTACTTACTAGACTACATTGGGTGTGTCTTTCAATTTAGGATGTCTCTTTTGGGGATCAGTTTTCATTGCCAGAAACATCCCTTTGATGACTAGTTGTGCATTTGCAATGTACCAACAGTTTCTCTGAGGCAGCAACAGCTTTTGAACCAGTAACAACACTAGGGACCTGGCCAAAAATTTGGAGATGAATTGGAATAGGAGAATGGCCCTACTACCCTTACCTTGAGAAGCTTTCAGGATTTGAGGTACCCATTGTGAGGCTGGTGTGTTGAGTGGAAGGTATCAAAAATCGTGCAAGGGTTTGAAAAAGAGTATCCCCTTCTCTTACTTTAAAAGCCTAACAAATTATGATCACACCTCTACTGGGACTTCAAAATATGTAATGCCCTATACAATCTCACTGCACTGGGACCTTACAAATTTTGCAAGGACCTGTACAGCCTCACTCGGCAGGGACCTCACAAAATTTGTAAGGTCTTGTATGGCCTCACTGGGCTGGGACCTAACAAAAATTGTAAGGTCCTTCACAGCCTAGTTGGGCTGTTGTGACCTTACAAATTTTGTAAGATCCTGTACAGCCTATCTGGGCTGTTATGGCCTTACAAATTTCATAAGACCCTGTACAGTCTAGCTGGGCTGTTGTGGCCTTACAAATTTCATAAGACCCTGTACAGCCTAGCTGGGCTGTTGTGGCCTTACAAATTTTGTAAGACCCTGTATAGTCTAGTTGGGCTGTTGTGGCCTTACAAATTTCGTAAGACCCTGTACCTGTAGCCTAGGTGTGCTGGGACCTTACAGAGTTTGTAAGGCCCTGTACAGTGTACACCCCAGCTGGACTGGGACCTTGCAAAATTTATAAGGACCTGTACAGGTTGCGACCCAACAAAATTTGTAAGACCCTGTAAAACCTAGTTGCAGACCTTGTATTATGTAACATGTCCTTGATCTACATGAAGCAAAATCTAAAAGGTTTTTCAAGGTCTTGGAACATCTTTACAACATAACAGCTAAATAGGTTAGTGCAATTCGGAAAGCCATAAATCCTGTAATCTCAAGTCAGGAAGGCTCTTCTTGGAAAGAAGTGGCCTTATTTTGTGTGAAGTAGGAACTAACTGGCACCGATGAGTGCCCTTACAACTGAATGGGACTTGTAAGGGGCCCTTTGCAACTTGGTATGGTGGGGGACCTTTTATGTGTGCAAACTTCCCCCAGTTTTGAAGACAAAATGTGTCATAAAAAGCCAGGGATCATCCAAGAAAAATGTGTAGAATACCTTTTGCACACAGAACCAAGCAAGACTGGTACAATGCGAATCCGAACTTTGACAAAATAAAATGGGTGGAATACTACTCTTCTGCTCATAGTTGGCAAAGGCTGCCAACAATTTGTCACTAAGAATTTCAGTTCTTTTTGTGGCCATTTGTCATTTTCTACACCTGTGCTCTCAATTTGCTGGATGGCACTTCTGCACATTTTGGGTTCGTATATTAAGTTACAACAATTTGCCTATAACCAATTAATCATGTGTCGGGGAAGGCCTGCCCTAATTGCCCAAGGCTTTCCCAAATTTGATGGTTGTAGTGCCACCACTGAGGGTGATAGCTGGAGCTTTGGTTGTAGGCCTGAAAACGCAGGGAGGCTCATGGGATCAGCCCTTTCTAAAATGTAATGACCTTGCCTAGAGCAGGCCAAACGAAGGGGCCTCCTGCCTGTATTGTGGGATTTTACAAAAACAGCCTCTAGCTGGTATGGTGAGAAATTATACTTTGGGAGGCCCCATCATATGGATCATTATGCCATGTAATGTGCCCTCTTGCAAGGACATTACGCCCACACTAAAACATTGCTGCTGCTGATCCGAAGGGGTGCCTCAAGTGTACACAACTAATTGTTTGTAGATTTAATTTTGAACCCTGAAAAAAACATTTGAAAGAGGTATGAAAGTTTGATCAAAGTGGACCTCTGGATATGCAGGTGCGCATTCACTGCACTTGGTGAATGCCACCCAAGAGGTGTTGTTATGTCACTAGAAGGGGGGAGGGTAAAATGTGATTTGTCTTTGCAAATTCCACAGTAAAAGCGTTGGGGAAAACATTAAACCCTTATTTGTAATGACCCAATCTTCAAAAATTTGTTTGGGTTGCCAATGAAACTTATCTATGAGCCTGTATCTTAGGGCAGGAATGTTGTTTATTTTTTGATTTGATAAATGGGTCTAGATGTCTTGATGTGACTTTATTTAACTTGGGTTCTGTGTTGGTATGCATTACCACTGATGATCAACTTTTTTCTTCTTCTTCTTATATTCCAATATGGTTTTCAATAGTTCATCATTATTCCAATGACAAAAAAAATGAAGAACAATCTGGGTGATGTTTTTAATCTATTCATATGGTTGTCTTTAGACAATTCTTATCATATGGTTGTCCCTGATTAGAGTCAAGTTGAAAGAGAACTATCTCATTTTCAAGCTTAACTACATCACATTTTTCTTAATAATTATCTCATTCCTTTTCCCTACCCACCAACATGGATATAAAAAGACATTAATTTATGTTTATTCACATCCATGATATTTATATTAATTTGATTTAAATTTAACATTGACATAAATAATGGTGAATTATTGAAAACCATATAAAAACATAAGAAAAAAAATTAATTGTCATTGATAATGCATAGCAACGTAGAGCCCAAATTTATGTCAATGTCAAATTTAATTTTCATATCCATGTTGGCAAGTAGGGAAAATGAATGAAATAGATATTACGAAAATATTTAAATATTTATATAGATAGACTGTAGTTATTAATAAAGAAGTGAAGTAGTTAGGCTCGAAAATGAGATAGGTATGAATTGCTTTGGAATTGCCCGATGATCATTCTAAGGATTATGCAAAATGAATTGTTGCCTGAAAATCATATAAAAGAATATGAAAAATCTCGCATATATCAGGTTTTTTTATTTTTAAAAACTGAAATTCATATGAAAAAGGGATGCTTGTGGATTAATATCATTTATTAAACCAAACCATCAACAAATTTTGAATAAAGTTTGAACAAACTGATTAAAGTTTAAACAAAAAATATATGATAAATTCCAGAAATTTGAAATGAAAACTTTCCCTCTTATTTCTTTGACAAAATATTCATTTCTACAAAAGTAGTTGCCATTTATGAGGAAATAATTTTGAAATGTCCTTCTACCAAAAAATCCATCCATGAATATTTGTATGGAGAGACCCTAAACAAATGCTTTTCAAGCCAAAAGGCAAAAAAAACCAAAACAACCCCTAAAGGTGGAAAAGAAAAGAGAAAAAGAGCGAATTCTTTTGTTCAAGCATTTTTCTGTCATTATTGCCCCAATTTTTTTCCCAATAGATGAAAATATATTGAAAGAAAAAATAAACCATCATCCTCTAAGTACCGGGCAGAAGTTTGAACTTATTTGATGAGCAGCGAAGGAAAAGAGATTAAGTTGCCTGGGAAGCTACCCTCATGGATGAGAGACGAGCCCGCCTCCTCTTGGATGAACTAACTACTCACGAGGACCACTTCTAAGTACCGGAAAGCAGTTTGAACTTATTTGATGTGCAGGGAAGGAAAAGGGAGATTAACGTGGTGGAAATTACCTTCATGGATGAGAGACGAGCTAGCCTCCTTTTGGATGAAATAAACTGTTGACGAGAAGGACCACTTCTAAGTACCGGGCAGCAGTTTGAACTTATTTGATACCTATGTGCAGCAGGAGGAAAAAAAGAGATTAACATGCCTGGAAAGTTACCTTCATGGACAGAGAGACGAGCCAGCCCTTCTTTTGGATGAAATAAACTGTACCCTTTCTTCATCTACAAAGACAGTATATGAACTTCATAACATTTGGAAGGAGGGAGCAAGCGTGGGCTTTTTTCTTCTTCTCTTCTTCCTCCCTCCCAACTCTGTTTTGCTCCGCTTCGGTTTTCCCGTTGTCGTCGTTGTCGCTGTTGCGTCCTAATCTCCTCTGTTCCTCCAACTACTTTCTCTTTCTATTTTATTGTGCAAGGAAATTAACTCCTGGTACTTTTATGGCTCCTGCTGCGGAATCAATTTGCGCTCCCGAATTTTATTTTCATTTTTTGATGGGGTTGACTTGAAGAAAGATGGAGAGACAGATTTTAGATCGATATTTATCTTTTTTGGCATTTGTTTTGTAATGGATTTAAGAGAGGATCGCCAGCCCGGGAAATAAATAGGTACTAAAGTATTACCGTTTGTTCGTCTGCTCTGCAATCGCGGGATCCAAGGAACTCTCCATTGCAACAAGCTTCTTTTTTCCTACTCTAGAGTTCTAAGAGACAGCTTCCTTCCTTCCAGCAGGACTACTACAGCAATCATGTTGAAATTGCACTTGTTACAGTTTGTGAGAAGGAGGAGGAGGACCGCGCTTGGTTGATCCAATGCCCCTGACTGGATGGCTGGTAATTTGTTTTGTTGTTCTCTTGTTTGCATTTGTGAGGAGGCCTGCGCCCGGTGCCAGTGAGGATCAAGATCGTCATTCCACCACGCTCATTCGTCCTCAGCTGTTCAGGAGCTCTATAACTTCTGTGTCTGCTGCTGTGCGTCGTCCGTCGCAGATGATTGTTGATCGTGCAATCAGCACGCGAAAAACTGGTTCTTGCTTGCTTCGGAGGTGCGGTTTACGGAGTTTTTTTGCTTGACTCGATCGCGCTTGATTACTGGCGATGAAAGCTCCTTTCATTCCCTGAGACTCCAATCTGCAGAGATTGAGAAGAGCCGGCACTTCTTCTACCTTGTCATCATCCTTATGCAGGCAGGTTGGCAATGTTAGCAATGTTGTTGCGTCCCTGCGACGAGCCTGGCTGCAGGAAATTAGGCCAGCAGCAAGTTCCTCAACGCTGTTTATTCTTCTACAATCGGAACGTCGATCTGCGGCCAGAGCATCGACATTCTTGATGAGCTCCTTTATGGCTTATTGTACGGCCCAGGCCGCTCCCTTAGAGAAATCAACAACAATGCCTAGCCACAAGCTTTGACCTTCTGCAGCAGGAGCAGGAGCACCAGCAGGCTACGTCCACATGACCTCATCTCATTCGTGTAGTGGAATTCTGCAGGAGCCGTCGTCACGGAGATCGTCGCAGTACAGCAGCTATGATCGTCATCCTGCAGGCGTTTACGTGGCGACGACGCCTTGTTCGTTGTCCAATTCCCTACCCTGCGGCGACGATCTCAGTGGTGAGAAGTCGATGGTTGTTCGAGGGGAAGAGTCATCGCCTCCGCCAGCTTTATTGAGCAAGAAGACGACGACGACGTGTGGAGGAAATAGATCCTGGAGCTCCTCCTCGCTAGACTACCAAGCAACAGTTGCGGCTTCATTTCCTTCCTCCGTCTCGCTGCAGAACTACTGCGATGATTCCAGCAACAACGGAGGCGGTCAGGACTGGGCACAATTCTCGAATTCCCACGCAACTTTCTTCTCCAATGGCGGCCCTACGAGTACTCACCATTTCTCAAGCCAGGCTCGCTGCTGCTGGCAACCCGGATTTGCAGGACTCAACAATATTGACGACAATCTCCCGCCGCCGCCGACGGGAACCACCAGCAGCAGCACCTTGAATGCTGCTGCATCTGCTTCTCGTCAAAGGTTGTTGAGTACGATTCATGATCCTTCCTTCGCCTCACGATTCTCATACGTCCACAACAACAACAGCGGTTACACTTGCTCTCATGAGCAGCAGCGGTCTCATTCCTTAAGCGCTGCATCCGGGTATACATTCTTCGATGGTCAAGACGGAATCAATGCAGAACGGGAATCTGCAATTCAAGGAAAGTCTACTGCCAAGGGGGAGGCGGATCATCCTCTCGATTGCCGGCAACCAGGCCTCCTCCAAGCGGAATTCATGGAGCGAGAAACAGAAGATATTTCCGCCACCGTAGCTTTCGAGTACGACGAAGAAGGTGCTGCTGCTGCTGGACAAGGGAGGAATTCTTCATCATTTGGCCTTTCTCAAAACGCCGCGTGGGAATCAGCTTTCTTTGTTCCACGAGGTGGCGGTGGTGGTGCCAGGAATCCAGGTGGTGGCATGGGGAAACGCAAAACCACACCACCTGGTCCACCTCAAGAAGAACAACAGAACAACGATCATGTTTACGGCACTATAAGACTGGAGCCTTGTTGCTTTGGCGGAAGAGATGATGCCGAGGTATAAACTCTAAACCTCTCCTTGCCGAGCTTTCCAGTGCTACTACTACTAGTACAAACCCACCTCTACTCGTTCCCACAGGAGAGTTCCATTTGACAAGTTAGGGTCCCTGCTTAATCACATTTGCAGCTGCTAGATTCAAGCGATGAGGCAGCAGCAGCAAAGCGCTTCAAAGCTGGGGAGCTGGGAGACTCAAGTGCTCAGTCCTTCAAGGCAGAACAAAGCACAACAAGCAATCATTCTGGAGATGAGTCTGGCAGCCCTCACTCCATGGAAGACTTGAATCATCATGACCTTAATCTGCCACTGCTGCCACCTCCAGACCACCAAGCACCTAAGCAGGATTATATCCATGTGCGAGCTCGAAGGGGTCAAGCCACAGACAGCCATAGCCTTGCAGAAAGGGTAATAATGATCATATCTCCCCCAGTAGTAGACCACACACATTACAACATCCACAAGCTCCTATGAGATTATTTAAGAGCAGATTTTTGCGTTTTTCCAGTCTACATGAAAATTCTTTATTTATTTTAATTCATTGACTCAGTGTCCTTGATTTAGCAATATGGGCATGTTATTAGGATTTCTGCTTAGTTAGAGTTGCACCCATTTCAAGATCCATGGCTATCACTGCTGTTGTGCTCCATGGGCCTCTCTTCAAAACCACATTATTCACTCTTTGCAGTCAGAACAAGATAACTGGACTAGTCAATGTGTTGGATGTTGATTCATTGACTCTGTGTGCTTGATTTGGCATTATGAGCAGGTTATTAGGGTTTCTGCATAGTGAGAGTTGCGCCCATTCTAAGATCCATGGTTATGGTTGCTGTCTGTGCTCCATGGCCCTCTCTTCAAAACCACGTTCTTCGCTCTTTGCAGTATGAACAAGAGATAACTGGATTGGTTGATGTGTTGGATGTCTTTAATGTTTCCAGGTCCGCCGAGAAAAGATTAGTGAGCGCATGAAGTTTCTGCAAGATCTTGTCCCAAGCTGCAGCAAGGTG
>Ga0116227_10003716_pt1 | contig 33780 bp, 24 predicted proteins | sample S1TSphgellanicum_FD_89693 | JGI IMG/M metagenome (GOLD analysis project Ga0116227, IMG submission 89693) | Host-associated microbial communities from peat moss isolated from Minnesota, USA - S1T2_Fb - Sphagnum magellanicum MG | ecosystem: Host-associated > Plants > Peat moss > Unclassified... | reverse complement strand
GAGTGACTAAAGCTTGTCAACTCTTCCTAGTCCCATCCCGGAGCTCCAACCCGCCCCTCTACCCCTCAAAGGGTTGTGAGCTAGGGAGCGTGCTTCGACTCCTCCTTATTCCGCTGCTTTCTATTTGGGCTCACATTTGAGCCCTTTAAGGAGTTAGGAGTGCGTCATATTCCATCGATGTCAACAAAATATTCCTAAAAAGATTCCCTTGGGTTCACTTGTTCACATTCACGTGCTCATTATTCACGTTCATGCACTCACAAGATAGCATCCCTATTCTCTATTCCTTTGTACCATTCATCATGCAAATGTTTTTTCATAAACACATCCCCACCATCTAAACAAGCATTTGTACTAAAATCAAATATTAACAACTATAAAACCTCCCTCCTAAATCTAAAGACATTTAACTATGTTTAATCATTGACAAGTACATGAATCGTCCATCATCATACATAAATTTTTCTTTGAATGAATTTGCTACATATTATTCTTTTACAAACCAAAAAGAAAAAAAAACATCATACACTTCAAATTATTTGTTTTGTTCACTATAACAAACATAATGACCCAAAAAATTATTATCAAAAACAACTTTTGATCTTTCATCCATTTATAGACTCAAAAGATTCTCAACTAGATGGTCATCCCACATGGCATTATGCATACATGACCCATGAAAAATCCATCATACAAACAAGATCAAAGTTCACATATCAATTTCCAAATTTGAACAAAAACCTAAACAAATGTTCTTGCTTAGAAATTGAAGCTCATGATTTAGCTTGTGTCAACAATGAAAACATATGGATAGGCAAATTTCTTTTTGTAAATGATCAAACAACATTAACACCACCTACAAATAATTCCAATGTTGAAGCTTATGCTATAACACTAGACACACATATTCAACCACAAACAATTTTATCCACTATTCCAAACACCTTTGAAAAAAATAATGATATCATCCTAGATAAATAATTTTATTCTCTTGTTCAAAAACTAAATTCAAAATAACAAGCAATCTTTGATGATTACATGTACTTTTAAAGGACACAACTTGATAAACCAATTCATTTGTTCTTGACAAGTGGAGTTGGTACTAGCAAAACATTTACGTTACTCCTCATTATACAAGGCCTATTGCATCATTATAACAAATAATTGCATGTTGATCCACCAAAACAAAAAGCACTACTCATGGCCTACACTAGTAAAGCAACTTTCAATATAGATGGCACCACAATCCATTCATCATTAAGTATTCCCCGAAATTGCAAACATTTACTATCTTGGACATTTGAACATTTAGACATTTTATCAAAAACATATAGTGATTTCAATTTATTGGTCCTTAATGAAATTTTCCTCATTATAATAGAATATTCTTTTATAGATTACAAACTTAGAGCCATTAAACAAACAAACCACCATTTCTTTGGTAACTTAGATGTCATTATTATTGGCGACTTACATCAAGTACCTCTAGTTTGTGACTCTTGGGTCTTTAAATCAAAACAAAACTCCCTAGATTCTTTAACACAAAACTTTTGATTCAGTCATATTTGATGTTACAAATTGCATCAAGTTATGCGACAAACATATGAACAATTTGTAAACATTTAAAATAGATTTTGTACTTCCACACACATGTCCTTTGCACTTTAAACTACAAGATCCCAATCATACTATAGGTTTACATTGTCAAATACGTTCAAAATTGGGAATGTTTGTTGAACTATGTGTTGGAAATTGTGCCACACATGATGGACTTTTCAATGGTGCTAATGGTATATTTAAATTTGTAACATCACTCCCTAATAATGAATATCTTATATCGATTCAATTTTCAAACTCAAAAAGAAATATTAATACACAAGCTAAAAATCAACATTTATATTTAGCAAGAATTGAACACACTTGGACACCTATCCAACTCATCTCCAAAGAAATCCAAATAGTTGTTAATTCAAGCCACTTGATCAATTGTATACAATTTCCTATACAAACTACTACTACTCGCACAATTCATAAATCACAAGGTCTCACATTAGATTATGTGGCATTTGACTCAATTGGAACAACATGTCACGGCCTTACATACACATCATTATTTCAAATTTGTACCAAAAAAAACCCTATATTCATTAGCTCCCTTGCAAAACAATAGTTTGAAGGTTGATATTTGTGTAATGGAAGAAATGCATTAGTTTCGCACAAAAGTTGTATGGAAATTAACAATAACAAGATTGTCATTACTTTGTAAAACACATATTGTAATCCCAGCATTTTCATTAGGTCTCTACCACTTCATGTTGCCGATATTGATAATGATCACAACCTAAAATCATCCCACATTATATGTCTCAATGAAACAAGACTAAAGTCCAAAGATTTTAACATCATCCACTCTCTACCACATACAAAAAACGATCAATCACTTATGGTGCATAATAATATGGGTACCATGTTAATATACAATAAACATATGAATTTGTATTCAACAAGTACAAATGCTTACCTAGGTGTAGAAATAATTACAACTTTCAACAACCAAATTCGACGCGCAATTCATGTTATTGTTATATAGAAACCCCATGCATTAACATTAACACATTTTTTCAATGCACTAAAACAAACCATGTTCACTCTTCCCCAAAGTTGTCCAACTATTGTCTTAGGAGATTTCAATGTGAATATGTTAGAAAACAAAAATAAAAATACACAAAATTTAATCCAATTCATGTCACAATACAAAATGGTATTTCAATTTCAACAAAGCACTACAATTTGTGGTTCACAGCTTGATCATGTTTGGTGTAATGCTCCTAATTCCCAATGTCTTTCAGGAACAATAAAAGCCTATTGATCAAATCACAAACCTATTTACTTTGCATACAAATTGCCAAACCATGTCACCAATTTCACTTTACATTAGGGTAACAAAACTTTTGTATAAAAAAATTAGTTTTAACAACTATGGTCAATAGATTATGCCAATTAGTCCGAATCATAAGACTAGAATGAACCATCAAGTCTACATTACTACTTTCACCATGATAAAAGCCACAAAATGTTACAAACATAAAGGACAGAGCCCTTGTGCCACAAGCTCTGCTTGTTTTGAAGAGTTAACTTCACTATGACACCAACACTTAAATGTTATAAATAGCCTCACAGGCTTGTACTTAGGTTGCAAAACAAAAGATTTGAAACCAATGAGATTGTTCAAATCAATGCCTTGAATTGGGTTAGCCTCAATGGACTAGCCTAGTACATTACATGAAGTAGTAGGGGTTTAGGGTTCTCAAGAAGTACATGCTTGTATGAACTCTCAGTACATAATAGTACATACATGTTGTGTGGCATGACATGTGCAAAATTGGCAAAGAGCTTTTTACAAAGAATTTGGAGCTTTCTAACAACCATATCATTCAATGCTTTTCAATAATGTGTGTGCACAAACCCTAACGATTCGCTTATGTATATTTGGAGCTTGCAACTTGCTCCCTGTCCTAACTAACAGACCAGGGGTCTGACACATTTTACATTGCGCTTTTTGTTTTGTTTTTTGTTTGTCTAGGGTTGAATTTCCTGTCGTGATCTGCGTCGTGCTGCTGCAGCAGCAGCAGCAGCTGCCACAGTAGCTTCTCGCAGGAAACTGGGGATGGCGGAATTCCCTTGGGTGTTTCGCTCGCTGTTGTTTCCTGAGAAAATTCCTAGGCACTGGAGTCGCGGATCGGGAAAGAAAGAGTGATGTGTATGTGTGTGTGTGTGTGTGTGTGTCTCTCTCTCTCTCTCTCTCTGTGTCTCTGGGTGTGGATGCAATTGCGTGAAAAACTCTTTCTGATCTGGTATAGGAAACAGTGTTTTGTGAGAAAGTAAATAAGAGTCTAGTCTTTCTTAGTGTTGATCCTGTTGCTGCTGTTGCTGTTTTCTCCCATGTGTTTAGATGATGCGGTTTCCAGACATCTAGGAGCAGCTGATGAAGAAGAACAGGAATTCTTTTTTCTTCTTCTCTGATTCGATGTGTGTCAACTCTTGATCGCCATTGCCTGCCTGCTTCAGTGGAGGCATGGCGGTTCGGGAATTTGGGAACAAGATGATGGAGATAAATGCAAGAAGAATAGGGGAAGAGAAGAAGAAGAAGAAGAGAGGACTAGAACAGCAGCAGCAGCAGCAGCAGCAGAAGAAGAAGAAGAAGACAATCAAGAGAAGTGTGTCTTCAAGTCGTGTATATGTTGTCACGCTAGCAATCTTCTCTCGTTTTGTTATACTCGCACTTTTTGTGTTCTGGAGGATTCTCGCGCGTCCTTACGACACATCGGCAGGGCTAACCCGGCCTTGCCTCTCTCCCAACCAAAATGGTATGCCGCCTCTCTGTCTCTCTCTATCTCTCTGTCTCTCTGAGTATTCTATTTTTCCTGTTCGCGGTAATAATTGGATTTCTTCCATAGCTTTCTTTCCACCTACCACACTGTTAGTTGAGCCTGGCTTCTCTCTGGATTCTCAAGCTGTCATCACTAGTCCTGGGATTCTCAAACTGACAATGAAACCTGAGAATTCCAAACCCTAAGGTGAAGGATCGGTGACAACCCTTATTAGGTTGTCATCACTAGCCCTGGGATTCTCCAACTGAGAATCGAACCTGAGAATGCCTAAACCCTAAGTGAAGGACCCTTGTTGTCATCACTAGCCCTGTTGTCATCACTATCATCTCAAACTGAGAATGAAACCCTATCATCTGAGTTTGAGCATTTCAAGGTGTTCAACCCTAAACCCTAAGGTGAAAGATAGGGGACAAGAAAACGCTGCGCAGCCTTCATTATGAATCCAAGCTATTTTGAGTACCTTTGTGCTTAGCTGGTAAATATTCTGTCATTTGCTGCTAACTTTGGATTCACAGGCTTTCTTTCACCTATGTTGAAAGACTAGTCAGTGGCATTCCAAGCTTCTCATCTCAGGTTAATTGAGTTGTCAAGCTTGAGGCTAATTGTTTAGCTAACCAGGTTCATGGGGTTGAATAGTCTGGTTGTCCTATCAGATGACATCTCCAACTTGTCCCCATCATCTTCCATGGGTTGCAGAGAGACCTCATTGTTGATGAATTTCAGGTTTGGTTCTCTTCATTAACTGACTCAAGTTGGTTTTCTGTGCATTGTGCGGGGGTGCTGGCTGGCTCAGATCATCAGGTGAATGTGAAGTGGAAAACTGTAGGTAGTGTTATCGAAAATAGTGTAGTGTGGGATTCAGTATATTATGTACAAATTGCACAGTGTGGGTATGAATATGAGCAGACACATGCATTCCTACCTGTATTACCCCTCACCATGCGATTTTTGGCCAATACTGGTAGGTCACTTATCCCCCCTTTATCTTGTTCTGTCTCCAAATCTGCTTTTCCAACTTCTTCACTAGTCATTGATTACTGATGGACTGATAGCCTTCAAGAACTGAATTGTGAAGGTCTACAGATTAAGATCAATGTAGCATGGTAACTTTTGCCCCCCCTTGGTTGTCCTTTTCTCTCTTCATCTTGTAGCATGATAGAACATCCTTTTGTGCATGTTGAGTCTGAAAGAGTGCCTACTGAACAAAGATACAATTTGGATCCCTTGTTGAATCCTAGAGATGCAGTGAGCAATCTGTCCAGTACCTTCATGTCAGGTGTAGCATTTGTGACAGTCTTCAACTTCCTGTTAGGGAAATACTAAAATTATGTGGGACTGCCAGTGTTAAACAGATTGGTACCAAGGGTGGGCTACCGAGCAACTCTGGCCATCGCGGGATATCTCATTTCCAACGTGGCTTTTGTCTATGCGGCACTGTACTTATATAAGTTGACACTGTATGTTGTGGAGGATGAATGGCAGGCATGGCGTGCAACAGCCCTTTTCTGCTTTAACCCTGCCTCTGTCTTTTACTCATCCATGTATCCTCTTTGGTGATTGATATTAAGGCACTCTTTGGTCGTGGTGAGTAAGATCATTTGGAAGCTCCTCAAAGCCAAACATTCCTTGCATGATATCCTGTATCATGTTGTTTGTTATGACTCCAGTTACTCCTATTTGTGTTTCACTGAGAAACTTTATGTTGGGTTGGTTACTTATATCTTTCTCCTGTGCTCCTGTCCTGTATTCCCCTCCTCTTTCCCAGATGCCTTTCTTTGGTGGCATGCTTCCTTGCTCAGTACAATTGGGGAAAGAGGTCTATGTGGCAAGCCATGCCTTATGAATAGTATGTTTTGTCTGGATCTTCAAGCAGCAGATTTGTAGAAAGTCATTTAGAGATGCTGTTGTGTTCATCCCACATGCCCTGCTGCTTGAGCCATGTGAATTATACTGAGAGAATACATTTCAGTACAATAACACACTCTTCTTTAGGTGTCTGCCTTAATATCACAACCAGATACTCAGAGAGCCTGTTTGCATTCTGCTCCTTTGCTGGCCTTTGGAACTTTGTGAAAGGGTCAAAGTGGATGGCCATTGTTCTCTGGGGACTGTCAAGTGGGGTGCGGTCCAATGGAGTTCTACATGCAGGATTTTTCCTTTTTCAATCTATGCACCACTGCCATCAGGCAGCTTTTAGCCAGCAGCAGCGCCTGGTAAGAATATGTGCCTCAATGCAACTGTCAGCATAGACCATGTTAGTCGATCCACAGGAAAACCTTGCTTTAAGTTGTAGTCTAACCTAAGGTCTCTTTTTAGTGAGGTTTTTGTTATGATTTTCTATTCCAAGAAATCCATTTGAGAAGCATGTTAGTTGTGTTTGACCAGAGAGTCGGTGTAGCTTTGAAACTCAGTATGATGCTAACCATGCCAAGAGCAGAGGGTTGTTCTTGCAGTGGTCACAGCTATAATGCAAAGTGGGGCAGTGGTGACACCATTTGTTGCTTTCCAGTTCTATGGTTACTACCAACATTGTGACCCATCTGTCGGAAGTGTGGAGGAGCTACGTCCCTGGTGTACTGCAAGACTGCCCTACCTTTATGGTTTTGTTCAGAAGCACTACTGGTGGGTTTTGGTTGCCAATTGGGGTTTCTATCCTTCTAATGAGAGATCTGACATAATATTTGAAAAACTTATTATTAGGTCATCTCTCAGTTGTTTTGTTCACTTGAATCTTAAGAATGGAGAAACTCTCAGTACGTATGGAGATCCAGCATCCTTTTCAAGATTTTGCTTTTGACTGTGGACAAGGTGATGCTATAGAAAGATATTAAATCTTTTTGGCTTTCTAATTGAAGTATCTCTTCTTGCAGGAATGTTGGTTTCCTCCGGTATTTTGAAATAAAGCAGATTCCCAATTTCATGCTTGCATCACCCATGCTCGGCCTTGCCATCTGTTCACTCATCTCATATGGGAAGCAACAGTCACGCCTGCTTCTTTCCCTTGGGTTCCGTGCAACTCGTATGGAATGGGGAAAACTGGTCTTGTCTCCAACTTTGGAGCAGAAACATGTGAAGTACATTGATGACAATTGCTCAGCAGATAATGGTGGTGGATCTGGGTTGTCTGCTCTTTCTCCAGAGGTTATCCATGGTAGGTTTGGAAAGGAACCTCTACCAGATCAGCTTCTGATGCAGTCCTAAGTTCCATTTTGCCTCTTGTCAGTTCATCATTTGTATGGTCCTAGTACAAAGATGTACTGTACAATGTGTCCATATGCCCAAGAAGAGTACAAAGAACCTAGTTTAGGCAAAAGCCTGTTTGCTTTGCATTCTATTTGCTTCTGGTCTAAGGAGTTGTTAAGTGTTGTAAATCATCTGAAATTTAACACAAGTTTATTAAAGTGATGCAAATGGCCTTATGGCTCTGCAGTCATTGATATCTATCTATTTTGTAGGATAGGAAGTCTGTGCCAGTTCTGAGGGCAGAAGTTATGAATTTTTGGTTGCTTAAGAACAGCTGCAAATTGCAAGAATTATGACTAGATATGATTCTGGTTTGATCCTACAGAACTGCGGCAAAGACAGCAGACAAAGATTGAACCCACCATTGCTGAAGAACATGGATTGGTCAACCCTGATGGCTTGGGGAGTTTTTTCTCCCCTGCAGCTGTGTGCTTCTTGGTACAATTGGCAGTCATGACATCAGTAGCATGTCTCATCATGCATGTGCAGGTCAGTGGTGAACTCATTTCAATACTGAGTGAATTTGAGTTTCTTATTCTGCATTTCAGCACATGATTGACAGCCTCTCCCATGTGGATAAAGCTCTCTTCAGAATTTTCACTCAGCTGAGTGATCTTTAACTCAGCCTGGAACTTGCTTGACCTAATTTGGCACACAAGAAAGATGGAGTTATGGTTTGGATGATGGTCTAAAAGGAATGAGTTCAAGATAATATGTGCAGATAGGAACATCACTCTTAAGCTTTCTTCAGTCAGTCAATAAGAAAGTTTAGAATCAGTTCTATGATATGATAGGCAACATCAGTTCCCTTTTGAACATGGGTATTCCTGTTTTTCTGTCAGGGTTGCACCTATTTGTGTAGATGCACACTGAAGATGCAAGAAGCTATATGATGTTTTCTCTGTATATGCTGTGGATTGACCATGATGTTATGTGCACAGGTTGCAACAAGGTTTCTGTCAGTAAGCCCCCCCATCTATTGGTATGCTGCACATGTCATGGATCCCTCTGTGAGTGGGCGTCCTATGGGACGTCTCATATGGGCAGTATTTTTTAGCTACTTGGGCCTTGGCTCACTTCTGTTTATCAATTTCTATCCTTTCACTTGATGGTTTAATCAGGGGATGCTCCACCTGCACACTTTCTGGAAGGAAATTTGCTCCTTCATATTTGTTCTTCATTTATGGTGCATAATGCACCTTGCATTGAGACACTTGTGAAACAGTGCATTTCACTTTTTGGTTGATTACAGGTTGTTAGGGTCGAAAGTTTTCATGGAAGAACTGGACCTAAATTATGAGTCTAGATTTGGTAAGATCAAAATAGGTGAGTAGCTTGATCATTTGGTTGGGCAGACAGGAGGAACTTGTTGCAAGATTTGCCACTATTTGAAAGATTAATGGAATGGGAGAAAGCACCATCTCCCCAAACTTTTTGCAGAACTGAGCTTCTTCACATTGTCTGGATGATTTGACTGCCTGTTTTGATTACAAGTATGGTAGTTGAAGTTGAAGATATTTTAGAGCAAATTGTTTAGAGTGAGCAGCATTGTGCTGTAGGGCATATTCCAATAAGAAGGAAGTGGATTGTGGAAAAATCTTTAGGCACAGCACTTCTTGTTTCATGGTTCTGTGGTTTTGGGAGTATGTAACACAGCAGAGTCCTGCAGTCACACTAGGATGTACAGGCACGGGACACAGAATGCATAATATACTATATGGGGGACCTGAATTTCAGCAGGTGGAGAATGCTGGCTTGGAGGCCTTCTTGTACTGTTTGGCTTGAATCATTTCTTTGACTTGTGGTCTGCAAAGGTACAAGGTTGTTGCTCTGACTTTAGGTGGACACAGGGATTGGTATGAAGGTGTTTTCTCATTTAACCCCAGGGGCAACATGCTGGCAAAATAGCAAATCCTATCTTCACCAGTGAGACTGAAAGATATGTGATGGTCAGGGAGTGTACTTCTGTGACCAGTAATTGCTCTTAGAATGTATTGGCTCATGATGATAGCATGAACAGATGTGCTGAGTTTGTACTTCACAATCTTATGTGTAAATTTGATGTTCTGCCTGATTATGCATATGACTCAGAGCTAGGAATATCACTTTGGATCCACATGGTTTTTATAACCTCTGTGTTATGAAAAAATCATCTTGTTAGGCAACATGTATGTACCTATTTTCAAGTAATTCAATTGCAAATTGAACTGTGGCACTGGTCATTTCTACCTTCTATCAATTACCACCAATTGTTCAACCCTTTGTTATTGAAATCCCAAGAAAAAAATGAGGATTTAAGGTAAGATCCTCACTAAAAATGCCATGAGCATTGTAAAGACAATTGATAAATGAGAGTGAGAGCACACATCATTTAGGTATTTGAATTCTAGTTGGTGTGTTATAGGCACCTTCTTTATCCCCCCCTTCAATTATCACAAATATACATTTTGTGAATCCATTAGCATATTTTATGTTTACTGCCATTGCCAAATTGTTGGTAATTTTGTGTAATATCTTTTGAATTTGGGTTTGTTTCTTTTCTTTACATATGTTAATGATCTTCATGGCTAATCAATCTTCATAGCAAATGCAACCCATATTTGGTTTGTTACCATGCACACATCAAGCAAGCTAGTTGCATACAATTTGTAGTATAATCACAACATTCATCAGATTGAGAAGATTGATTGTTGTGACAAACTGATCAAACTAGATTGCATTTTCAATTCCATTTCAAGTAGCAATTGGTGAATCCTCACAATATTTCTACAAATTTCACCACTTACTATTTAAAATTTCCACTCTTGTTGATGTTAGTAACAAATTTCCATTCTTGTTGCTACTATAAACCTTGGGTTTCATCATCTCTTATGAGCTTTCTTCCCTTGCATGATCGACTTGGAAATCTATTTCTAGAGTGCACTAGTATTTTGGGATTTTGAATTTGAAGCTTTATGTGTGTGAGCCTGTAGGAAGTTTTGATCATCCCATTCAAAGAAACAAGTACAAACCAAGAACTGATAAGAGCACCATGACATTTGTGCAACGTTCATGGATTAGAAATGCACCCTTTAATTTACACACCCCCCTTCAATCATATCTTTATCTATGTACATGTGAAAGGAACTTTTCACTTTGCCACTCCTCCAACCTCATTAGGTTCTAAAAATAGAACATCTCTTGTTTGCACACAAAGTCATGAAAATCCCCTTGCATTTAATCCATCTCCAAGATCTTCAAAAGTCATCAATGACCCAATCACTTGCTCTGCAATCATTTGTGCATCAATGTATAACAAATAGAATGAAATGAAGTGTGACAATATCCCGCCTTTGTGAATACAAAAAAAATAAACATGTTTCAATGTCCTTCTTCATGTAAATTACATACAATTTGAGACCTTCATTTCTTTCATATAACACATCAAACAATGTGATTGAACAATTTATGTGGCAAAGTATTATGGCACCTTACCTATGTAAGCACCAATTACATTAAATAGAAAAGTAATGAACATACCAATGTTCCCTTTGCCGGTGATGGTGTAGGTTTTACTATTGGTGCTACCTCTGGTTTTGTTGCTAGTGCTCCCAATTTTGATGGCTTATTCACTTTCTCTTTTTGTGCCCAATTTGACATAAACTCCAATGCATCTACCCCCAAGCCTTACGGAAGGTTACTTTTTTCTTCATCCGAACAAAATAAAATAAGAACAAATGTGGATTCTTCGATCTAATAATAATAGTAACAATAATAATAAATTCTCTCAATAAGCAAAACCATTCGTACAATCTTTCAAGAAAACAAGAACCACAAAATAAACCATTTTAGTTTGGATTCAAAATTAAGGTGTTGAACATAAGTGTGTCAAAACATCACTAGTTACAACACCATATGTTTTGAAAGTTCTTGAAACCAACATGAAAAACCAATAGATTGTAAATTGGGTAGCATGTCTAGGTTGCACCTTTGAATATGATCTTCACAATCTAGAGAATGGCTACATTAATCAATGCACACAAACACTCTTCACAAAAGTCCTTTACATTATGGATCTATTGGATCATAAGAAAGAGGCATGTTTTGTGGCTTTCCAATTTTAAGGTTGTTTGACACAATCAACAAAGTGTAATTTGTAAGGTATATAATTTGTCAAATTGGCATTTGTAAAACTTTAGGTTTCCAAGATAAGAGAAAAAACCATCAGGTTGTGCACACAACAAATCTGTCATGAACCGAGACAACAAATCATGTACATCAAGTCGTGCTCCATAATTTTCCATTGCTACCCTCCTTGGGTTAGCTTTTGGACCCTCCTCCATTAGTTGAACCCTCTTCCTTTCCTCTGTCTTGCACGACATCTTTCTTTTTTTCAATTATCACTTCAAGATTCAAAATTAAGGTCACTTTTGTTAATATTTGAGCACCACAAGATTCAAGAACATTGTTTCTAGCACATCGACTTCTGAAAGTATAACCCTTATGAAATTTTGAATGAAAGGCGATTCAAGGCATTGATAATGGAATTGCCATCAATTTAACAATAGTAAGGATGCAAAATTAAACAAAGTTTCATGTGGGATGTTCCAACATTTAAATGGTAAAGAATGTGGATGGAAAAATTGTGCATGTTGGAGATTGGTCGTTGGTTTATTTGTTTCATATCAATCTATCTACTTGCTTCAACACCAAGAAAAGAAGAACATGCCAAATTTTACAACAAAAGTGATTAAGTGCCTTTTTACCATATGCATTACTCAAGGTGTGAAACTACCTAATAATGGAAATAGGGGACCCATTTTCCTCTAAAAATTGGTTAGATTGACTACCATTTTTCTAAGGATACAAAGAAAATAAATTTTATAATTAAGGTTTGTGACAAGAATGTTAATCCATGAGTGTGTGAGTGTGAACATGAACAAATGAACATGAAAAGGGATTAAAAAATATTCTCTAAAATACCCATGGGAATATTTTCTAACATGTTCACTTGATGTGAATCGATTATTCTTTCACATGTCCCAAGATGTCATCATGTCAAAATAATATTCAAATATTCCCTAACATATGCCAATATTTTAACACATTAACCACATCAAAATGTACACATGGAAGGTTCAAACTACTTGCATAATCAAAGAAAATTTTGTTTGTTTTAAAGTGTGTTTAAATGACAAGGAAATGACACAAAAAATAGGAATTCATTCTTACAACACAAGCCTTGAATAACATTAAACATTTATGCCTAAAAGTTGTTGTGAGGACATATTTCAATTCGTAGTTAAAAAATAAATCTAGATGACATGTCATGATCATTTCAAAAGAGAAATGAATGTCATCACATGTAGGATCTTGCTTTAAATAGAGTCTAACAAGAATAAAGTCAGAAAATCTAATGGTGAAGAGTTGTTATGATAAAATCTATCATAACCCCAATTAATAGAAAAAAACACTCATACATATTATATTCTTGGAAGATTATTTTAACTAACAACAAAATTTTGTAATTTAACACATTTAAGGGACCCTATAGTGGAGGTGACTTATGATCACTAGTTGTAATCAAAATCAAATGGGCCAATGAGAGGACTCAACTCCAAATGGGCCCTTTGTGGTCATTTTGATTTTTTCATATAAAAGATTTTTTGAAGGATTTTTTTTGCAACGTTTTTTTTTAAATATTTTAAATTCCCCCAATAAATTACATGATTTGTGTTAACTCTTTTTGAGTAAATATGAATTATCTAAAAATGTACAAATTTTGTTAAATTCTACTTTTTTTCTTGAAAAACGACCATAATTTCAAATTAAATTAAAATATGCTAACTACTTTAAACTTTCATTTTTTGTATCATAAGCCACAACTTTGTTCATATTTCATACACATTATGACCCATTTACATCTAGCAAATGACTTTTGAAATTTGAACATTCTAAAATTATATTTTGAATTTCTAAAAATTTCAACTACCACAATTTTTTAATTATGAATGTTTTTCGTATGTGCATTATGAATGGTAGGTTGTCATCATTTCAATTTTTTCCCATCAAAATTTCTTTATTTAAAAAGTCCTTAGCCTAGTGTTCATTTTGGGGTATTAAAGTTCAAAAGTCCTTTATAAAAATCAAAATTCAATTTATGATTTTTTTAATTTCTTCAACATTCATACAAATGTGACCTTTAAGTGGCATTACATAAATATATTTGAAAGAATTAACAATTTTTTGATCACCTAACATGGTTTTTTGCTTGTTTGATTGTGATCACACCTTGTTGGTTATCCACAACAAATCCATCATGTTCCCACATTCAATAAATTCACCATAATGTTGTGGCAAAAAAGAAAGATACCATTTGAACACATTTAATAAATCCACCATAATGTTGTGGCAAAAAATAAACATATTATTTGAACACATTGACTTTTAGGAACCAAATATTTTTTATGGATGAAAGTCTTGGAGTAATAATGGGGGAAGTTCTTTTAGCTAATCTAACTTCATTAATTGTGAAATGGTTGAGAGAGGTGGAAATGTGTAAAATAGTAATGATATTTCTTCTTAATGAATGTCTTTGATATGAAATGAAAAAAGAACTTTTAAGTGATCTAACTCCAATAAATTTGAAACAATTGTGGGAGGCAAAAAAATCTTAAATAATAGTAGTGCATTTAATAATAATATATCATTTTTTAATCCTTTTATTGTGAGCCTCCAAAGGGGCAAACAAAACTATCACAACCCAAGATAACAAAAAAAAAATTCACACATATGCACTTTCGTTGTTTGAATATTGATTATGTCATTGTTTGCATGTATATTAAACATTGTCCATCAACAATGTGCAAACTATATAATTTACAATTTTAGTTCTTCCAAGCATACATCATGAGAACACTACAACCATGTTTAAAGGGAATGAACAACATTCTTGGGTGAAAACACACTAAACCCCCCAAAAATTGTATTCACAAGTATAATTTTTTTGCAATTAAATTTTTTGATAACGTATGGACATCACATCTTGGATTATTTTTATTTGTTTTAAGTATATTTGATTAGATTTAGACTTAATCTAATCAATTATTTTGAAAATTCCAGCAAACATTGAAGAATTTGAATGTATGGAATATAATTGTGACCAAATAATACCCGTCATAAAGTTTGAAAATTTGAATTTGTACTTAAAAAATAGGGTTGTTGATGGAATTCTTGGGTGAATTTTTTTATGGTGTATGAAATTGATATACATCAATCAAATCTAGAAAAGTTTAGAAATTTAAAAATTTTGGATGAAATTCCATTAAAAAAATGTGTTTTTTTGCATTTTTTCAGTAATGAATGCATAACAATATCTTCATTTTGGGAAAAAACCACTACCATATCAAAGAGAAGGAGATTTTATAGACGGGCATTGCATTATTTTCAATTTCATTTTGTTTGGTAATGTTTCATGAATCACAAACATGAGGCCCTATGGCCATTGAAAAAATGTAAGTTATATATTATGTACATTGATTTTATTCAATCCTCCTCATCTAACCGTTGGATCAAGATTAATTTTGACTCAAAGTGAATTTTGAATTCCAAAATGTTGTTATGCAAATTTTAATGTTTGTTGCTTGTGTTTAGGTTAGCCAAAGGATGTCATCAAGATTTTAGCTTACTACACATTATAATAATTGTTATGCATCACCTTTTTTGAACAAAAGTGGCTCACCCTTAATATGTTTTCACCCTATTGCAAAACTCTAATAGACCTAAACTTGTATCCACCTATAGAGTAGAGTGAGTTAACAAGGGTAGATGCAAAGTTAAAATAAATGTTGCATGCTAGGCTTTAAGAAATGGGTTGCAGGATTTTGTGACCGGTATTTATGCAATAATAATTCGAATGTTTATTCTTGAATTTTTAAACTTCCAACAAGCTCTTGAAAATAATCCATGACCAATGCAATTGACCAACTAAAATTACATGTTTCCAAAAGTAATTGGACTATTTTTTGGAGATTGAAAACTCAAAAAAAGAAGTTATCAACCACACAATCCACAAGAAGTGGTCAAAAAACGATTCGGACCCAAAAGATTATGCATATGAAATGCATGTACTTGTGTATAGTAGAGAGCAAAACACATTATGCCGAACATGAAAAGAAACGATGAGGTGGAAATGTAGACCAATTTTGGCATATTTGGAAAGGCCTTCAAAAAAATTTATGGACAAAGAACAAAACACATCATATGATACCCACGCTTCTTGTAACAATTTTGACAATGAAACATCGCTAGTTGGAGAAGCAAGCTTATCTAAGTATGTTCATAAAAGAGACCATAGCAACAATGATGAACAAAACAATGCAAGTTTCATCACACAACTATACGAGATTGAAATTTAAGGAGGTAAGGAAATGATAGAAAGTGCATTGTCTTAGTTTTGATTTAAAAGGAAAGGTTAATCTAGAAATGAAGCTTAGTTCTTTTAAGAACAAAATGAAGGTAACCACATTTTTTACATTGTCCTATGTGATGATAAATCAATTTTTTGGTTGGGATTGCGAAAAAATGCATTGTGTCATCTATTGATAGGGAATACGAAATCATAAACTCTAATAAGTTCACAATACAAAGATGCAAATATCAATTATGAAGACAACTATGCAAAAACAAAATGTGATGAGTTCTTCACTCCATTGCAAAGCTTGAAATAGCTAGTTGTGAAGGAAAATGAAATAAGCCACACTAGAGGTTTGGGGGATATGGACCATGGGTCAATTTGACATTTAATGAGCCAATCTATTTACTTTACATTTATACTATTGTCCTTTTTGGGGTCCTTTTGCCCAAAAAACATGTTTTCATAAAAAGGAATTTGCAAATGAAATATTTTGAAATTTTTAATTTATTGTATTTACAATTGCCCCAATATGTCATACAATTTTTTATAGTCAAATTTGAATAAATAAGAATTTTTGAAAGTATACATATTTTGCTAGATTTTGTGTTTTGTCTTGATATTTGTCACAATTTCAAATCATACCAAAACATGTTAACATTTTCAAGTTTAGTTTTTCATATTATAAGTTTCAACTTTTCTTTAAACAACATATACATTGCATCACATTACTTGTTTTAAAGGATTCATGAATTTTTTTTTAAACCTTAAATTTTGATAAACACAAAATTGAAAAAATATAAAAAATAGATCGTTTTTTAGATTTGTCCAATAGTACCATATTACTACAAAAAATTTGAATCAAAAAATTTGTATTATGAAACCTAAAGGGTTGTTTGTGAAAGTGGTGTTATTGAATGAAGTTGTTAAACATCTTTTGTTCAAACCAAACTTTGATATTGAAAGAATTTTTTATTCATTTTTAATTTTTCAATATCCAATATTATTCCATAAACACAACTTTCCATGATTCACATGTCATTAAAGTGGCACCACATAGACAAATGTAACAAGAATTGTAGAAAAGTTGATGTTTTGACATCAATTTTGACTCCTTTGAACTCATCCACACCTCAATGCGCATAGCAAACATGTGATCATGATGACGCAATTACCATCTAACCTTTGAAATAAGTTAACCTTGTTGACAACAACATCAAAGGGAACAAAAACAAGGAAACATGAAATGAAAAAAATCCAAAAACAAAAACACATAAACATAATTTATGCCTTGTGTGTAGAAAGTTACGAGCTCTGAAAGAGCTTATGCAATGGACATGTGTCTTGTTTGAAGAGGATTTCATTGAATATACAAAAAGAACCAAGATGTATTGAAAGCATAATTCCAAGTTTTTGAAATAAGATGTGATGTCGAAATATCTTTTAAAGTAACTAGAATGCATTGTTTTGTGTGGGACTCATTGTTTTGAAATGTGAAAAATGAATATTTAAACTATGTATGGTGAATTGGATCCTTCATTGAGAGGAAAAGTTGATGGAAAGGTTTGGTGAATAGAAGTTGAAAGAATATAATTCTTAGTGTAACACTCAAGCTTGAATGTAAGAATAGAAAAATTATTTCATTGTGAATATTCAAATAAGCAAATTTTGTTTGGATTAAATGATGTGTAGAATACTTGAATGTAATTGCAACAAAAACTAACATGGTATTTTGTCTTTCAAGAAAATGTATTGAATAATTATACAACAATGACATGTAAAATTGTTAGAATATAGAATCTAGAATTTGGAAAATAGAATTTGATGAATGTAGAATGTAGAATGTGTCATTTGACAAATGTAAGATGATGACTATACAATTTGAAGGGAAAACCTCTTTAGTATCCTTATAGTTTAGTGTTGCCACCTCATCCATTTTCCTATAGATGACCATCATTTTTTTCTCAATCTTCCAAAGAATTACCAACACTTTAGCTAAAGACAAAAACCACAAAAAAATTCATGCCTTAGGAGCCTTTAACTAATGTGAGATTTTAACAATTGGGTTAACTCTGGGTGTGGATGATACCTATTATGTAGGTAGTTAAACTAGCCTAGTACTTGTAATTTAGCCTATTAACCTACCTACCTACCTACCTAACCTAAAATAGATAACCTACAAGCTAGGCCAAGGCTATCTAGTCATGTTAACTAGTTATCTTACTAACTATGCTAAGGTTTAGGCTATAGGGATATTAATACACCTCCATATCCTTTTTTTTGTCAAAGCCAAAAATATGTCTAATTATTTGTGACCTATTTGATAACGATGTTGTTGTCCCTTCAAACTTGCTTTGAAAAATGTAAATTCAAAGGAGAATCCCAACATCCATACACCATAACCTCCATCACCACAACCCCAAAAATAATTATTGCTTCAACCTTTGATCCTCAAATGCTCAAATCATCAAAACATTCCATGTTTTCGTTTGTCAAAGTCAATCATAACCACTAACTATCACAACCCTATCAACTTTGAAGTAGGAATAAAATTAAAGCAAAAGGATCCTCAACATCGTTCCTTCCGTGCAATAGTAAAAATTAGAATAATTTTTTTAAACTCCTCCCTTGCCCCCTTCTCGATTTAAAAAATAATTAGCAAGGATTTTTAATAAGGATTTTAAAAAATCAATCCTCAATTTCGTTAATATTGCAAGTCTTAGGACCTTATTCAAGTAACATGGTAGGGTGGAGCAAAAACATGGTAATGTATACCAAGAAAGTAATCTACCTAAAATCCAGTTTATAATTGAGGCAATTTTTAACATATGCATAAAAAAGTAGATTTTTTTTTTTGTAAGTAGAAATATAAAACCACTAGGACCTCCATTGCATTTGTGGTAAGTTGAATACAAAATTTCAATAATTTTTGTATAATAAAAGTAGTTAACAAGTATGTTTGAAATTGACTTGTCAATATGGCATTCAAATTAACTTTTACATATAAAGTTGATATTATGACTATAATATGTACAATTTGAGAGGACATAAGTATATTTTAAGTCTCTACTAACTTCAAAGTAGAAAAAAATCAATAGTTGATATACTTGCAACCAATTTTGTAAAACCCTAAACCCTAAACCCAATCTATGCAAGTAGGTCCATTTTTTGGAAATCTACTTAGATGCATATTAAAATTGTGGTTCTTGAACTTTATTATAATAAAGTAAAATAATATATTTATTTTAATAAAATAAATAAAATAAATTTTCTACTTTCAATACATCAAAGCCTATTTATGTATACTTGTCATTTTTTGTGACAAGGATCACCAATTGTCTACTTTACCATGCTTTTACCTAATGAAAATCCTTTAAGGTGTACCATTCAAAATGAAAAGGACCTAGTTTTTAACAAAGTTTTTTCCCCCTTCTAATTTGATCCCCATCAATATTAATGAATCAAAATATATTAAATATTTTATAATATAATATCTTAGACCATCACAATTTTAGATTCCATCAATATCATCCACTTTGTGTCATAGGTATGGTAAAATAAGACTAGGTTAAAGAGTATATAAAAAGGTGATGCTATGACAAAATTTTGGTACACCTTAAAGAATTTGGATTTGATAACCCAATTTCAAATCCTACCACCTACCTAATTTAATTAATTAACCTACTAGCTAGGCCTAAGCTACCCACTTAGCTTAATTTAACAACATATACAAAACAAAACTAGCTAGCACGGACATTGTAAAATCGATTATAATATTACAAGTTTTAGGAATTACTTGTTCTTGACATGGTAACCCAATTTCAAATCCTAACACCTATGACAAACCTAGGCTAGCTAGCTAGCCTAAGTTATGCTTAAACCAAGGCTACCTATTTAGCCTAATTTAACAACTTAGCAAAATTACTTAGTCTATTAGCTAGGTATAGGCTACCTACATAGCCTTTAATAACTTGCTAGCATATTAACTAAACCTAGGTGATCTATTTAACTTAGTTTAACTAGCCTATTGGGTCTAGATAAATAGACTAGGCCTAGTAAGTAAGGCTATCATAACTAGTTTACTAGGCCTATGCGTTTTGAAAAGATGAGATTCTTTGTGATGAAGGTAGGTAATAAATACATTGTAGATTGGAAGTAGGTCCAGGTAGGTAGTTGTATTGTACATCTATTTACTTACTACAAATACCTACCTACATGTAGTCAAAACCTACCTTGCCTTAACCTACCCACTTATTTACCTTGTTGCTTACCTACGCCTAAGTTACCTAACTAGGATATATTATTATATTATAATTTTCATATTATAATATTTTTATCATTGTTATTTAGGCTAGTTATATTTATTTTATAATTAAATTGTAATTATTAATTATATAACTATTATTTTCATATATATATATAATTAAACTAAGCTAGGTATTTTCTTGGTAGGTATGATTGATTTGACTAATGTCAATTCAATATGGCCAATTCAATGTTGGCCTACCTACCTCTAACTTACAATGTGTATGGCAATCTTGATTGATTTTTTGTCACTTTTGACGAATGTTTGGATTGACACATGGTCAAAAGGCCACCTTACTCATAATTACCAGTTGAAAAAATCATGGTTTTTCATGCCCAATGTTAGAGTCAATGTGGACATTCCTTTTAATCGATGCATGCACTTTAATCAAGTTGAACATTTTGAAAAGTCATGATTTATTAAAATGTTAACACATGAAATCTTTCAACAATGAAAAAAATGTACCAAAATAATGAATGGTCAATCCTAGAAACTTTAATATGGACTATCACAATCCATTTAAATTGAACGTGGATTTTTTTTCACAATGTGTTAATACAATATTTTTGAAACTTTGGGACATAACACTTTGAAAGTTGATAATACTTAAGATAAAAATGTCAATTATTGAATTATCTTAACCACAAAAATATTAGATCATATTTGATTTTAAATTTTTTAAAATGACAAAATCCATTTTGATGTTAAGATTGATGTTTTCAAGACCAATGTTTTCTTTAAAAGGAGTTTAAAATGTAATTTGAATGCAAATATGAAAAAATATGTTAACTTTATCATTTGAATCAATTTGAAGATGAAACCCAATCATTAGGTTTTAAAAACACTCAAAATACAAAGAATAAAGACTTTAAAAAAAGACTATGAGATTCCATTTTTGGTCCACCCCAACATGCTTTTACTTAGGGGTTAATGAATTTTTTAATGAAAGGAATGGCACCTATGATATACATGTTGGTAACATTCATGGTTTTCAACCTAATGCCCCCCCTTAATTCTCTTCTCTTCTTTTGTTTGGTATTCACTTAAAGGTGTGATAACATCTTGCGAAAGGTTCTCCTTTTGAAAGAGATTCATCAACGTAAAGGATTGCCATTATAATTAGTGTTTCCTTTTAGGATACAACTATTTTTGGGCATGCTAACATGATTTTTGCTTAACAACTTTGATTTAGATTAGAAGGAAGATAGTTTATGTTAGTGAGATAAATCCTAGACTAGCTTTACTACGGCAACCCAATAATTTATTATTATTGGTAGTCTAGGTAGAATAAGTATTACCTCCATTATTTCTGGATGTGATGCTAAGTTTAGCTAGTGTTCTATAAAGAATTAGTGACTTTATTAGTGCCACTACCTTAGGATCTAGTGGAGTGATTTGGACAAGATAGTGAATAATTGCCAATTTTGTAGGAGGCAGTTTGTTATTGTTGCAAGAAATTTAAGTTGGAAGGAGGGGAGCTCTCTTTTGCCTTTAGGAGGATGATGTGTTTGATGTGTGTATGGAGAAGCAATAACATGTGTTGTTGTTGAGACTTGTGTGTGTATTTACATACGCCTTTGTTATAGGTGGTAGAATTGTCCTGAGGCAATTTGGTACAATTTTTTCCTTGTTGGTTTGAGTCCCTAAACATAGTGCACTTACCTTCCATTTCCCTCTTGTATTATAGGGGCTATTGGTGATTGTGTTGGAACTCAAAGGAGTTTGGATTCCTTTGAGTTCTTGAGTGCCCTCCAACAAGGGATTTTTGCATTCCTCTTTATTATTCTTTCTTCATGGTGCTTCTGTATGGACTAGTCACTACCCACTACCAACAAAGGTAGTTAAGATAAGTTCCATGGTGTGAACAATGTTGTTTGTTTACATTAACTCTAATATTTTGATGTTTGTAGCTTGTTCCAAAGGGTAATCATCCCTGCCAAGTGGCTACATATATTACCAAGCCTACTTTTCTAGTTTGGAATTCTCCTAGTTTGTCTAAGGCCAATTGTGTCTTCTATCTCTCAAGTTGTATCAGCCATGATTTTGTTGTTGCTTTAAGCCTCCTTCTCTATGCACAAGCAGCTTTTGTCTCCTAAAGCTATTTGACCTTGTCTAAGATAGACCTTCCTTCACAAGCAAGAACTAGAGGCTAGACAAACTCATGTAATAGTTCTTTTGTGTGTTGTCAACCAGCTAATTTTTGGGTTGTGGTTTCAAACTTGCTTCGCATTGTTTCATTGTATGCTCATGTTGATGTGTTGATGATCTATATGACCCAGAAGCCCAGATTGGGCTGATGATGCCACGGTTTAGAGTATTTAGCTAGGTATTTAGTATTTACCCATCACCACAACCCAGAAATGAACTGCAATGCACTGTGGTAAAGCTAGTAAGATTGGCCCACTATAATGCACCATTGCCTTCCCCTTATGGGGCTATGTATCTGACCTGATAAAGAAACTCTGGACCTTCATGCAGGTGGAGAGTCAAAACTTGCACTAGATAGCAGTGTTTAGTTGAGGACTAGTGAATGACCTGCTTTTGTAGCAATGAGAAGTGCTAAGGTAGTTGAGAAATAGATTGACAATTGATATACCTTTGCCTCCCTCCCCAGAGTTACACTGTTCCTTTTGACACAAAAAGTTGCAAACTGCAAGTTGGTATGCAGTTGGTATTCTGCAACTGGAAAACGCTTAGGAAGTAATCATTGACTGCATTCAGCTTGACCAAGGAAAGTTGCTTAATGGGTCGTTCGAGACAAAGTAAAAAGCATGTAAGCTTAGGTATTGTAAAGGAGTAGAGTTCACCAAGAATTCAAAGAACTATTACAGTTCTTCCTGCACATGTTGTTAGTAGTACAGAGTTGTTAAAAAAAGGGGGGCAGACAGAAAGCCTCAGCCAACTGGATTTGGAATGGGTTGTTTATTTATCATAGGTAATGAGTCTTATGGTGCATTCACACTTGGTGTTAAATCAATGTCAAATGAAAATCTAGGTGGCATCCTAGGTGGCACCTAATGTTAAATGGGTGATGGCTTAATGCTAAGTGAATGTTAGCTTAATATAAAATCTTCATGATAAATAAGTTAAGTCCTAAATGACTCGCATGGTGTTTAGGGGACTCAAAACTTGAGTCCCTAACACCAAGTGTGAATGCACCTTTAGTCTTGATCCCTTTGAATTGAATTTTTGGTAAGCAGGATCAAGGGTATTCTCTATGTAGTCAGGAGAAATGGGTGGTAGTTCTTTCTTTAGAAGAAAAAAAGATATCTGTTCAATTGTTGCCATAATGGTGGGCTTTTTTGCGGTAAATTGCATTTGGGGGACAAAGCATATATTTAGGCTCAGATCTATGACAATTTGAGGAAAGGAGCAAGCAAACAACAATTATTGGACCAAAAGGTGCAGCCACAATGGATCCATAATATGTAACCTTTTGTTTGGGAATGGGCTTTCAAGTTTCACTCTAAGTGTTGGGTGTAATAACTTGGGTATTCTGCTTTCATGATATTATTTATTCATATAATCATGCTGTTCTATATATAGTGTTATTGGAGAATATGTTTTTTTCTAGACAGATAGAGTTTTCTTTAATGCATGTTAGGACTTGAAGCTGCTTGTAAGGTAGCTGTTGAATGAATGCCTTTAATTTGTATGGACATGCAAGTGTTGAACCTGCATGTAGAGAGAACTGGAGCAATTCCTCTAGGTACACCACCTCTAAGTACTAAACCCACCACTCATTCATTTAATCAGACTAGCTAATATCCTTTTTTGACATTACCTGAAGTTGTTAATCACCCTTTAACCAGAATTTGATCCCAGTTCTCAAGGGAATAAAATATTTTTGTGTTCATACCCATAGGTAAATCAATGCATACTCCAACCACTTGAAGACATTTATTGACCCCTTCTGTTGTACATAGCTAACCACTGTGGTTAGTGACTGTGGTTAGCTATGGAACAGGAATACAATGAGAAAGTGTTTCCTGTCCACATACCATCCATCCTGCATTGTGAGCTAATAATAGGTGCTGGTTCATTTCACTCTTGCCCCCATTTTAGGGCTTTGTACAAGCTATAAATATTTGCATTCCAACTTTTATATATATACCACTCCACCCAAAAAGAAGGATAATTTGTGCTTTTCCAAGTATGATAGAATTGTGAGTAGGTTTATTTCAGTGTGTCTACATGAAAGTTGTCCTAGTCCATTCCTTCATTCAAGGAAGGTTGATGCTATTCCCTTATTTTTGCATGCCTTGGCACATTGGTACCATTTTTAAAACTAAAATCCCCCATTCTTTTAGGTTGCTTCTACTTGTTGTAAATATCCCACCCTAAGACTAAATTAGGTTCACCTTCTTGAGGGAATCCTCTTAGTGACTACATTTAACCTGGGAAATGTTGTTTTGGTTTACTGTAGCAAAAGAGAAAAACCTTGTATAGAATGGTTGGGAATCCATCCACATGAAGCACAAGGCAAATAAAAGCACGAGAACACATGTCACTAAAGAACATAACAATCAGGACACCACTAATTCACTAATAAAATACAAGACCGCAAACTCTAGTACTGGTTTCCATAGTAGGGTGGGATTTTCCTTGGCACCTTCTTACAGATTTTTCTTTTGGCATCATTTCTTGCAAAATAACGCATTACCCAAAGATAGAAAACTAATTCAACTTATAAGTGTAGGGCAAAGCCCCAAGATAGGGGCATTCCCAAAATAAGGGGCCTAGGATGAGGCCATAGTTGAGTCTAGACTGCATTTAAGGAATACCTGATGGTGTTTTACACTAACCTAAAGTATGAGGCAAACATTATTATGAACCTTAAAAACATATTTATATCATAAGACATAAGAAAATTTTATGGTTTGCACTAAATATAATAGTTTGTCTTGTTTGGTGAATGGTTATGAACACTGATAGATGTAAGTGTTGACATGATAGTATACAACAAAAGTCCATATTCCTACTCCTTAACAAGGAGAGACATTTTGTGCTTAAGATTTTATACCTATGGGTAAGCTATATAGACATAAGATCCCTCCTAGAAAGCGAAAGGATACTTACTAAGAGAACATGTGCTCCAAATACACTTAGGAAATTTCTCCAATTACTTGATAACAATAAACTATCATGTCTTGGTCCTATCTAAGTAACAAGTTACCGAATGTCCTATTATTGTCTCAAAACTTGGATGACACTAATGTTGCATAAAGCAACTTGTGACATTCGTCCTCCATAATTCCACTTAGTGAGTAAAATCCAAATAACTACCAACCTTTCTAAAATTTGCCCATTGAGATGGTTGTCCATGCCTGATATTGTTATATTTGTCAATGTTGCTTCATTGAAATCAAAGCCTAATACCAATTTCCCAGTTATCTAGATTTTGTATATTATTCAATCCAAGTCAGTAGAAAAAAAATTCACAAAGAAAGAAGTGGTCTCCACCTCAATGTTCAATACAACAACAAAACGCTGTTGTATGGAACGACGTCCTATGAAGCAATTTGTTAATCTTACCACCTCCTTGGTAGCCTTTCTAACAACTTAATCTTAATCCTATATGAAAGTTATACTCCTCACTTTGAACTTACTAGAAACCAGTAGTCTCATAAGTGTTTCAATTTACCTAAGGCCCCAAGGGGAGGGTCTTACTAGAATATATGGGCTACTCTTACCGCACATAAAGCTTTTGCTGTTTTTAGATTAAAATTGTGATACCTAACAGGTAGGAACTTTTAAATTAAAAACAAATATATCACACATCACAAAGGAACTATTACAAATTATAATTTATAACATGCCTTACCTACCTCAACACTAGAAACTGTCATTGTTCAATAGAGGTGGACTAGTATGGTTAATTCATTAGTTGAGTAATTAGTTGGGGTATATGGGAACCATAAGGTTTTTAAAGTGTTAAACGGATCCACTTGTGATGAAACTTTTTGTATAAACTTTTATCCATATAAATTAGGTTTTGATGTCACAAAATTGTACCACAAAATCCACTAGGCATGAAATGTACAAGGTTGCTTGCACATGGACAAATTGATTGTTGGTACCTTTGTAGTGTGTCCATCTTCATGAGCCCTATAAGTAAACTTGATTTTAGAATCAATGTTGGTGATGTTTGCACATTTAGCATCTCCATTTATGCCACCTCCTCAACCATTGTTGCGAAGTTTACAATGAAGTTATCTAGCTAATAATTTGATGATCTATGCATTAGGCTATAATTATGTTTGAAAAATGAATTGGGGCATTACTCGTTAGCATGTATATTGCAATTGTCATAACCTCGTTAGGTTGACAATAATATCTGAATTTCATTCGCTTTGCACAAAGAGAAGAGATTTGCACTTTTGTATGATTTTGAGATATAATTTTGGCTTGAATTGCAAACCAATTTGGGGGTGGGACCTAAAGATTTACTGTACTGTCTTCACTACTTTTTAATCAATTCATTTTCTACTCAATTGTCAAAGCATGTTGCCTGCACAATTTCATCATCTCTCATGAGTTTTGTTTGAACCTGCCATAAAGGGAAGAGCCATTACATGATGAACTACTCAGTTCCTTTGCTAGCCATCAATATGGTGGTTATCACACAAATTGCTAGCTAAATATTTCAGCAAATTACTATTAATGATCTTGAAAACTCTTGTTAAGGTTTGGTAAATGAGATTTGAATCACTCTGATTACAAATAATGAGAGACTTTAGCTTTCAGGCTTCAACATCTAATGTCTTCATGACAAACGTTCATAGCAAATCAAGAACGGAATATTTCAAGCATCAATTGCTTATAACCTTCACAACAAGGAAACACTTAAAGTGATTGTAAATTCACTATGTGCGGCAACAAACACCTTCTTTTAGAACAACTATGGAAGGTGATTACTAATTACAAATATTGAACACATGGAGACATTAAAAAAAGATGGGTTTGGCAAGGTGGTTTATTGGTCACACATGATGCCTTTTCTACTATACCAAGGACTCACTATGACTCTTACTAACTCTATTGAAGGGACAACATTTGGGGAACAAGAGTGTCGAGTTAGTAAGAGGGTAAAACTAACCTCTTGTTTTTTGAATGCACCACTCACTCACTCACATCGCCTTCCTGACAACTTATCACAAGCATTCTAAAATTCCGTGAAGGCAAATCTTTGAACAAACAATAAACCTAACAACACCTACTGGTCAACCTAGACCTAACTAAAGTGCTAGACATATCTTCCCAAAGTAACTATATTGTATTTCTCCCTTCCTTGCCACCCTAAGAAAGAAAAAGTTAAGAAGAGAAGGAAAACACCCAAAAAAAAAACGACCCAAAATTTAAAAAATGGAGCCAAAGAAGGGTTGAAAAAAAGAAAAGAGAAAGAAAGAATAAAGACAAAAAAGGAGTTATAGAAAGAAATGAAGAAAAATGTTACACTAACATTAAAAAAGTGAAAATAACAATAATGATAGTAATTATAATTTAATAATATTGATAATAATTGTAATTTCTCACACTAAACAGGTATTTTCATAAGTTATGAAGCAATGTCCTCCAACCATTTCCTTTACTAAGTTTTTAAATGCCCAATTGAGATATATATATCTACATTTGAGGATCTATTAAAAAATAAATTTAATTTCCATTTAAATTATTCCTCTCTTGTAGTTTTCTCCCTTTTGTGTTTTGTGTTGTTGGGTATATTTATTTTATGCAAAAAAATTCAACCAAAGTTTTGACTCAGAAAAAACAAGTCCAAAATACAAAGAAGAAGAGCAAACTAGGGAAAGATTTGAAGTCAGCAGTCAGTCTTTGAAGTATGGGGGGTAAAGACTAAAGACCTAAGGTGGGGAGCGTTCCCAAAATAAGAGGCTTAGGACAAGGTGTTGGCCCAAGTCAGGCCCCACATTTTGGGAACCTCCTGAACCGTGGCCTTTACCCACTTTAAGGCACAATGAGAATTTTATATAACCTATACTTATGTGAATCACAAGGTGTAGGAAGAGGAGGGTTCTTATATCTACTCTTTGTTTTTTTTTAAAATCTTAGAGGGCTATTGACAAAAATATGGTGACTCCAAATGCAAGCATTAAACATGTGTAAGGAGTCAAATGTGGCACCAAGCTCAATGCAATTGCAGGCTACCATCCAACAAGCTTTTGAAATTTGTGCCCAACAAGTTTAGAATCCCCCTTCAGTCAAAAGGTCTAGGGTTCAATTTTTTTTCTTTTTTTACAAATGAATGTAGTAGTCCTTAGTCAATTTTCTCAAGCAAGTTGCCTCCATAAGATGGGGGACTTGCAACTTCCTTCAGGAGAAAGGACTTAACCAAGTTTCCCCAAACTCCCTGGGGGGGAGAAAGGCACTTGACCAAGATTTTCTAGGCAATTTTCTCAAGTTACAAGAAGAGCATGGGGAAAATTATGTTCATTCAAAAGAACTTGGGCCAATTTGCTCCTAAGAAATCATGTTTCCTTGGAAATTTGGGCTGCCTTAAGGAATCATGTTCCTCTGTGAACTTGGGCCCTTGTGCCCCAGGGAACGATGTTTTCTCAGGGTACTTGAGCCCATTTGCCTTAGGCAACTATGTTTACACAAGGAAATTGGGTCCATCTGCCCTAGGCAACTATGTTTCTCAGAGGAACTTAGGCCCATTTCCCTCAAGCAACTACATTTCCCTGGGGAACTTGAACCCATTTGCCCTGGGAAACAATGTTTTCTCAAGGAACTTGGGCCCGTTTGCCTCAGGCAATTGTATTTCCATAAGGAATTTGGGCCTAATTGACCATTGCAACCAATATTATAAGGAACATAGCCCCTTTCTCTTGGGCAGCCAAGTTGCCCTAGGAAAGTTGGGCCTATTTGCCCGACTGAGGCAACCATGGTTTCTCTAAGAAATTTACACATATTTGCCTCAAGGAACCATGTTTCACCTAAAGAAAAACACTAACCCATATCACTAAATTTACAAAAATATAAATTCTTGACCATACTTAACACAATCATCATAATAGAGGGATCATAAAAATATAAAAAATTGAAGATATGAGTAATGCATGCTTTGCACATTGCAGATTGAGCTGCATTGAATTCATTACGCCTATTTAGTACTTTGTTGCCTTCAAATACAATAGAAAAAATCTGTGGGATTGCGTCACAAGAATCCAGTCTGCAGTTGCCATCACTGACCTTACCCACCCATTTGCAGCGATGTCTTCCAGCCAATGAAGAAAGTGTGTCTTCTTCTTCAACTACTTGTGTTACTTGTGTACAGAGCTTTACCAGTTTGATATAAGTACCATTCCGTATGTTGGATATATTGGACAAAGATTTTTTTAGATATGTATCATTCATAACTGCATCAATGGCAGATAAGTTTTGCATGGAGATCTAAAACTCTTCCCCAGATCAATATAGATGTGTTCTCCAGGACTAATGTGTGTGTGTACTCTGGTTCCTTTTTTTCTTTTCCCTTTGCAAGCAAGCAAGCAATAGCATTTGGCAGATTTCAAGCATGCTAAACACTGAAGCTGTTTGCACCATGGATTTTGCACAGACTTTTGATAGATTTCTCAAGCTCAAAAAAAAGTTGATCATCTTAATGAGTAAAAAAGCTGACATAAGTTGGGACAGAAGTTGTTACCCCATCATTTGCCAACACTGAAGCAAATGTGACCTGGCACTTCTATCTCAAACCTTGATTGAAGATAAAGAGTGTACCATAAAAGCCTGTGCACAAATTGAGTATGTTGGGTTCTCGGGACTTGGTTGGCCATAGCTGAATTCTCTCTTCAATAGCGTGTGTCTGTCCCTCTGCGGCAGTGTCATCACATCTGAACCAATTTCTTCAAGCACTTGGGGGGCCAAACTAGCCTAACAGAAGCCCCACAGGAAGCAGCAAAGTTGGGTTCTTTGGCCCCCAAGTGTCAGTATTGAAATTGAAACACTTTTTGCAGCAATTGCAATCACTTCTACTCGGAGTGCAAAGCAGGTTAAGGGATTAAAATTGAATTAAATATGTTAATATGTTGTTCCCAAGTTGTACAAGAGGGAAGCAAAGAGTTTGAAAATTGTACAAGGCTTTCCTGGTGACAAAGATCAGATTATTGCAAACTGCAATATGTATATCATGTGCGAAAGAGTCCTGTTGCTGCAGGACATGGTACCAAGTGGAAAAGTTCTTTTATAGAGAAGAGGAACTTTTTGTTGTTCAAAAAGTTCATACCCTACAGGTATTTTAGAATGTTCTTATGCGTGGTAATGCCTCAGGGGATGGCACTAACAGAATGAGGGCTGCGCTTAGCTTAGCTTTGCCTTGCACACACGCCCCTTATTCTCATAATGCCCTCTTCCTAGAACCTTACCTACCACGCACATAGTGTACATATGTGCCTTATGTAGTGCAACATGGGAAGGCTCTTTGACAAAACTCATGAAGTTGATGGCAATAGTTTTGTTCATGGACGTTGGAAATCACATCATAAAATCCCATACTCTATGCATCATACAATTATTTTTTTGAGTACAGAACACATTTGTACATAGTTATCAGATGATGATTTGTGTGGTGTTTAAACTCAGTAAAAACTCATGGCCTGAGGCTTCACCCTACACCCAAAAACATGACCTAAATTGCCCCTTCATATTTGCAGGTACTTTACAAAAGCATAATCTTCCTCTTACTTAGCCTTGGAGGCACATTACAAAGCTAAGGTTTAGGGTTAAGGTGTCTCAAGATTGCATATTCAACTCATGTCAGTCTTTATTGGCTCTGCCCAAAAGGGAAGAGTTGACACATTGGTGTAAGATTTGGGCTGAAAATTTTGGCTCGAACTTGACCAAATGTGTGGGTGACATTTAGAAGTACTATGTGTGCAGATGATGAATGAGCAGAGATGGCAATGTTCCATACAAGTGCATGCATCTAGATGAAATCTTTTATATATGATAACTTGTAAGGGAAGCTTTTAATTTGAAGTACAAACCTGCCATAAAGGGCAGAGTGGTTACCATATGAGGGGCCAGTTTAAGGCCAAATCACACCTTAAGCTATTTTGTTATGGGGCTACTACCCTGGCCCCTCATTTCTATGGAGGAAAATAACATAACCCACATTTGGACCTACCCTTCCCGGGGGCACCAAATCTATGCAACATGCACATGTGGATCAAGAGTTGGGTAACACCAATATTGATCACCAAATCACCAAATACAAGGGCCAATGTGGAGCCCAATGTTTACAAGAACACGAAGCAGAGGTCCCTCCAGTGGCAACAATATTCCTGCTCCCTTGACTGGGCTAAGGAATCCTACAATCTGACTCCTCAACAAATTGTTATGTTGCCGTACATAGGAAGTTAGCAAGATATAATGTAAAGTAGTATTCCTTCTTGCAAAGAGCAATGACAACGTATTGTTGTTGAGGGTACTTATTCACTTTGGGGGTCACCTATTGTTGTTTCTATTAATTAGTTGGGGTGGCACCACAAGGATTTTTAAATTTTTTTTTGGAAGGAGCCACTTTGATTGACCCCATCACAATTTTTTGAAGCATTGGGCACTCCCCAAAATAGAAGCATAGAGTTGCTTCCTTTGGCCCCCTTTGTAATTTATATATATATATATATATGAAAGTTCAACTTTAAGCAAAATGTATTGGATAAAAGTGTGATACTATTGAGAACATCTTGGGGAACACTTTGAGAACCCATTGGTAATTTATTGGGAACACATTATGGACATCAAAGAAAATCCCCCCGAAAGTAGAAGACCAATCAATTTAGGTAACATTTCCTAAATTGTGGAGTTGAAAGAGTTGAGAGAGTGAATGATGATGGATGAAAATTTTCAAGTGATTTTCAAGTAAACTTTTTTAATTTTCAAATTTTAATTTTTTGGAAAATATTTTCTGACTCTCATCAGATGTAGGGTATATTGCCTCTTATCAAGATGTAGGTATGGTATTATTGGACTCTGGTAAGCTGGAGCTTTGTAATATCTAGTCGAGTGTTTGCTTCAGTGGGACCTCACAAGTTCTTCTTGAGAAACGAGAAGAAGTGATAAGAGTTCCGAGTACTGAGAGCTTAAGTTCTGGATGACAACCATACTTACCTGTTAGCTGCCCCTATTCCAGGCAGATTCTTCAATGAGCTCTTGTGGGTCACCCTTCACTAGTATAAAAATTTGTGTTCCCTTATAAACCTAAACCTAAGCCCCTATGCAATTCCACAACCCTTCACTAGTATAAAAATTTGAGTTCCAGTAAAACCTAAACCTAAACCCCTATGGAATTGGGCTAAGCAATTGGGCAACTGAACAAGCTATACGAATATTACTTGTATTAGTCATACATTATCCTGCAAACCCATTTGACAAGGTTTGCAATTGGCCAGTGTCAGGATGTGCAGAGAGTTCAATCCATGTATGTAACTAATGCCAAATTAGAAAACTTCGAGTTCTGCTTTGGCTGTTGAGTGACCAACTGGGCACTAGTAAGAGCTGGGTGGGCCCTAGGAAGATCATCAGCTCAGAATCTGTTCCAGCAAGCAACCAACAACAAGCCAGGTGAGCCCAAATCGATACTCCACACAAACAGATGTCATGTATACAATTCCCATATCTCTCTCACTTTGGACTCACTTTGGATTACGAGATCGAGTATGGCAAAAATTCTTGGTGGGGTCATCATGCTTCTCTCTTTTGTCTCTCTTCTCCTCTTATATTTGCAGATACCTTCCTCCTTAAACATCTGTCCTGTGGATCCGCGACATTCAGTTCAAGCTTTTTGAGATACATAACTCTAGAGTCTAGAGTTCCACACCCTTCTGAAATTTATCCAAAGTTCATTTTTAGTATAGCCAGCTGTTCCATTTGTGAAGAGTAGGCAAAGAATGAAGAATGAACTAGGCAATATAAAGTTAGTCATTTGAAGTTTTGCCTTTTTTTATAGCCACTTTCGGACTGTAAACTATGGACCCAAGAAGAAGACTTCAGAAATAACCAAGAAAGGTTGAAGTGGGTGGTTTTGCTTTGTAGGGTTTAATAATCAATTGGTGGTCCCTACAAATGGTAACTTCAAACTGATATGAGATTCACTTAGCATATCATTGGAATCCTTAGAAAGTAGGTAGTGTGTTCATAGGAAGGGCTATTATTCCAGGCCAAAAATAGTGGCAGCCAATCTTAGAAATTGAATTTCCATGCAACCAATGAGAAGTTGTGTCATCGAGTAAAGGGGCCTCCCTTTTTTTTATTGTGGGTGTAGGAAGAGATAGAGGGTTTTTTCTTGTAGTTGTGTTTGGTGTGGAGAGTGGACTGTACACTGTTCACTTGCCACTTGGGTTGGGGGGGGGGGGGGGGTAAAACAAAACGCTTCCCATTTTCCCCAAAAGATTCCCCAAAACCCCCCCCTTTTATCTCCATAATTT
>Ga0116227_10003715_pt1 | contig 33780 bp, 18 predicted proteins | sample S1TSphgellanicum_FD_89693 | JGI IMG/M metagenome (GOLD analysis project Ga0116227, IMG submission 89693) | Host-associated microbial communities from peat moss isolated from Minnesota, USA - S1T2_Fb - Sphagnum magellanicum MG | ecosystem: Host-associated > Plants > Peat moss > Unclassified... | reverse complement strand
TTTCTGAACATATCTTCTTGGATGGAAATTCCAGAAGAAATCCTGCAGGCCCATAAACATCTGACAAGGCTTTTAGAAAAGTATTTAGACGATGAGGTCAGACCCCGGTGATAGGAGGGATCTCTTGGGATTAGAGTGTGCCCTCTCTTCCTTTAAGGGTGAGATCCCACACATTGCGTGCAAGATGTCTTCGGCCCTTGCCCGGGCGGACCACCCAAGACCCAACATCTTTCGAAAAGACAGATATTCTATTGGTAGGCAAACAAAAACAACTATACTACAGACACCGTGTAAAATCTACAATGACCCGAGTTCAATTTTTGGCCCAAATGTAACGCAAATACTTTAGAAAAATAGGAAAATTGCGTAAGATATGGAAAAAGGCTCCGAAAAGAGGAAGAGCGACCAAGAAAACTACAAGCCATAAAACGTAAGGCAGAAAAAATATATAGATTTTGTTGCGCTCTTTCTGTGTCGCGCGCCGAAAAACATAGAGTCAACCAAGCACACTTTGCGCCCAGAAGACGTAAAGCCAAAAAAATATTTAAAAAAAATTTCGAATTGCACTTCGCGCCTCTTCCTTTTTTTGGCCTATCCCCGTTATTGAAGACAAAGCCAAGCAAGCTTTGGCTCCCGTCTTACTGCGGCTGCTGGCATGGAGTTAGCCGGGGCTTCTTATTCGAGGCTTGTCATAATCGCACATTCGATGAAAAAGCTTTACAAGCTGCGTTACCCTTCTTCACTCACGCCATATTGTCGGATCAAGCTTTCACCCATTGTCCCTTTTTTTAAACTAAATCAAGGAAGGGTTGCAAAGGAATGGGCGCAACAAATATATATTTCTTTTGCTTAGCGTTTTCCTTTACCAAGTTTCTAACCATAAATTAAGTCATATTTGCGTAGTTTTGTCCTGCGCACCCCGCAGATAGCACATGAATACATGCACACCTTCTATGAATGAGGCAATCGGAGAGGGCGTCAAGCAACGGGGGGGCACCAATAATAATTGGTAAACTTCTGAGAGATATAGATTATTCAATTTTTTTTAATCCTTCTTTTCAGTTTGTAACTAGAGTAATTATGATACAGAAATTACCTAGGGTAGGTATTCCAATTTATTATGACACATCTTTAAGGTGCTTAATGGACCATTCCCAATCACTCCTTTTATTGGATGAATATATGACATTTTATATTTGTATTTTATTTATTATATTACCAAAATAATATTTGGTTTTTCCATTTGTTGCGATTTCCCCCATTAACAGTCAGTATTTTTTTATTAACAATCAATCTTTTCTACCGATTGTTGATAGAACCTGACTGACTAAGGAGGGGAAAAATCATTCCAAAAAAAAAAAGTTTTTTTATTACCCCTTTTTTTCCCACAAAATAATAAAATTTAAGGGATTTGCACAATTTATTTCAATCCAAATAATTCTTACTTTATACCTTAGAACATCCCGTAATTTTTGACCAATTTTGTGCTTCGATATAATTACTCGAAGAACATTGAGACTGCCCTCGCTAGGACGCTTCGACAAAGCATGAGGAAAGATCAGGATAATGAACTTGACACGGAAATTTAGTCTAATTCTAGACCGTATGTCTCAAGCAGAATATTAGGGCATACACGTGGATAGTAAGCCTGTGAAAGGGCCAAACTCGCGCTCGATGTCAATTGCGAACACGGGACTTGAGTCCCCACATGGCACTCTATACAAGAATAGCCTAAGAAATCAGGCATTCACGCAAGGATCTTGTGGAAAGCCCATGGCCCACAACCTGCCTTACACAGCCCGGGTACGTATCTCTCTTAAGTGGGCCTGCCTCCCCACCAGCCCTGATTGTGAGGCAGAATCTGGTGCCGAATCTGTGGCAGAATCTAGTACCGATTCTGTGACAGAATCCAGAATTTCCCAGCTCCCAGAATTTGAGTGCCGATTATGTGACTTTGATTTTAAATTAGTGCCAAATTCTGTGGCAGCGTTGAGTGTCAATTATGTGATTTGATTATGGTGCCAATTCTGTGGCAGAAACTAGTACCGATTCTGTGGCAGAATCGATTTTTCCCAGGTCACAGAATTTGAGTGCCGAATTATGTGATTTGATCATTGTGCCGAATTCTGTGGCAACGTTGTTGGGTGTTGTCCAGGTCCCAGAAGTCGAGCGTGGAAGAATCTACACCTGCCGGGTGGTTATGTACTGGAATGGGCTCCACCCAGACCATTTGCTGCTGACAGGTACAAACAAAGAAGCCTGTGGTGTGAGAGAAAAGAATCAGAATCTGCACATAATACAAGGTAGGTAGGTAGGTAGGTAGGTAGGGAGGCACTTATGGCTGCTAGGTGGGTAGGTAGATGAATGTGGATGAGTAGTACGAAGCTAAAAACATGTTTGCTTTCCGCACATAATGTTTATGTCAAAATTCCCCATTTATTGGCCTACCAAGGCCCTTAAGGATATTGTGTTTAGATTCATTATAGAGTATATAGTAGCTTAAGGGATTTTTATAGGCCCCTAGGTAATAATAATAGGTCTATTTTTATATGAGGATTAAATTTGAAAGATGATATTTTGGCTTGTGTTGAAACTTGAGATTAGTTATATAGAGTTATAATATGTTGAAGGATTTTTGGTTTCTTTTAGAGGATTTTTTTTTGAAGATTATATTTTTGCATGGTGAAAATATTTGAGTTTCCATAATTCTTCTTTTGCCTTAAGATACTTTTTAATGTAAATGGCAAGGCCACAGTGTGACACACCCCCTTGTTATAGTTGTTGGACAATCTTTGGGTATTTTTCTCTACTTTGTTGTTAGTGTAGAATTGAAAGAACCTATTGATGGTTTATATATTGCAATTGCATGTAATGTTTGTGGTGTGTTTTTTATTAAATGTTGTGGACACAAATTCAGCATGATGCTTTGTGATAGATGATGGTTCTTATAAAGAAATAGTCTTTTCGGACAAAAAAGTTATCCGTAGTTAAGTGAGGCGAAGGCGATTAGGGGACGAGAACGGCCAATTTTGGCATAATAGGGCATCAAATGCGTAACTGGGAAAACGAAATAACTGGGACCCAAACTGGTTTTTCCACCAATTTTGGTGGTAAACCGAGTTTCATCCCCTCTTTTCCTTTTTCCTGAGCGCCTCCACTGCTGCTACATGTATTTTCACTGCTCCTCCTACTTGTACAAGTACTATAACTACTCTCGAACCTTGTGCATTAAATGCTGAGATTCAGCATTCATAGTGAGATTTAATAAAATTTCCGTACTTTGCAGATACCACTGAAAGAGGGGATAGTGGGTGACAGAGAGGGTGATGAGGGTGACTTTAGAGATAACTCTAATATCATTTTTTCGTGTTGATTGTAAAAATTAAAAATATTATACTTTCTTGATAATGAAGTACAGATTTAGTTGTTTGCATTGATGTTTTTGTTTCTCACATCTTGTTGGTGACACTACCCTCCCCAAGGGTCCCCTCCCTCCTCACTATTCAACCCAAAAAAATCACTACCACCAGACCTTTGCAACCCTAAACCTTAGCATTATAAAACTTGAGTCCCTCCACCAGTGTGAAAAGACCCAAACCCCGTAGTATTAACCATTGCCAATGTGAAGAAGCCTTAAAAAAAAACTAGAATATCTCAAGTTCTCACAATGTGAAAAAAATAATTTAAGGTAACCATGACCAAATTTGACAATCCATGTCCCTAGTAGGGATAGATAGGACCCAACAAACTACAACGATGGGAGCTTGGAGCCAAGTCCTTAAACTCTAGCCCCAAATCCTTAGTATCCCCAAATCCTTATACTAATGCTTATGGCTTATACCTATTACACCTAAGAGCCAACCTAGGGCAAAACAAGCTTAACACCCACTAGCCTGAATTTTTTGTCAGAATTACATAATCCCATGTTTCTTTTTCCAAGTTGGGCTGATGCCAGATTTTCCTACATTTAGACATGTTGAAGTGGGTTTTGTGATGGATCTTGCCCCCATCAAAACATGTTAAGCCAAGTACCCAACTTCAGATTTGGGCTAAAACCTCAGACTTGATCAACATTAGTAATGTCAATAGGTAAACCACAGTGGTTAGCAATGTGCTAACCATCCATAATCATCACCTACCTAGTTACCTACTTTTGGTAGGTGCCCACTTAAAGGGGGCATTTAACCTAGGTGATGAGGGGAGGAAGTAGGAGGGTTTACAAGATATGTTACCAAGGTGGAACTTCAGTAAGTAAGTTGTGGTTCATCACATACTCTACAAGTACCAAGTGTGGTCATCGACATATATAATGGGATCCCGCACATGGTTCACCAAGTTGCATAAATCTCAAGCTGAAAGTATATCCATGGATTTGTAGTCTCTGGACCTTCCTCTTGTTAACATGGCAACGACATCTAAACAACAACAACAACAACCCAAAAAAATGTCAAAGAAGTTCAATGACCAAATGGGACTTAATTTCTATTTACCTATTTAATATCTATGCACCATTGTGATATAACACAAAATTTGATACCCAACACTCACTTGCCCTCATTAGCTTCCTCAATTCTATAGTAACAACCTCAAAAAATGGTTTTTGCACAAATCTTAGTTTTGCCATGTAGATAGAAAAGGCTTCCTACTATACTCTACTCCGAATTTTTCCTATTACTTTCACCCTATTGGAAAGCTAGCAACTTCCACATGACTAAGGTCAAGATGTATGTGCCATTGATCATTGAATTGGTGAAAATATAGTAAAGTAAGCTAATGGAAAATAGTCCCAAGTTGTTTTTTTTGGGGGCAATAGAGTTTATAATATAATAATATTCTTTTGAATATCATTGTTAAGCCATACATGACTTTTTCAACTTTCAAGAATCTAAGGCCAAGTGTTGGTATCAATTTTTAATATATGAACATACTACAAAAAGTATGTTTGAAAACACATGCTACACCTAGGTTTAAATTGCACTTATGAGCTTGCAATTATTGATTAACATATCCATATTTAAGATACTAACTAAATGGCTTTTCAATAGTCCATTTCTTGAGCACACCGTGACTTAGAAAGTAGAATAAGCATTTATAATCAATTAGAATTTACTCCTATCTAGTAAAAGGAAACTTAAATATGCAAAATATTTCATGCTACTTGCATTTTTGGAACCAATTAAAAGTGTTATATTTTTATCATGTTTATTCCCAAATGTTATCACATTTCCACATGTTTAAACCACGTGCTTAAAACAACAAATTCAACCCACTAAAGTTTCTAATGCCTGATTTTGGGTAAGTTGTAACTTTACAATTAACAACAAAAACATGTAAATTACAAATCAAGAAAAAGAAAACCCTTCAAGTTTTGGTATTTTTTTCCAATGAAACTACAAGATGGAATTCTCTTTTTAAAATATGATATTTAAAACTAAAATGAACATCACATTTTTACACACACGTAATAAAGTGGCTTGCCTATCAAAGCTTCCCCCACGACGAGACTAATGAATTTGGCCCCCTAAATAGAAACCCAACCCAACTACCTTGTGAGTCCAAGGTGATAAAAAAATTTAAACAAAGTGCACAAGTATGTGCAAGAACCCTATTTGCAAATAGCCATTACACATTGAATTTTGAGTTTACTCAAGATAACTAGAATAACAAATTCAAACCACCATATCTAGCAATCCCATTTGCTTGAAAAAAAATCTTCATGAGCCTACGCATAGCCCCCATTTTGCTAAAATTGAAAATAATGGTCCCTTCAGTAAAACTACCTTTGCCAGATTGGCCAAGGGCATTTTTATTAAAGGGGTGACAATCTTTAGGGTTTAGAGATTTTTGTTAATAAGTTTCAAGTTTAAATTATTGTAATCTTTTTCAAAATTTGTTGCTAGTTATGTGTTCATTTTTGGAGATGGCTTTATTTAAGGTGTTGTTACAAGCTTCAACCATGTCAACACTGGGGAAATGGGAAGCCAACAAGTTGCACCCAAGGGCTCAAGTGGATGAAGAAATCAATATGCCGAATGTGAACTCTTTCATGGGACTATGAGTGCAACACTAGTTAGAGAAAGCAAACTCAAGTGTTGCAAGATGACTTGTTGGGAGAAATGCTCCAACGTGAAATCGAATATCATTCCCACCATATGGTAATTGCTAGTTTCGTAGGTTCCAAAATACCTATGCATCATGTTGCTAAATAAGTTGTGTGATGAATTATGCAATAGTTAAGATCAAAATCAATCATCAACTTCCAAATGGATGCATGAAAGAAATTCATGTACTTGAGTTCCACAACCTCAGAGGGAACCAAGAAAATCGTAATGTTAACCCCACACAAGACATTATGGGAGACAGTAATCTATGAAAAGTGGGTGCATATGTTTAATACAAAACTCTCATACAAAACTTTCACAAGGTTTGAAGATCCATGTTAACCTAGGATTAGATTTTTACCTTCACTTAGGAGGTTAATTTAATCAGAGGGGCAACCCAATATTTATTATTATTATTATTATTATTATTATTATTATTATTAGATTTCTTATAACCTCCACTTTTGAAGGTGACACCCGCTAGTTTAGTTGATTTCTAGACATGGTAAGGAAGAAATCAGCCTCAACCTTCAAGAAGGTGATAGTTGGTTACATAGTTGTTTAAAAGGTAGGAACTAACTTGAAAATGATTTTTGAGGATTAGTTAGTTTAAACATGGTTCTAGTTTTTTCTCTCATAGAATTTTTTCTCATTATGCATATATATTTTATTTCTTCTCTCTCACACACACGCTCTTTTTCTCTCTTTTTCCCCTCTCCCTCACACCTCAAGGGAATTATGCATACACATTAGCCATACTACATGAGATTGGCCTAATGAATTATGAAAGACAATGCATTTTGGGAAACACATATTACACAATCATCTCCTAACTATGTAGTAAAAAGCAAGGCTTTGCATTCTCAAACTACAACATACTATATAAACCTAGGCCTTTAAGAGACTTGAACAAACATGACGTCATGCTAGAATGCATAAATGAGGGACCTAATCTTGGAAACCAACAATAGGACTAGAAGTGCTAAGAAGGAAATTAACATAATGAGGGGCATGAAAATTGCAACAAGAGGCACAAAGATTCCCTTGCTAACAAGGAGAAATAGTCCCTAGCTTGATTAACATTCCATGAATTCATGGCATTTGGGGACTCGGGAAGCATGCAAAAACATGACAACAAGATGGGAATTTAGGTAATGCAAAAAACCCCAAGTACTCAAATTGGGCTTAAATTTGGTTAATTAAAACTAATGAAGGATATCCATTAAAGTTCTAGCACAACAAAGTTAGTTGGGGAGGTACATGCATGTTGTTGGATGTTAATGGGCAAATTGTGTAATAGAATATTGGACTTTAGGAGGCAAAAAAACGCAAGTACTCAAATTGAAGGGTCTCCCTTGTGGTAATGTAAAAATCATCAATGTTTACACACTAAATAACCCATAAAATAGAAGCAATCTATGGGAATTGATGAAAGAAAAAATCCCAATATATTGTAACTAAACTTTTTGTAAAGCCCTAAACATTGTGAATGCCATATGGATAAATTGTCTCTATGTGGGAAGCTTATTTTAGAGAAAAAAAAGTTGTCTTGGGAGGTTTTTAAATCAACACTATACATTCAAAAACTACTAGGTTACAAAGAAGCTTTAAAATACTCATGCGACAATTTGAAAGGTGAAGGTCAAAGGATTATGGCAAGACTTGACAAAGTCTACATCTCTGGTTATCTTGCACAAAATCAAGCAAACAACATTTCTGACTATGTGGCAAAGGTGGTTGAATCAAATCAAACCACCACCCTATTTCTTGTGTGGTAGAACTTTTGGAAATTCTTGCTATGGTTTCATTTTGGAAAATATATGTTACATATTTTAAGGAGGTGAAAGACTAGATATAGGTCATATGGAAGGTCCAACTAGTAGATGTGTATTAAATTCTTGCAGAACTATTCCACACTTACTATAACAACAAATTTGCATTTTAATATGCATACATTCACAATTCCTGCCTTGATTCTAAACACACTTGCTTCTACATTTCATTAACAAACCAGATTCACGGTTATTTCATATAATCAAAATCTATACTTCAAAATATAATGTAGGAAACCCATAAATAGAAGTGAAATTCATTTCCTTATTTTTTGATACTACATAGAATTCACACAACATTATAAATATTAAAATCATTGCAAAAGTCTATACTTCTCTTATTTATTGAAAATTTCAATCAAAATACACAAAAATTCCATCTTCTGTTGAAGTGAAATCAAATAATAAGATTAAATCTATTGTTTACAAAAAATATAATCTATAGTTTCTACTACAAAATACCTACATCTATTTGCTTATTCCATAATTATGTGTCTAAAAATGAATATTTTTTTCCCCAAATTCCCATCTTTGGGTAATCCCCAAATCACCATCAACATGATTCAAAACTAAACAATAATTCAAAACTTAAACCCCCAATGTCCAATGATCAATCTTTATCCTTAATGCCTTATTCATCCAAAACAATGTAATCAACCTACCCCCTTAACAACAACCAAAAGGAGCCACCTTATTTTTCAAAATGAAAAATAATCAAAATTTATAAAGGATTTTGCAAAAAACAAGGTGCCCATCTTTTGAAAAGAAAAATAAAGCCAAAGCAAAAATTGGAAAACCTACAAAATAGTTGCAAGGTATGGTCGAAATGAGGTGCAACAAAATGTGAAAAAGTTGCAAAAGAAAATATAGGAACTAGAGGATGTAAAGGTGGTTGGGTAGAGAGTTTAAAATTTGTGTTATGTTGAAATGGAAATACATAGGTCATTGTTCTAAACCTAAAACCTAATAAACAAATGATCCATGTTTTCATAGATGAGGAGGAGATTGTTATGTGTGGGAAAAAAAGGTTAAAAAAACATGTTACAAATTTTATAGCAAAATGTTTAAGGCTCAAGCTATATTGAAAACCTTTAAACAAGTTTAATTTAATTCAAATATTTAATTTGCTTCCATGGAAGTTCTTAGAGGAAATGAATTTAGACTAGCTAAACCTCTTTCTTTGGAAAAAATTCATTTTGTTACAAGGTCTATGGCTAAAGGGAAATCTTTGAACTTAAATGAGGTTGTTGTGGAATTTTACATTTTTTTCTCAGACCTAGTAAGAAAAGACTTATTTAATACAATTATGAATGCAACTAAAGTCGGGCACCTGCCTAATAGGTTAATAAGGGATGGATCAAATGTTTTTTCAAAGTAGGGGATAAAGATAATCTTGGTAATTGATAGCCCATCTCTACTTTCAATGTAGCCTTTAATATATTTTCAAAAACCCTTTAACTTAGATTGTAACTATTGTTCATGGAGGTGATCAACTCTTATCAAACTACATTTTTTTTGTTCTATTATGTATTGGATAACATTATCCTAGCTTAAGAGACTCTAGACTAAACAAAAAATCTAAGGAATTGTTGGTTTCACTCAAGTTGGACTTCCTAAAGGCCTATGACAAAGTGAACTAAAATTTCTTACTTATGGCATTACACATAATGGGCATGGCCAGCTAAAGAATTAAAGGAGTTGGTGAAATTTTTGTTCAAAGATGTTGAGGTGCAATATTCCACATATTGCAATATCACCAAGCCCTTTAAAATTGAAAGTGGGGTCAAGCAAGGGTGTTTGTTGATCCCTTATTTATTCCTCCTTGTGGGTGAAGTACTTAACCACATATTTTAAAATGATAGAAAATGTAAAATCATCAAAGGTATCAAGTCTTTTTGGGTTGGAACCAAACAACAAACTTTATCACAATATGCAAATGAACATTAATCTCATATAAAGGAGAGAAAGAAAATCTACATAGTGTGGATAATCTACTTCAACTATATTTACTTCTTATCAATGGCTTAGAGATCATTGGAGCTAATAGGCACAAAATCAAACATGGTTAAACAAGGTCATTTAGGTGGAAATGGGCTAATGAAAGGGACTTCTCCAAACTACTAGGGGTTCCTTTTGGTCTTGACCTATAAATTCACAAGGTAGATGAGTTTTTGATAGGAAAAATCCAAATGAAAATTAATTTTTGGAATGCAATGCATCTATGTATTGTGGGACAAGTTGCCATTGTTAATTCAATGTCGGCTTCAACGATTATGGTATTTCATTAATATTTAAGGAGGTTCCAAAAAGACCATCAAAAAATGCAAGGCACTTTTATGTACATTTTTATGGTGTAAAGGTGAACACCTCTTTAGGGCTAGGGTTAATTGGGCTAACTATTATGCCCACAAAAAAGTAGGAGAACTTTGTTTTGATTGACTTAAAAGAATCATTCTTTAGGTTGTATTTATGTGAATGGACCTTGATTGTAATGGAACCTAATGAGTTAATCTTAAGACTTTATTATGATCCAAATTGGCTTGACGTAATTCATTTCAGCATAAACATTGGAACCTCAATTTTGATTAGGCTTGAATGAGAAATCATGTGTTTCCACCCAAATTTAAGGTGTGGGGACAAATTATAAAGGTTTAAAAACAAATGGTGGGCAAGTTTTACAATTCACTCTCCCTAAGGTGGCATATTTTATAAAGAATGTAAACTTGTGGTGGGGGTTGTTTTTTAAGGGAAGAGAGTTTGGGGTGCCTATTTTGAAAGCCCAAAAACTCCATAATGCAAGATTGTGTAGAATGTGTAATCTTTGGAACCTAGAGGACGACTACTTCTATTCATGGCAAGAAATGAAGGATAGGTTTTAGTTTGATGAGGGTGAGAAGTGCATCTAGTAAATAAGTTGATAACATCCCAATGTTAGGGTGAAAATACTCATGCACCTTGACATGGTGGTATAGAATGTAGGAAGACAAGTCAACATGTAGTTGAGATGCAAAAGTAATATAAATGATAGTTTGACAACCTAATAAAAAACTTGTCAATATGTGCATTGTAAGTCAACTATCTAGTAAGTCAATATGCCTTTTGCAAGTCAATTAACCAGCAAGTTGACATGACATAGTAAGTAATTATTATTGACAATGGCATGTGGACATGCCAAATAATTAAGTGGTTTTCATTGATTTTGGATTAAGCATTTGACCAATATATGAAAGGAACAAGTGACTTTTTGGGGGGATTATTATGTGATTTGTCTAGTAGGGTAGAGAATGTAATTTGTAAACAACATTGGTGATGAAAATGAGAGGAAAAAAGAATGTCAAATATTGTAAATGCTTTTGGATTTCAATGAAGAACATGAGCATTTCTTTCAATTATATGTTACTTTATGTTTGATTTTGTATGCTTATTTGTTATTTTCTAGAATATAATTTGTCCTTATTAATATGGATATGTGGTATTTATATTAATGGAGTAGGACAAGAACCCATTAACAATGTAAAATTTCATTGCTCACATTTGAATCCTAAGTTGGCATATTATATAATGAATGTAAACTTGTGGTGACAGCAAAGTTTGGGGTGTCTATTTTGAAAACCCAAGAACTCCATAATGCAAGATTGTGAAAAATGTGTACTCTTTGAAACCTAAAAGGCAACTACGTCTATTCACGAAAAGAAATGAAGAATGGGTTTTAGTTTGAAGAAGGTGAAAGGTGCATTAAATAGAGTAAGTTGATAGCATCCCAACAATATGGAAAGATGAAGTTTTGGCTCCTAGGCAATAAAAAATTGGTGAAAAGTGGTTGGGCTTCTATAATAACCTAGCAATTGATCCAATGGTGTATTTTGCACTACCAATAGTTTCCAACCTTCAATTGAAGTTAACCTTCCTAGAAATGTGGTGATACCCAATGAGGTTTAAATTTTTTCATGTTGGGAAACATTCAAGATTGTTGCAACCTCTGCAAACTAACAAGGAGTTTAAACACATAATCACAAGGATGCGGGTATGTGAGATAATAAGATTTAGAAGCTTGACTGTTAAAATGTTCTACTATGTATTTGGGGCTTTGGGATACCTAATTTTTTATCTTGAACTTTGCATATAGGAAGGCCAAGAAAAGTTAAAGAGGTATTATGCCAAATAGTTCAAGAGGTTGCTTAAGCCTAAGGACAACCTTGCCCACAAGTTACCTAAAAAATGGGCACACATTTTCTCACCATATTTTCAATTAACTTGGAAAGACATTTGAACAAAGAGGATAACAAGAAAAAATGCAAGATGTATTTGGTCACTTTGGCAATAATCATTGGTTGTCAACACCTAATGAACCAAGACAAATCAAAACATTTAGTGGAGTATCTCTCTTGTGAACCAATTATTCCAAAATATGTTATTCATTGGTTCCGGCAATGTTTTAGAGTGAAGAAAGCTTGGGAACTAGCTTTTTCTTTCCTGTATTAACTCAAGTTTTTCTCGTAAATCAACAACACTTGGAAGACATTTGGTTTTGAACATTACATGTTCAATAAAAAATTACCTATCAACTTCATAAAATTCAATCATCTTTGGTCCCTTATATGTGGATTCACTATGTGATTTATATGGATTGAATGAAATGATATTAATTTTTTCCAATTATAAATGGCAACGAGTTAAGCTTTAAAAAATTATGTGGTAAGGTCTCTTGGACTACACTAAGCTTGACTGTAACATACCTTATGGATGGGTATAAGCATGATTAGGGTACCACATTTGAACCTTAAAAACTCACTCCAAGAACTCTCAAATTCACCTTTTTCTTCATTTTCCCCATGACTTGTTTTAGATTTCATCAAATGAAATAATTTTGTTCCAAATTTTATATAGGCCTTTAAAGTATCTATTTTTTTCACTTATGAAAATGAGAATCATAAAATTCATCCAATGTGGCCCATGTTCTATCAATGGCTCAAAATTTGCAAAAATTTGACTTTTTGAAATTCTTTACATTACAATAGGGCATTTGATTTTTTTGTCACATTCATACATTTTATACACATTAGCACATAAGGTGTTTGTGGTAAAAATCTTGGGCAAAAATAAATAAATTTAGACATTTTTTATGAGTCTTGGAATTTTTTCAAGGATTTGATAGGAATCCTTAAACTTGTTCAAATTTGACATTCTATGCATAGATAGTACCTTTGTAATGTATCTATTTATGAATAAAATCAAACTTTCAATATGAATGTGTTGTTAAGTTTCAACAACATGTTTAAGTGAAGGGGTCCAATGAATATAAAATGAAATAGTCCTTTTGGGTACCCTAACCATGCTTTGACCTAGATGATCAATAAATGTTTCAATAAAAAAATCTAAACTTTTAAATGTCTTTGAAAAAGTTTGGTGTCCCCACCAAGTTGTTTGTGCAAAGGATGGTTTGAAGTTCCAATGATGCTACCAACCACCTTTTAGTGGTTTTTATGAATGGTAATTGTTTGGCTTTGGTCTACTAGGGGGGTGTCCTTTCCTAGTTTATTCTTGTACTATTTTTTTGCAATGGATTCCTTCCATTGTTTCATAATAATAATAGTGGTCCCTTTTTACTACAATGAATCATGCAAAACTTTCACAAACTTACCAAACTTTATTACAAATTTAACTATTAATTCACTCAAGAAAACCGAGAAAAACATTTAAACCACCAAATCTAGCAATTTCATTGGTTCTAACAATTTATTTTCATACTTACATGCAAGCCTATTCAACATCCTCTATATGTTAGTACATTGATATTATAACCCTTGTTTGCATACAAACATGGTTAAAAAAACAACTTTATTTTAAAATGGAAGGATGATTTAAAAGAAAGCTATATTATCAATTCCTTTCATTCAACTTATTTCATTAAAGAAGGCAACAAATAAAAAGTTGAAAAGATTGGGACCATAGACCTTTGAAACATAAGGTTAAAAGAGATGTAGAAAGCAAAAAATTGGGAGGAATTAGTACTTTATGTCCATTCCATTTTGCCAAAAGGTTAGGATGGAGGAAAGTAGGCCTATAAGAGAAGAAGCAAGTATGTAAGGGAAAAGGAAAACCAATAGGTGGGAAATTACACAAATATACACATTTTTAAAAATTGTGCATATTTAGAAAGCATTAGAAAATCAAATTATGTTGAAATTGGGTCTTTTTCATGACCTTGGAAATATTAAACATTAACCAAAAAATTCGGTTTTCCATACTCAAAATTGTAGCATATAAAAAAATAACCAAATGACTTTATAAAATTCCAAAACGCTAAATGTCCAAACTTGAATACCCAAAGGTTTTGTGAATTTTGTGAATTTTGTGAATTTATCATTTTTATGTAATCACCACGGGGACTTAGAAATTAAATAATTATTTAGGGAAATATATGATTATAATTTAACAATAATTTGGATTCAAATTCTTATTTTTAAAATATCTATTTGTTAACCAAAAAATGTGTTCTTTTACACCTTTATAATTTACTAATTGATTTTGTTTTGCAAGAAAGAAATTGATTTATTTCATGGTGGCAACTTGCCAAACCAATCTATGTATCAACTCCAAAGGATAAAATGACTTCATTTCATCATACTCTCCTCATTATGTTGTTAACATTCACTTATTTACAAAGACATGTGGATGTTATTTATATATCATTTATTTACTTGTAATTCCTTCCAACATCTCATCACAAATAAACATCAATGCAATAATATGGATTAGAAAATGGTTTTGATCATATAACAATTCATTTCATAAACTTATATTTCCTTTTTTACAACAATCATCCATAATTTCATGCATTGTGTACATATAGGCAATTAATTAGAAATCTTGAATAATGAAAGAAGAAAATTTTCCGAGGAAGTGGTTTTGTTAAATGAAAAATATAAAGTTCAATTATGCAAAACATTATGCCATTCACAAACCTTAGGCATTTTTCTAATGGGATGTTTTGATGCCCATTAAATTTGCATTATTTCATGTTCAAGCCCAAGTTTAGGAACCTAATTCACAAATTGGCTAGTCCTACCAATGTTTCATCCAGCATTAACAATATTATTTTCCATTGCCCTATGAAATCAACTTAGATTGCCCCATCATTTAATCACAAGCCTTGTTCATTGTGTGCATATTCATCCTAAGTTGGATATCCATTTGTTATGATGTGCCCATGGTAGTGAATGCATAGGGATGCATGATTTTTTCATGTTGTCTTTGCATTCACCATAAAGGAAGCTAGCTAAATTATGTGGCATATGGGCAACCACATGTTATTCCTTCTTCCATGCTTCAAAAATCTTGACACAATGTCAACATTTTCTTATCTAAAGATGGGGTCTAAACCCTTGTAAACAACATTGTTGTTGATCCCACCTATGTAAATATTTTGTATTTTATCTTGAAAGTCTTCTACACAAGGTTTTTCAACAACAAAGGTAAACCAAACAAATTTTTTTTAAATTAAATTAAGATCAACACACAAGAATTAATTATTTCCTTTTTAAATAAAAGTTTCTACTTGTTTACATAAATAAACTAACAAGTTTTTATAAGTTTGTGCCAACCACGTGTGGGGAATGAAAGACCCAAAAGCCCTCCTTGCTATTTTGGTCATTTAAACACTTTCTTTGACAAAATATTTCATAACAATTGCAAGCCTCGACATTTCTAAATTAAGCAATAGCCATGGGGTGGGCTACCTTTTGACTTCCACTACTTGCAAACCCTTCACCCATCACCATGACTTCATATATTTTATCCATTGTAGACCTATGAAAAAAGTATGCCTTCTAGCAATTTTGTTTTGGATTATTCATATTTTCAATTTACTAGTGTTCAATGCTAGACCACGTCCTCTTTCTCCACCTTCTCTTCCTTAGTTTCTTTTTTTGTCACACCCCTCTCCCCCATACCCCCACCTTTCTTGGAATACAATATTGTAGGTTCACATCATATAGCAAGGTAGTTGAACTATAAAAAATGTATTTTAACCGCCATGGTTCATAAATTTGTCGACATGCAATTAAGTAGGCTCCGTCCAAGATATGGAAAATAATTATTGCTTGGACCCATGTAAATAGTTATATAAGTATCACACCAAAGATTTAAGAATTTTCATTGATGTTTAAATCAAGGAATTACCACCAAAATCATGCATGATGAGGCTAGGGCCATGTAACTAAAGAAGAATTATGAAATGTCAACAAAAGGTGTTTGAATTAATACAGTACACCTAAATGTACAAAGGAATGCAAATGAGTACCAATAGACAAATGGTTACATAAACAAGGATACCAACATCAAATTCCTAGGAAGGAATGATATAATGAAATGTTTTATTCTTAAAAAAGAATAATATCAAATTATAATAGTGTTTTATATGGAGAAGATGTAAGTAGAAGAAGTGACTTGATTTTTTAATCTCAAAGTGGGAGTAAACATGGCAATTGTGGTCTAGGTGGCAATAAAAAGTGAAGAATGCGCAAAAAAAAAACAAATGATGTGAACACCACTCCAAAACAATAAATCAAGTGTTGAAGAAGAAAATAATATAACAAGATGAAATTGAATTAAAAATTATTCCATTGAATGTATATGTTGCAAATATTCCAATGAATCTATTAATACATGTTTGATAATTTTTCATTTGAAGATTGATGGTGTGATTTGTTTTAACTTTTAAAGGATGAGTTCAATGAAATAAATTACATTCTCACAAATTTGGGAAAAATAATTGTTGTCAACAAAAAAAGTACACCATGTGTATGGTGACTTGATAATTTTTTTGTGTAAAAGTTTAGACATTGAGCATGTTAATATGTTATTTTAAAGTGATGTATATCCATGACATCTAGATCCTAGAGGGTGGGAAGGCTTGCTCAAACCCCACCAATGTAACAATGTCATGTTGTGTAACATTTAAGGGTGGGGAGGCTATGAATTTAAATGAGCAACCCCAATGTGGATGGGATTGAGATGGGCAACCCCGTAGGATCATATCCAAGTTGGGGTTTTATGAGTTGTTGATGGAAATTTTGTTTGCATTGGCATGGTAGTTTCATCTTGTATTTTATTTTCTATTATTTTTTCATTTTTTATTTTTCTTTCTACTATTCTTGTTGCTTGAATTTTTTTCATTTTTCGTTTTGGAATGTCTTTTGTGTTAACACATACTTCTTACAATTATGTTTAATTTGTAATTTCTTGTGTTCAAATTTTCTCATTAGTTGTTTCCAACAAAGCTTAAAATCTTGGTGACTATTTATGTCATCTTTTTACTTTCAAGGGAATTCGTGGCATGTGTTTGAAATGTAGGAGTTGGATTCAACCCATAAATGAATATCACTAATTGTAGGAAATGGGTGTGTTGATAGTCCGATTTGTCCAATGTTAATATGTATTGAAATTATTTTGAGTTCTCAAAAGTTCAAGAACTTGGACCATAGGTTTGAGCTCTAGAAATCAAAGTTGCATATAATTATTTTTTAAAGTAATGGTTTGATAATCTCGAGGAGCCAAGTGTATGGAGTTAAAATGGAGGCAATAATATGAACTAGGACTATGCAAAAAGTTGATATAACATGGAACCCTATTGCTCATATCCTTGAAGCGATTTTTTTTTTTCCCTTCACATTACATTGATGCACCCCTAGATTTGTTAAGTGATGTTGAAGGTAAAACAAACTACCAATTCCTAAGTTTGCAATGAACTACAAACTGAGGATGCTCTTTAATTCCCAAGAAACAAATGAAGGTGAGAAATCTAAAATGTGATTAGAATGACCCACAAGCGGAAGTTAAAAGTGAGATCAATTTACACAAATAAAAAAAGAGGGTGATTAATGTAAGTTGGAGCTAAAGTGGTGCATAAATGAACCACCAAGGACCCAAAGTCACGATACACACCATGGTTTGGACTTGAAGAGGGAACACCACCTCCTTTCCCTATAATACCAATATTTTGTGACCATGGATGCTATCTTATGAACAAGTGAACATGAGCATGAATAAGAAAAAATGTCCCAATATATATTTTTTCCATGTCAAAAAAATATTTTTCACAATTATTCCAACATGGAAGAAATATAATTTGACATATTGGGCATCATCAAAATGGAAAGTTATTATCTGACTTTTGTTCCAACAATCACTTTACAATGCATAATTATAATGGCCTTCAAATTTCACTAAAAGAAATAGGGTGTTTTGCAATTAGCCTTGCAACTAAGTTTTTGAGTTGCAATGACCACTTGCAACTTCATTACAACTTAGTGTATTTCTATGACATGAATGTTATTAGATGAGTTGCATTAGTTGCAAGATACGTAACTCACCGTATGCGGAATTGTATACATATGAAATTAGTGCAACTTAATTACAACTATGCAAGAATAACTATTATGCAACTCCTTTACAATTGTGAATGTGGTGGAAACACATTAATGGTTGTAACTAATTGGCAAACTATGTGACAACTCACATTGGCACAACGTACCTAGGTGATTACAAATGGCAATCGGGTGATTACTATGGAACAACTACTAATAAAGTTCATCCATTGACAAACTTAATGTTTGTGTGATTTTTTATTAATCCATTGACAAACCTAATGTTACAAGATTTTTCATTCATCCATCAATGAACTCAATGCTTATGTGATTTTTCATTCATCCATTGACAAACATAGTTTGTTAATGTCCTTTGCAAAAAGGTGTTTAGTTATGGGTTCCAATGTAATTGTATGTCAGTTGATTTTAATAGTATTGGACAACTAAATTACAATTTGCAATGCAAATGTATAGACTTTACACTCACATTATCATTGTCTAAATTATGATAGATAGTACATAATCGCATCCATCATTATTTATAAACATGAAATGTATTTGAAATACAATTTGATTATAAACCTAAATACATAAATATTTAAAACAAAAGCTCTTCTACTTAAAGAAAAGGTCATCACAAATATAATGAACCACAACAATCAAATATTAACATCTAAAATATTATGTTTCAATAAATTAATGTTTTATTTTATGAATGTTGAAATGGAGCTTGAGCCATAATTTCTTCATGCCACGTTGTTTGCTTGAAATATGCAATATTATGAAATTCAATGTCACATATGAAATGAGATTAAAAACATATATAACATTGTAATGCAAAAGATATCTAAATGTCCATTCTTTTAACTTATATAAAACTAGTTTATACCTACGTGAAAGCACATTATGAAGGGATCAAAATTGTCGTCACATTATATTGATTTTTAGATGTACCATGTTTAGAATTCAACCATGCCATTGTTATGAAGGATTTTCACAATGTTTTTGCATATTATGGTAAGTCAAAACCCAAAAAAGCCAAATGCAATTTTTTTTTTAAAAAATTTCATAGAATGTAATGTTAAAATATATTTGTGCTATATATATATATATATATCACAATGTACTAAAAAATGTGAATATCTTTAAGAAATTATTGAAATGATTTTTAATCTTTATGAAATTTGTAATATCTACTAAACAGTGTGATTCCATATGATTGGAATAAATGTGTGAGCCATGTGAAGAGTTTGATAATTATCATATCATAAGTCGATGTTTTTTAGGGCAATGACCATACATATATGGTAAATTAAAATTTTGACAAACAATTATTTTCAAATGGGAAATGACAAGAAATGTGATGCATGGGCCATTTTTAAAATTTCCATTTCAAACTATTTTTGGTAGAGTAATTCAAACCAAAACCTAGTGCAATTTTTAAAAATAAATGGATTTTATTATATTAACTATACCATAAATATACTATTATTCCTTAAATTAAAAATTAAAAATAATTTCATTTTTTCAATAATATTAGATAACATTAACTTTGTGAAAATCAAAATATAAAAACCAAACACCAAGAGTGAAACCCAAAATTAAATCCTTCACAAACTTGGAGTATTGAGGTTATAATCATCATACCTTTTTATTTTTGGAATTTGTTTTCTTACATGGGTCAAAACACATTCAAACAAGCCATAAAGGGCATCAAATGTTAAAAATTACCATAAAAATAGAGATTTATTTGTTTATTTCCATTTGAAACCATGATGATCATGGAAAGTTATTTCTTTATAACACATATGAATATAAAAAAAACTCAAATTAAAATCCATTTGATTTAATTTTAGGTCTTGGTTTAGTTAAAGATGTTTGAAAGTGAAAATTTGTTTCATTAAAAAAAGACATTGTTACAAAGGACTTTCAAAGGACTCATATAATAAAACTAAAATGATGGTAAAAAATATTAGTAGATAATAAATTATTAAACACACTAAAAAAATTCATAATTTAAACAATGTGAAATTCTAAAATTTTGAAATTCCAAAGTCTGTTTCAAGTTTTTTAATTTTCAAGAATGTTTTACCTATATATGGGGCATAATGTACATGATGTATTGAACAAAATTGTAGTGTATAATACATGAAATTGAATCTTAAAATAATGAACTTTTTTTGGTATGATTTGAAATTATCAGCATTTTTAAAGATGAAACTAATATTTGCAAGGAATCTACAAAAAAATTCAAATTCCTATTTATCCAACAATGATTAAGAAAAAATGTGATTTTTTGGGGCAACATTAACCTTTTGTCATAACAAGTTGCAACAAATTTCATTCAAAAATTCTTTTGTATGAAAAATTTATTTTGGGGAAAAGTGACATGCAGTCCTAATATAAAATAATGCCAATGGCTCCTTTCAATGTGTTTTGACCCCTATGTATTGATATGGATCATTACATGTAACAAATAATAGCACATTCAATGACATAGTTATTAATAAATTAACCAAATTATATATCATCACATGTGCAAGCTCTTCTATTCAAGATTATATATTTCAAACAAAACCACCATTTTATTTTTGAAAAATCCTTAGCTTGTATGCATAACTTTGATTTTGATGGATTCAAATATTATCAAAGTTTGGCCCTAAATAACATTAAAAACAACAAAAATCATCATAAATGCACAAGAATAACATGTGTGTTTGAACAAATTAGTTTTATTTCAACTTTGCCTTCCATCTTAGAAATCCAAATATTCAAACACAAACAAAAGTCATAACATGATTATCATAAAAAAAAGTCATCCTTCACAAATCCCTCGTTGCTATAAGTCGCATTTACAAGTCAACTTTTAAAGAAAATGGAAGATTTTCTCATACCAAGATTTTTTCACACTTGGTGTGAAAAAATCTTCCATTTTCAACAAGAACATGAGTTTTCAACCTCCAAGAACAAGAACAAGAACTTTCAACCTTCAACTTTCTAAATAAACAAAAAAACTTGTAACAAGTTGAAATATACAAAATGTTTAGAGATTTTTTTAAAAAAATAGTTCATCTTGAGTTTCATGACAATAGGCATAAGTGCATGAAGGTTGTTAATGCAAAGGGAGATATCTATTGATTTACTACCATGTATAACTTGTTTAAAGGTTTTCCACTTAAATTTCATATTTTCAAATTTCAAATTCCAAGTTGAAATTTAGTTACATACTAATTGTTCAGAATAATCATGTGGTTGACTTGACTACTATGTCCACATATTTAACTTGGCTAATTTGGTTACTTTGGTTTACATGTTTATAATTAGATGTTAATTGTTAAAAGGAAGAAAAAGTTTATAATTAGTCTATAATTTGATAGGTTGGTAGGGCAACACAATGTTGTGAATTGCAATAATAAATTAATTCAACAACAATCACAAAATAATAAAATAGTAATATTTATAATAGTGGCAACCTAGTGGCACAACTAGTTATATCAATGAGAATCATAATTGATGACTAGTTGAAAACATATTGAAAATGTCATATCTAATGGGTGGTTTGTACATGTGGCATGATCATGTGTCAAAACTATACAATAGTTGCAAAATAATTGTTAATCGTGTGCTACAATTACTCTAGCATCACAACTTTCCAATATCATGAAAATTCAATAGAATTTGTGTGAAAATATTAAAACAATATGTCAATGCAAAATCTATGAGCTTCAAAATTTAAAAATGGCATGAAAAATATATACATAACTTCTCTATATATGATGTGTCTTTTCTATTTATGTTTTGATGTGAAGTACATATGATTTACATTTAAAATGAATCTATACAATTATCATGATGTAATTTTGCATAAAACTATGCAATTTTATTGTTATAAACATCCACATTCACATAAGTCATTCAAAAAAATGACTCATTTGTTTGAATATTTAAAATATTTGAATATGTACAAATAAATTGGTCATATTAATCATAGCATGAAATTCATGCAATTTTTGTACAAACCTATAAAGATTGTATTTCCCATGGAATTTGTATAAACCTTGTAGCTTGGTAAGTTTGTAATGAGTTGTAATGTAGTTATCACATGCTACTAAAGTGCAACTTGCCAATAAAATCAAACATGGTTTATTGTAATATCTACAATGTGCATTTTTTACTATATAATTTTCCATCTTGTTATTAATTTGCAACTATAGTACAACTATTTGACTTTTTAACATGACATTTCATCTATTTAATTCCTCATATTTCCATAGGACAATTATAGTGTAGTTGTATATTAATTGTTTTGGGACTCTAGTTGCAAGGTAGTCTAATTAATGTGAACATTATTTCTTATAATGTTTATTGGTGTTGAATGTTAGGTTTGTTATTTTCTAGTTAAATTCTAATGATGCTTTAATATCATTTAAAAAGATGTGACACATGTCACATTATGGTTACTATCTTTTTAATGGGAATGAATTGTTCTAACAAAATTTGCCAAAAAACCCCTTTAATGAAAGATTTCTTTAAACACTTGAAATTGTAAAAACACAAATCACTTTTATAATTGTTCTAAGCAATTAATAATTGTGTTAGTTGTTATGATTTTTATCACATGAGGAAATTGGGGATGATATAAATTATGAGCTTATATTTTTTATGCATCACATCTTGTGTTTTTTTTTTAATGTGTGCAATTTTGACAATCCTAAGATGAACTTAGAATGATTCAAGTGTAGAGATAAGCAATGCACACAAGCATTTGAAGACACTTCATTCTCACACATCTTTCAAACATGTGTTAAGTGAAAGACTAATTTACAAGTTGGGGATGTGTGATTTTGAAATGCCCCCCAATGTCGATTCAAAAGTTCATTGTATAACAATTATTGTGGTGTTGGTGGGTCTCCAAAAAGAATATATTAGATTTGGTTGTAGTGCAAACAAAAGCTTCATGGAGGATAATTTTTTTTTAATTGAAACTATTATGGCTTTTGTAACACTTTCCACTATCTTAAAGATGAATGTAAAATAAGGCAAATGTAAAGACAAGTGTAAAAGTCTAGTTCAACTTATTAGCAAATAAATGAAACTATGAAAAAAACCTTTAGTATGTCACAATATGTTGATGAATAGGTAGTTTGCAGAAAAGTATGTGTAGAAATAGTGTGTGAAGATTTCATTTCACCACAAAGTCTTGACAAAAGTGAAGTGAATAAAGATGATGGTATCCTTAGGATTTTTTTTACAAGCTTGAATGTTTCAAGGTGTTGCATGCAAATCTTATGAAAGAGATTACGGAACACTTCATCAATAATTTAAACTCATTTCCAACATATAATCAAAATTTTAAAATGAAAAGAAAAATCAATTGAAGCAAATTCACGTCAAACAAAATTAAAGAGATATCTAGTGCAAGGGGTGTAGAAGGAGAAGTTGTATCAAGTTTTTTTAATGTTAATGAATTCGAACCTCTCATCTTTCTAGAAAGTGATATCTTTGAATTCAAAGAAAGAAAAAGAATGTATTGAAAGTTAAAATTTTGTAAAATAAGTTACCAAATGATATAAAATCAAATTACACACAATTTTTTTTATTTATATGTATTTTTCATGTATTAACACTAATTTTATTTTTTTAAAAACAATATGCATGAAATAGTCATGGACAAATGACATAGTAATGAACAAGGAAGAAGCTTGTAAGATTTTGCCAACAAAAGACCACAATTGACAATCATATTGTGCCTCTAAAGTCCAATTAAGGTTGGGATATTTTGTTGAGATGTAGCAAGACCACAAAATGCATGAATACTCTTTAGACTATTATTATTAGGCTCTATTTTCAAACACCATACATGTTGTTCCATTAAAAATGGTATTCATGCTTGTGGGGAATCTTGATAATCGTTATAAATGAATTTCATGATGTAAGTCCTTTCACCAATTCCATTCATCCATTTGAACTTTGAAATGCAAAGTTGAATAAAGGTTCATAAATTATTAACATCAAATTTATGAATTGTGTAATATTCAACTTATTACACTACTACAAAATGTGGGTGTAGTTCACTGTCCTCGTTCACTAGACTAGTGAATTCACTACTTCTTTACTGGTCTCGTTCATTAGACTAATGAATTCGCTACTTCTTTATTGGTCCCCGTTCATTACAACTAGTGAATTCACTCAAAATTTAATGAAATCACTTGGTGTATAGGGACATCTTTTGTTGTAGTGCTACGAATATTTTATGTCTACTAGTGTGGCATGTGTTGTTGGCCCAAGTGTGAACCCATTACAAAATAGGGAAATTCAAATTGTGAACATTGTTTTACAATGTATGTATCAATATTTTGAATAACCAAATATGAAAGGAAATCATGCTTGAATTGAATGGTAAGCCTTCAAGTGTTACCATGTTCTCAACTGATTTTTCCTTCCAAAACTTGGTTTTTTGGAATTTATTTGAATTTTCAACAGCAAAAATCACTTAAAAATCAATAATTCCCACACTTTGAATCCAAATCTTACCAAAAAAATTCCATTCAATTTTTCTCATCAAGATCTTTCTAATAACACCAAAGGTACATTCCAATTCTCCCAAAATTTTAACTATGATTTAATTTATTTTCAATGAAAAAATCATTCAATATTCAAGAACTTTTGCATTGCAAGTCCAAACATTATGGAATCAAGCCCATGCACCCCTCCTCGTGAAGAGCTTTCCAAACACACCAAGAATATGATTTGAAGCATCCTAGTTCAGTGAATTTCATAATTACAAAACAAAAAAAACTACCTTCCTTCATTTATGTCTATTTCAAGTTATCATGTGAAGTACACCATGAAATTAATTGAATGTCAAACAATTGTTTTCCTATTTTCCTATGTTAACTCAATTAAACATAGGACAAGGTCTAGGCCTAAACAAAGAGGATAGTAGCAATGAAAAAACATTCATATTTCTCCTTGCGTATAAAGGCCCATTCAATGTTCAACATTGACATTAATAATTATTTTTTAAAAATGTTACAAAAAGATCCAACAAAAAAAAATCAAGTCTTCACAAACTATCCTTAACTGAAATTTCAATGTCACATGCTCCAAGGGTGATTAAAGAACCCTTTGATGTTCTCCTTTGTAAGATCATCAATTGATTCATCTCTACTTTGTGTAGGGTAATTAGCATAAAGAACTTGAATGTTAGAATGAAATGAGCACCAAAAGAAGCCATTTAATGGTTTCTATCCCATACATAGAACATCCTCCTTGAGTACTTTTTCAAGTCCATGCCATCCTACAAAAAATGCTCAAATATCTCATTTTGAAAGTACTAGTTAGTGATCTAACTTCCTTCATATTGGTTAATGAATTCCTCCTCCCCTTACTAATTTGTAAAAGAGATGTAGATTATTTTATCCCCCTCATGATGGCCCATATGGAATGTTCATTCCATTTTCAATTTGTCTATTTTAAAAGCAAGCCACATAATAGGCATAAAAATCATAAGCACAATGGAATAAACATTCAAGGTTTGTGCTTTGATGATATCTTATGTTGTTTAGGGACCTCCACAACTTTGAACTTTGTTTAACTTTTGAGGAGTTATATGGGGCATAAGCACACTAAGCCCTCCAAAAATTGTAATCACAAGTATAATTTTTCTACAATTACTTTTTTTTGGTAATGTATGGACATCACATCTTGAATTATTTTTGTTTATTTTAAGTATATTTGATTAAGTTTCATCTTAATCTAATCAAATTTTTAAAATGTTGAACAAACAATGAAAAATTTGAATGTATGGAATATATTTGTGACAAAATAATACATGTTATAGAGTTTGAAAAAATTGCATATATATTTCAAAACTAAGGTTGTGAATGGAATTTTTGGGTGAACTTTTTTATGGTGTATGATATTGATATACATGAATAAAATCTAGAACCATTTAGAGATTTAAAGTTTTTGGATGAAATTTCATTAATTTTAAATTATTATTTTTGCATTTTTGAACAATAAATGCATAATAATAATAATTTTTAAGGAAAAAAACCACTAGCATATCAAAGAGGAGGAGATTTTATAAATGGGCATTGCATTAGTTTTTAAATTTTCTTTTGTTTGATAATGTTTCATGAACCACAAACATGAGGCCTTATGGCCGTTGAAAAATTGTAAGTTATATAATGTATGTACATTAATTTTATCCAATCCTATTCATCTAATCATTGGATCAAGATTAATTTTGACTCAAAGTGAACTTTTAGTTCCAAAATGTTATCATGTTTATTTTTTAAAAAATTTCTTGTGTTTAGGATAACCAAAGAATACCATCAAGATTTTAGCTTATTATGTACTATAATACTTGTTATACATCACCTTTTTTGGTGAAAAGTGACTCACCCTCAGTGTGCTTTCACCTTATGGTTGTGTCTTGTGACCTAGGAGCTAATAATTGAGAATTTCCTAAATATGAACATGTCCCCACAAGATTGGTGTCCATCTACAAAATATGTTCACACTTCATGAATGAATAAGCAAAATGGTCCCTTCAATAGACATCCCATGCAACCATGCAAAAATAAATGAAATCACCCATAATAACTTTTTATGGGAGTTTATTTGCTTGAAAAATTCCAAGGCCTTAGATGTTGTACCCAACTCTTCTGTTTGAGACTCTTATGAATTCCAAAACAAGAATATTTGATTCCTTGACCATGATAATTTTAAATGAATCTAGTCGACTATAAATAGAAGATGCATAACCCTATACCTATTCTTCATAATTACTAAAATGGGAATCTTGCATATCACATTTTGTTAAAAAATAATATGGAAAAGGCTAATGGGAAGGCAACAACATTATTTTTGAGATAAATTGGTGTTGGCTTCTAAGACTAAACACATTTGAACTCTCAAAAAACAAAGGAAGACTTAGGATGCATATTCACTCCTAGGTCTCAATAGTGGTCTTGGAGCTTTTTACTCTTTGGATCACCTTGGTGGATTCTTGGTCTCAAAGTCTCAAAGGCTAGGAATTGAGTTACTACCAATGGCCATAAAGAAAAAACACACCATGCCAAAGGTAGTTTGGTCATGAATTACACAAAAAAAATTGGAATGATTTGGAAGAAATTTGGAATGAATTAATTGAGAATATAATATTGAAAAGTAGTCATTAAACATTGTAATATTTAATCAAACTTTTAAAACATTGGATCGTACATCTTTTTTGGTGTATTCGGATAATAAGTACAAGCATAGACTTAAACATTCTAAAGCTACGATTAACTTAAAAGGACTTGAAAATGACATCATTGTGGGGAAAATTTTAAAATATATATTTACATAATGATATACTGCAACATATTTTTGGGTCAAAAGGATTTGTTTAGTTTTTTTTTGCAAATTACAAGTGGAATAATTTTAATGCGCTCTAGGAATATTTCAAAAAAATATTTACTTCAATTACTACTATTTGATGACCCAAACTAAAGTAATGTTATTTTTTATGGATGTTCCACAACAAAAGGTAAGTTTGTCCATTCAATCAACCAAGACTAGTCATGGGTGATAATTACCTCCACTAGTTTTTTTTCCTTCCATAGTTCTTGCATTGTTTCCACTATCGTGTGGGAAAGCCTTTTTCCTTTTTGCTAATCTTGAAACCTTTTACCTTTTATTGGTTCCTTGTCCCAAAAAGCTACTTCCTTGGATGCCTTATTATGTGTAATTATTACCATCATGTTGATGGCAATATCTTCAACCTTCTTCTCACTAAAGCTTAAAGCTTATTTTTGGTCCTAATTTTTCTTCCACATTATCTCCTAGATTTCAACCTTCCAAGGCAATTGATGGACAAATGATTTGGCCAATTACAATTGTAACAAGTCAAGTAACTGTTGCTAATTGAACCACTCTATGCCTTTCCCTTTCTCAAAGTATTTTATTTGGGTTATTGGGTAGAAATCTTGTTTATTACCACCTTTGTTTGCTCCTTGAAACATTTATATAGATCATTAGGTCCAAAAACACTTATCCTCCAAATGGTTAGATTTGTTTACAATGAAAACATATATTTTCCTTTAGCTTATTATTTTTTGCTAACTATTTTTCTATTTTTTTCTTATCAACCTTCATTGTTGGATAAACATTTAACATGACATAATTCCCATTTGCATCCTTCTTTTCACATATTATTGTTACCTCCAAATGTTGGATTAAAATATCTTGATTCCTTTTAACGATACCCAAACAAAAATAGAAAAATAAGCCAACCTTGAAAAAGGTAGTAAGTACGTGATCTATTGAGTGTTGTAAGGCATTATCTAGGTTGAAAATGCATTCATAATAATCCTCCACCTATTCATTCAAGTTTTATTTGATGGTATGTAAATTCATGTAAATTTATTAATTAATCACTCCCAAAACCTAATGTCCTTTCAATTGGATCCACACCACAATGTTAATTTTCTTCTTTTCTCTTGCCCAAATGGCTTCTACCACTACTAATAAACCTTTAAAAACCAAAATTTTTGACATTTTTCATTTTGTAAATTATTGCCATAATTGTTGTTTTTGATTTTTTTGTTGTAATATTGCCACAACCTCAAATTTTGTTGTTATAGTCCTTAATAGGTCTTTGTTTTTTTTGTTGGAATATCACCATGAAATCGATATTTTGCATGATAGTACTGCCATAGTCTACTTTTTCCAGAAATTACAACCCAATGTTTTTTTTCAAGTAGATATTTTATAACATACAAGAAACAAACATGACAAGAAACAAAAAAATTCTCACATGGTTACCAAAAAACATAAACCCAAACACATGGTAGATGAAAATACTCATAACACAAACATATAACATGAAATCCCAAAATCTCAACCAAAGAATTTGAGAAAGGATTTATGATATGGTTGCCAAATGTTAATATCGCATTTTAAGATTCAACAAGTACTAACAACCAATGGGAAAATTTACTTGTTGTGGAAAAAAATAGAAAAAACAAAAACAAAAACAAAAACAACTAATACCCAAGGTCCCTATACAATAAGCAAGGAGAAAAATGGTAATCACCTCTTAAAATTTTTTAGAGAAGTAATATTGATTATAACAAACCTTTGAAATGACATAAAAAATCGAGAAATGGTCTATAGACCTTGTTGTCACTATAGTTGCCATGCTTATGTTTGGTTTTCTCGTTACTTGCAAAGGTAGTTTGAAGCCCATGGTAGTGCATTTTTTTCCTTTCGTAGTTAATTTCCAAAGGCAAAAAAAACTCCTATTTTCTCTATTTCTTAGATCCAAATCATCATTGAAAAATGAGAAAAATACATCGTAGTTTCACACCCAAAATCCACACTCATCATTCCCAATAGCCAAGTACAACAAGAACTTTTCACCCCCAAAAACCTTTATTAACTTCTTCCCTAATTTTTTTCTTGACACACTTCTATCTTCTTCTCCCATCCACATCACAAGATTGATACAAAAGAAAGAATCCTCTCAAGGATTTCCTTGCTATCCCCAACCTCGTCTTCTCTTAATTTCACAGCTTCCATCTTAACCTTTCCTTAATTTAATTAAAGTGAAGTGGCAAGTTAGTAGCACTTCCCTCCTTCTAGAACTAGTTAAATCTAACAGTTTCACTAGTTAGGTAACTAGGAAGTGATAAATGACTCCACCTACCATTGGTAAAAAAACTTTACCAAGATACCATCTAGTTTAATTAAATGTGGTTTAACTTGCCCAATAACACCTTATATCATAGGGACTAATAATTTTAGTGATAGTATTTAATATTGGTCCTTAGTTTTAACCTTTAAAAACCTTCTATGACTTTAGATAAATGCATGCTTTAAAAAATCCTTTCAATGTTTATTTATTGATCTTGAAGGAGTGCTAATTTGAATCCATAGCCTAGAGTGTCTTTTTTTTAAAAAAAATATTTGATTCCCTTCTTTTTGGGTATATGGTTGCATTTTTTAGTAGGGCAAACCAATTTCAACATTCTAGAATTATTTGTTTCATTTTTTTGGCTTTCCATTAAAGTGGACAAGATGATGTAGAGAATTGGACCATGGGGCATATGAAGGCATGGGCACACTACTAGTTAACATGGCCATAAGAAGAAAACTAAACCTTAAAACCCACATTGGGAATATATTAGGTGGGATGTATTTGATAATTGCCCTTTATGCATAATAAATGAATAACACCAAAATACATAAATAGGTTAATTTGTATTTGGGGGTATTAGTTTCACAAGGAAATTGATAACAAATGGGTATAAAATATTGATTATTTTTTTGTTATTTATACCATGTCACTTTCAATGTCCTTTTAAAAAAATCGAAACACTTTGTTGTCTTGTGATTTTGGAACATCATAATTTCAAGGAAACCTAATCCTTTTGAATAAATGACCCCACCATCTTACAACCATTTTCAAAAGTTCTTTTAACACATCAATTTATATATTCGAACATCATTTACCTTTTTAAATTGCCTTATGAATGGTTGAAAATAACTAAATGGTGATTTTAGTTGTTTTAATTGCTTCAAACCTTAGGACAATGGGTTTAAATTAATGTCAACCCCATGTATATGATTTTAATTATGCATGTTATGTAAGTGTGTGTGTGTGTGTCTATATATATATATATATATGTAAGCGTAAAACGATGTAAGGTTATTTCACCCCATGTAAAACATGATAAATATAAATGTCGATCACAAAACCCCCAAAAAAACACATACACTTCTATAGTTTTACACCCCATGTCAACTTGTATAAAATAGTGTAAACAAAAAAATTAATAATCAACACAAAACACAATGGCATATGCAATATTGCATTCCTATTTTTTTTCTTTCTCTCTTTGAGGTTCAAAACAACAAATGTGGTAGTGGAACTAGTTTGATAAAGAAATAAAGAAAATAAAAGGGGAAAGGGTTAAATGGTAGGCATGCGGAAATAAGAGACATCAAAGTAGGAGAGAAGAGATAATTAGGTATGGAGGAATGATATGTTACAAAGTTTTTTCATTACGGTCTTTTGAACTTCCCCATGTTGTTTTAGAGGTTGTTTGTGATGCAATTGGTTGTGTTGTTATCATCTTATAATTTTTTGTGTTGTTGAAAGTTCCAACAATGACCTATTTTAGACAAGTTTTTTTTGCTTCTTATTGCTTACCTTCTTTGTCTTATCATATTCCTCTTTTGTTGTCCTTGTTTTTACTCCCATTTTGATCTTGCAAAGTAGGGTTTACATTTTGATGTGAGCTCCCCAATGTTCCTCAATTTCACCTACAAAATTTGAAGATTTAAATGGCAACATTTTGATCATCTTGCAACTCTTGGCATTGTTGCAAGCTTCATTATCAACTTGTTTCAAATGAACTCCCTTGGTCATCTTGCTTTTGTCTTGGTCTTTCATTATTGTTTTAGAAAGAAAATCACAATTGCAAATGAAAAGTATGAAATGAATTACCCTCATTTTTCTACAAACCATAATCTCTAAGGAAAGTGGAGGATATTGCACCATGATTTACTTTTGTAGAAAGAATATTTTTTACATAACATTGTGTAAATTTATTTCAAAAATATATACACCCACATCGTGCAAGTGTAAATGTAAATTGCAAAATGTACATAGTATGATGTGTAAGTAAAAAAAAAAATGGTATATAAAACAATTATTTACATGTATAAAACTAGTTCAAATCTTTTAAATCATGCCACCATGTCACCTTTTTTTGTATTTGTATTAGTTTGAACCTTTTTATTTCACCACACACATGGATATAAAATGGATGATATTCATAGTTCTAGATAAATGGTGGTTTAAGTTATTATACTTTAAAACATTTGACATTTTAAAAATTGTTAATATTGATGAAAAAGAAAATATATGAGTACATTATGGAGTCTATCTTTTAGTCTTGTTTGGTCCACCTTAATTGATTTGGACCCATGATCCTCCATTGGGAAATAATTTTTTAATAATTTTTTCATCAATTTGTTTGCAATGAAACTTTTCCCATGATAAAAAGATCATTTGAATCAACGTGGGATTTAAAGTCACTTTAATTTAATCAAGATTTCAAAGTGGATATTCTATTAAAAGGGGCATTTGGAGTTTTCCCCTTTGATTCCAACACACCTCATTTGGTTCAAACCTCATGTCAAGCCTTTGACTTATTGTTGGCTTGCCTTGCTTCTCGTGCTTTAGCTTTGGTTAACGAGCTCGCAAAATAGGAATACAATTGGAGAGTATTGATAAGGCTTCATTTTGATTGTTAAATCCTTTCACTCCCATTTGGGTGAATGTTTCATTCTCACCATGTGTTGGCCTTGTCTTTGATTTCCTTTCTTGGTCATGAGCTAAACCAAAGCTACAAGATCACAAACTTGGGTTTACGCATATTATAAATAACACCTTGTAGGGATAAAGGGGAGGGGGGTTTGAAATGTTTCAAGCATCATCATGCCTAATCTAAGGCCCACTTTACATTAGGAGTTAGGGATGAAAAAACTTGGGGCCAACTTTGAGCATTTTGGGCTTGTTGTTTGGCCCCGAGTTACTAATAAATGCTACAACATTGACATCATAATATTAATATATGTTGGAACATTGGCCCCAAAGGTTGTTGCAAAATTGGCTTCTCAAATTCGATGGAATCATTTTTTCAGCTTTGAGGCCAATAGAAGGCCATAAAATTCAGCATTTGTTAGTAACTTGGGGCAGATTGAAAATATATTTTTTCTATTTCATCCTTGACTCCTAATTGTAAAGCCCGTGGGGTTGATTTCAAGGCCTTAACTCCTAGTGTAAAGTGGGCCTCTATGTACACACATTTACAATAATTTGATTAAGTTTTCATCTTTGAAGAACTTAGCCTGTAAATGCCAAAAAACACTGAACTTTTGGTTGCACAAAGGCTTGGGCTCTTATTCTAGTAATGCTAGGTACACCAATGAAGACCGTATCCAAAATTGTCATCCATCATCAGTGTTGGTGGATGGTAAGAAACATCAAGTTTTTTGCACTACTATGATCATTACAAAGGATTTTATCCAAATTCTCATCCATCAACAATGCTGGTGGATGGTAAGAAGCATCAAGTTTTGCACTACAATGATCATTACAAAGGACTCTATCCAAATTCTCATCCATCAACAATGTTGGTGGATGGTAAGAAGCATCAAGTTTTGCACTACTACGATCATTATTGACGCGCTCCCAAGTCACGGGGTGAAACCCACTTGAGGGTTTCACAAAGTCAAGTTGCGAAAAGTTAAGACTTGGTAACACGCTCCCAGCTTCCAACTCTAAAAAAGGGTAGAGGGTCGAGTTGGGAGCCCATGGATTAGACTAGGAAGAGGGACTAACTTAGCTCGTGTGAATCTGCATCCAAAAACCAACCAAATCGGGTTAGTTTAGCATTCGGGACACCCTTGGGTGTTGGG
>Ga0116227_10003714_pt1 | contig 33780 bp, 31 predicted proteins | sample S1TSphgellanicum_FD_89693 | JGI IMG/M metagenome (GOLD analysis project Ga0116227, IMG submission 89693) | Host-associated microbial communities from peat moss isolated from Minnesota, USA - S1T2_Fb - Sphagnum magellanicum MG | ecosystem: Host-associated > Plants > Peat moss > Unclassified... | reverse complement strand
TGTCTCCGGTCGGGCTACGCCCTCCCTGCGCCAGCGCCAGCGCGAAATCCGCGCCCCGCATCAACCCCAGCGCAACGCCGCCAGGTGGTCCCCTTTTGCACGCCGATAGTGGGTCCCGTTTGGACGCCGATTGACAGTTTTCCCCGATTTCCTTGCGAAATACCCTGCTAGCAGGGAAATGGGCACCTGAGCGGCGTTCGCTCAGGACTGGCTCGCGCACCAGACAGTCCTGAAATCCTGACGAAGGTGAGCCGTCCCCCGTGGGGGCCGATATCTGGAGCGGATCGCCGAGATGGGCGGCGCCTCGCCTGGAGCAAAAATCGCGCGGAAAACGTCAGTGCCGACTTTCAGCGCAATGTGTCGATCAAGGCCATCGCGGCCAGCGGGTTGTGCGCCTTGTACCCGCTGATCACGTAGAGATAGACGTCGCGCGGGGTTTCTGGTGCGGTCGACCCGACGCATTGCAATCCTTTCGGCACCCGTCCCTCGGCCAGCGTGCGCGCCCGGTCGGCCCAGTCATTCAGCTTTGCCCGGCTGTACCCGAGCGGCTCGTCTTCGACCGTGCCCATGATCCGGGCATAGACGAAAGGCGCGGCCGGATCGGCGATCTGGGGGTACGCGCCATCCGCCGACACCACCGGCGCCATGCCATAGGCACGCAGCATGTCGACGAACGCCTCCGTGCGAAAGCTGTCGTGCCGCACCTCGATCGCGTGCCGCAGCGTGCGCCCTTCGTGCGAGGCGGGCAGCAGTTTGAGGAAAGCCTCAAAATCAACCGGGTCGAATTGCTTCGTCGCCATGAACTGCCAGTTGATCGGGCCAAGCTTGTTCTTCAGCTCCATCAGGCCGCCGGTGATGAAACGCTCGATGCTCGCGCCGGCTTCGGAAAGGTTTTTTCGATTGGTCGCAAAGCGCGGCGCCTTGAGCGAAAAGACGAAATCCGCCGGCGTCTCGTCATGCCATTTCGCAAAGCTCTCGGACTTTTGCGATCCGTAGTACGTGCCGTTGATTTCGATCGATGTCAGCTTGCCGCCGGCAAATTCCAGCTCTCTCTTTTGCGGCAGACCCGCGGGATAAAAGCTGCCGCGCCACGGTTCGTACGTCCAACCGCCAATTCCGACGCGGATTGTGCCTTTGGCCTTCGTGCCCATTGCGTGGCTCCCTGGGTGCGAGTCGTGTCAAGCTGGTCGAGCAGAATCGTTGAATTTATGCCTTTGGGGATAGAATCGGCCAACCCGTATGGCCATCATGGTTCTGCGTGAAGTCCCACGTCGGCAGCATCGCAATGCGCTACATCCGTTTCGGCTATCGTCCAGTGCTCAAGTTGTCTGTAGACGATGACTTTGTCGCGCAAGCGCTTGTCATGTGTGCGGCAGACCTGTGCGAGTTCACCGCGCTTGCCGATCAGTTCCACGCACAGGCGGCGGCCTTGCTGATAAAGCACAGAAACACGCGCAGCGACTGTTCGGAACCGGTGTTGCGCAGGCCGTGGGCAACGCCCGGAGGAATGCGCAGCATGTCGCCGGTGCGCAGTGCGACGGGGTCGTCCTCGACGGTCATTTCGCCCTCGCCGGCGATGACATAATAGTATTCATCGAACGGGCCGGGCGGCGCATCGCCGATATGGTGGGTGTGCGCCCCCTCGCCGGTGCCGGGCGGCAGATCGAACACCACGAAGGCGGCCGGGGCGGGGGCAGCGCCGAAATCGTAATAGGCAACGCCCACTGGCCCCGGCGCGTCATACATCGACGGTATCCGGCGCAGGACGGTGTGTTCGCGGATCAGGCCGGCCCCACTGTCCGCCGGGCCGATCGCTTCGGGGACATCGCCCCGTTCAAAGATGCTGCGCTTTGCCAAATTCATGATCCCCGATTGCAGGCACCCGATCGCGCAGCGCCGCTTCGGTCAGCACCACGATCGGCCGTCCGGCCTCGCGCAGCGCCAGCGCTTTGCGATGCGGTTCGCTGGCTTCGATCCACCGGCCATAGGGCTGGCGTGTGGCAATCACCAGCATCGTCGTCGTCGCGCCCACCGATGCCACGACTTTTCCGCCGGCGCCGGCAACAAACCGGGCCAGCGCGCCGTCGCGCGGTTCGCCCAGAATGGCGACGCGCTCTCCCTTCAACGGGCCGGTCGCCGCCGGGGCAGGGGCCCTGGCGCGCGGGGTGGCGGGTTTGTTCATCCAGCCCTGCAAGTCGATGCCGGTGTGTTCGATGGCCTTGACGATGACCATGCCGGCAGCGCGCGCATCGCTCAACGCGTCGTGATGGCGGTGCTCGATGCCGAGAAAGCGCGACAGCACGTTCAGGCGGTGGCTGCCCAGTTGGGGCCAGGCCTGCTGCGCGACGCGGACACTGTCGAGCCAGGTGGTCGCGATCGGCGGGCGCGCGCCGATGCGGCAGGCGGCGGCCAGCGCGCCTTTGTCGAATGCCGAATGGGCAACCGTGATGCGCCCGCCGAGGTGGCCGTCGATGACGGCGTGAATGTCGCCAAAGGTGGGCTGGCCGGCGACCCGCCCGGCGGTGATGCCATGGATGCCGATGTTGAAGGACGAGAATTCGTCGCGCGGATCGACCAGCGTTTCCCAGGCAAAAATCTCGCGCCCGGCGCGGAACCCGACGATGCCGATCTGGCAGATGCTGCTGACTCGCGAACACGCGGTTTCAACGTCGACGACGACAAAATCGGGTGCTTGCGCAGGATTCGAAGAGACCATCATCGCCGCATGGCAAGCCGGTCGGGCAAGGGCGAGCCGGTGTCGGCAACTGTGGCCGATACCGGCAAGTGGTCGGACAGCCGCACCGACACGCTGCGATAGTGCGTCAACGGCAGGCTGCCGACGATATGGTCGTAATCGTGGCGGGGCTGCCACGATGGAAATGTGCGTGGCGACACCGCCGGCAGCGTGCCGCCCGATAGCGCGCAAAACCCGGCCATCGTGTCGCTGTCGGCGGTGCAGTTGAAATCCCCCATCGCCACCCATGCGGCCGCATTGCGCAAAGCCTCGGCAATTGTGGCCAGTTGCAACTGCTGGGCCGGCGCGCCAAGGCTGAGGTGCAGGCACGCCACCCGCAAACCTATCGGCCCGTCGATATCGACCACCAGACAGCCGCGCCCTGCGACCCGGCCGGGCAGCTTTATATCCTGCACCAGGCGCAGCGGGAATCGGCTGAAAATGGCGTTGCCGTGGCGCGATATGCCGGGGACGATGCGGTTCTGCTGAACGGCGACATGGGCATGGCCCGATTGCGCGGCGATGGCATCGACCTGGCTGCGATAGCCGGCACGCCTTCCACCCAGATCGATTTCCTGTAGACAGACCAGGTCGTACGGGGCGATTTCCCTTGCGATGTTGTGCAAGGCCAGTGTCTTGGACCGGGTGTGGATCAGCTGTCGGTGCGCGTGGAGCAGGTAATCGCGATAGCGCCCCGTGCCGATGCCGGCCTGGATATTCCATGTCAGCAGCTTCACGACCGATGAACTTTCAATGCTATGGCGGATTGTCGAAGGAACAGGATTCGTGTCAGTGATTTCAGCCCCGCTGCTTGTCCACGTCGGGGTCGCAACCGGGCTGTCGTTGCACATTCTCTATCGCAAGCTTCAGGTCAATACGGCGTTGGCGTGGATCGTGCTGCTGATCGCCATGCCGATCGGCGGGCCGGTGCTGTATATCCTGTTCGGCGATCCCACTTTGGGCCAGCGCCGGCTGCGGCTGGGCGCGCGTATCCGCCATTACTATCAGAAGGCCTATGCGGTTGCCCGCGCCGACAGCGTCAATCTGGGCCTGATAGCCGAACCGTTCGGCGCGCTGGCCGGCTCGATCGCCGGGGACAGCGGCTTTCCGGTGCTGGCGCGCAACCGCACCGCGATCCTGACTGACGCGGGCGAGATCCTGGCCAGCATGGCGCGCGACATCGACCAGGCAAAGACGGTATGCTGTCTGGAATTCTATATCATCGATCCACAGGGGCGGGTCGAAGCGCTGTTGCAGGCCGTGCTGGCGGCGGCGGCGCGCGGGGTCGAGTGCAAGATCCTGGCGGATGATTTCGGCAGCAGGCCGTTCTTTCGCTCCGACTGGCCGAAGCGGCTGCGGGCCGCAGGGGTCACGGTCATCCGCTCGCTGCCCGATTCGCCGATCAAGTCGCTGTCCAAGCGGTCGGACTTGCGCAACCATCGCAAGCTGCTGATCTGCGACCGCACGGCCGCCTATACCGGCAGTTTCAACCTGGTCGATCCGCACTTTTTCAAATCGGACAGCCATGTCGGCGAATGGATCGACGTGATGATGCGGATCGAAGGGCAGATGGTCGATGCGCTGTCGTGCGTGTTCAACGCCGATTTTCTGCTGGAGGACCCGGCTGCTGACATCGGCGAAGCCGCGCTGCGCGCCTTGCCGCTCGACAGCGACTGCCCACCCCTGCCCGATGATCGCAACATGATGCAACTGCTGCCGTCAGGCCCGGAAATGACCAGTTCGACAATCTATGAATTCATCGTCGCGGCCATTTTCAACGCGCGCCACCGCGTCCGCATCGTCACACCCTATTTCATCCCCGACCAGGCGGTGCTGCTTGCGCTGAAATCGGCGGCCAAACGCGGCGTCGAGGTGCAGATCATCGTGCCGGCCAGGATCGACACCAAACTGGGCCGATATGCCAGCCAGGCGGCGTACGACGAACTGCTGGCGGTCGGCGTCGATATCCTGTGCTTCAGCGGCGGGCTGCTCCATGCCAAGACCGTTCTGATCGACGAAGCGATCAGCCTGTTCGGCACCGTCAACATGGATATGCGCAGTTTCTATCTGAATCTGGAACTCAGCCTGATCCTCTACGAACCCCGGATGAACACCGAACTGGGTGCGGTCATGGACACTTATGTCGCGCGCAGCACGGCCATCACCCAACAGCAATGGGCGGCGCGCCCGGCCCGGCAGCGCTTTCTCGAAAACCTGCTGCGGCTGGCGGGGCCTTTGCTTTAGGCACGCACGGCGCCGACGTGGGCGCGGCCCTGTGCGGCGGCCAGTTGTTCCTGGCGATGCCGTTCGCGATAGGCGGCGCGCTGTTGGTCGCTGCGTTCGTCGTGGCACGCGGGGCAGCTTACGCCGGGTTCGTACAGCGCGGACTGGCTGTCCTGCGGTGACACCGGCATCCGGCAGGCGTGGCACAGCGCGTGCGTGCCGGGGGCCAGGCCATGGCCGACGCTGACGCGCTGATCGAACACAAAGCATTCACCCTGCCACAGGCTCTGGTCGGCCGGGACGACTTCGAGGTATTTGAGAATGCCGCCTTTCAGGTGATAGACGTCTTCGACGCCCTCCTGCCGCAGGAACGCGGTCGACTTTTCACAGCGGATGCCGCCGGTGCAGAACATCGCCACTTTGGGCTTGTTGCCCAGCAGTTGCCCGCGATGCTGACGGAACCATTCGGGAAATTCGCTGAATGTGCGGGTCTGCGGATCGATCGCACCGGCAAACGTGCCCACCGCGACTTCGTAATCATTGCGGGTGTCGATCACGATCGTGTCGGGATCGGCGATCAGCGCGTTCCAGTCCTGTGCCTCGACATAAGTGCCGGCGCTGAGCAATGGATCGATATCGGGCTGACCCATCGTGACGATCTCGCGCTTTATGCGCACTTTCATGCGATGAAACGGCATTGTCGCCGCGCCGGAAAACTTGACCTCAAGCGTCGCGCAACCGGGCAGGCGGCGGATATGCGCCAGCACCGCGTCGACCGCATCGCGCATGCCGGCAATCGTGCCGTTGATCCCCTCATGCGCAAGCAGCAGCGTGCCGCGCACGCCGTGGCTGCGGCACAGCCGTTCCAGCGGGCCGCGCAAGGCGGCGCAATCGTCAAACCGGCAGAAATGATAAAGCGCCGCCACGCGCAGCGGCTGGCGTTCGGCGCCCACGGGGGAATGTTGCATGGCGCGCGCTATAGCGTGGACGGCGCCGACAATGAAGGCTGCGTAGAATCCGCCGCTTCGCCGGCCGGCGCGGCGGCGGCGCGGTTGAATGCGATCGTCACCCGGGTGCCTTTGCCCGGTGTCGATTCGACGTGGAAGTCGGCCTTGGCATTCTGGCGCAGCGAGCGAACGATCAGTTCGCCCATCTTGCCCGGCTTTGGCCAGACCACGCCGTCAGGCAGTCCGATGCCATCGTCGGCGATGGTGACCCGGCAGCCGTTGGTGTCGGACAGGCTGTGCAAAGTGATTACCCCGCCTTTGCGGCCGACAAAGGCATGTTTCAGGGCGTTGGTCAGCAGTTCGTTCGCGACCAGTCCGGAGGGCAACGCGACGTTGACCGAAACGGGATAGCTGTCGACCTGCAAATCGAGCCGGATCCCTTCGACGGCGTGGGCATGCATCACCGACGACGCAATCTCGCTCAGATAGACGCCAAGGTCGATTTCATCGCTCTGCGAAAAATCGGACAGCAGGCGGTAAATGATCTGGATCGAATTGATCCGACCTTCAAGCCGGTCGAGCGGCATGCGATCGATATTGTTGTAATAACTGCGCGCTTCGATCCTGATAAGCGAGGTGATCATCTGTAAATTGTTTTTGACGCGATGTTGTATTTCGAGGATTATCGCATCTTTCTCGCGAATTTTCTCGTCAAACGCATCGCGATCGGCAATTCTTTCCTGATCAAAGCGGACCAGCGCTGCCAGACGGAATGCCGGTCGATCGTCTTCGTCGGCGATCATGTTGACATAGGCATCGACAATCACGCTGTCGTCGCCGGCGCGAGCGATCGCGAACGTACCGGCCCGGTCGGTCGCCTCGACAATCGCCTTGCCCAGCGTGCGTTCCGGCTGCAGCGGATCGCAGCCGCGCAGCACTGACCACGATTTCCCCTCGATGTCGGCCAGCGCCTGCCCCGAGACCTGGGTAAAGGCCGGATTGGCATAGACGATGGTTTCGGGTGCCCGCATCGTCGCAATGATGATGGCCATCGGCATGGCGTCAAAGAAGCGCCGGAACTGATCGTCGTCGAACTGCCCTTTGGACATGCCGGCCGACAACATCCCGGCGACTGTTTCCGGCATTGTCACGGCCGGGTGTTCGGCATAGGACCACGATGCGCTTTGCGCCAGACGCGCCAGATCCGGCAAGGATGCCGAACCGGTCCGTTTCATGACTTCGGCACGGTGGTTTTCGACCGTGCGACGGCTGATGCCCAACTTGTCCGCGATGACCTTGTTGGCGACACCCGCCAGGACCAGCGCCATGACCTCGCGCTGTCGAGCGGTCAGCAGATTGATCCGCGCCGCGGCGTCGGCTTGCAAGCCGGCGATTTTGCCGGAGTCGCGATCATTCGACAGGTTGCGCGTCACCGCGAGCAGCAATTCCGGGGGCAGCACCGGCTTTTCGATGAAATCGCAGGCACCGGCCTTCATCGCCGCAACCGCCGTCCTGATGTCGCTGGCGCCGGTGATGAAAATGACCGGCAAATGATGGCCGTGTTCCCGCAACTGGTCCAGCAGGTCAAGCCCGCTCATGCCCGGCAATTTGCCGTCGAGCAGCAGACACGCGACGCGTCCGGGGCGAAATGCGGCCAGGAATTCCTCGGCGCCGGGGTATTCCTCGACGTCCCACCCGCCGCTTTCCAGTGTGTCGCGCAATCCCCGGCAAACCAGGGGATCATCCTCGACAATGGCGACCGCGCCCTTCGAATCGACCTTTGATGCGGCCGCAGTCCTGGGCATTCTCGTAAAGCTCCTGCCCCGGCCGAACGCCCCGATGATTGTCGGTAATACAGGGGATAAGCTGCCGCGCATATGATCATTGCCAGGGTCTGAACAGGATCGGCATTTACCTATGGCAACACGGTCCGCGCGCCACACGCTCCCCGGATCAACGGGTGGCAATTACGCATGACTTGTGCCGTTCCGCCTTGTCATCGACCTGGCGTCAGGTCGCACCGGTCGAGGCAAACCAGATGACGTGCTTGGCGCCTTTGCCGTTGGATCGCGCGCGCACGGTCACTTCGTCAACGGCAAAGCCGGCATCGCCCAGGCGGCGGACAAAGCGTTCGTCCTTGGCCGCCGACCAGATCGCCAGCACGCCGTTCGGGCGCAACGCCTCACCGGCCACCGACAACCCGCGCCGCGAATAAAGCCGGTTGTTGTCGGGGCGCACCAGACCGTCGGGACCGTTGTCGACATCGAGCAGGATCGCATCGAACGTAGCGGGCGAGGTTTCGATGACTTTGACGACATCGCCGACGATCAGCCGCACGCGCGGGTCATCAAGGCAACCGGCGGCAACCTCTGCCATCGGGCCCCGCGCCCATTCGATGATATCGGGCAGCACTTCGGCGACGGTGACCGTGGCATCGGCGGGCAAGGCGGCAAGCGCCGCGCGCAAGGTAAAGCCCATGCCATAACCGCCGACCAGCACATGCGGGCGGGGTGTTTTGGCAATGCGCGCACAGGCCATCGTCGCCAGCGCCTCTTCGGAACCGCGCTGCCGCGTGCTCATCAGTTCGTTGCGATCGAGCACGATCATGAAATCGCGCCCGTGGCGATAGAGCCGCAGCTCTTCGCCGTCCGGGACTTGCGCGGTGCTGATCAGTTCGCGAGGGATCATGTCATATCTCCTGCGCAGCGGCCCAGCCGCTGGCCCATGCCCATTGAAAATTGTACCCGCCCAGCCAGCCCGTGACATCGACCGCTTCGCCGATGGCATAGAGGCCGGGAACGCGGCGCGATTCCATCGTCTTTGAGGACAATTCGGTGGTGGCGATGCCGCCGGCGGTGACTTCCGCCCTGGCAAAGCCTTCGCTGCCGTTGGGGGTGAAGCGCCACTGCGCCAGCCGGGCCTCGGCGGCGATCAGCTTGCGGTCGGTCTGTGCACCCAGTTCGCCGTCGATCGCCAGCCGGTCGCACAGCACATCGGCCAGTCGTTCGGGCAAGCTGTCGCGCAACAGCCGGCGCAGGCCGGCGCGCGGTTGCGCCGCCTTGGCCGCGAGCAACCAGCCGGAGGGGCGATCGGGCAGGAAATGCACGTCGATCGGCTGACCGTTCTGCCAATAGCTCGACACTTGCAGGATCGCCGGGCCCGACAACCCACGATGGGTGAACAGCGCCGCCTCGCGGAACGCGGCTTTGCCGCAGCGCGCGATGACATCTGCGGATACGCCCGACAATTCGCGGAACAGCAGGTCCTCGCCCGCGAGCGTCAGCGGGACCAGCGCGGGGCGCGGTTGCACGACTTTCAGCCCGAATTTGCGCGCCAGATCATAGGCAAAGCCGGTCGCGCCCATTTTGGGTATCGATGGTCCGCCGGTGGCGATGACCAGCGCCGGGGCGCTGGCGGTGCGCGTCCCGGTGGTCACGCGGAACAGGCCGTCGGCATGGTCGACCGCGCCGATCGCGGCATCGCACAGCGTCTCCACCCCGCCGCGCGCGCATTCGTCGCTCAGCATCGCCACGATCTGCCGGGCGGAGCCATCGCAGAACAATTGCCCCAGCGTCTTTTCATGCCAGGCGATGCCGTGGCGTTCGACCAGTTCCAGGAAATCCTGCGGGGTATAACGGCTGAGCGCGGATTTGGCGAAATGGGGGTTTTGCGAGAGGAAACGGTCGGGGCTGGTGCCCAGATTGGTGAAATTGCAGCGTCCGCCGCCGGAAATCAGGATCTTGCGCCCGATTTCAGGCGCATGGTCGAGCAAAAGCACGCGCCGTCCGCGTTGCCCGGCGGTGGCCGCGCACATCAGTCCGGCCGCCCCGGCACCCAGTATGATCACATCGTGCGTCATGCCCGTGAAAGACGGACCAGCGCCTCATCGAGCGCCTGCAGAAAGCGCGATCGGTCGGCCCTGGTAAACGGCGGCGGCCCGCCGATTGCATCGCCGCCGGCACGCAAGTCGGCCATGATCGCCCGCGTGGCGACCGCCGCGCCGATCGTGTTCTGGGTGAACGGCTTGCCATTCGACGCGATGACCGTGGCGCCGGCCTTCAGGCAGCGGTCGGCCAGCAGGATATCGGCGGTGATGACCACGCTGCGCGCGTCGCATGTCGCGGCGATCCAGTCATCGGCGGCATCGAACGCGTCGCTGACCACCATTCGCGTAATCAGCGGGTGTTCGGGCAAGCGCATGCGGCTGTTGCTGACGATCGTCACCGGCACATTGCGGCGAAACGCGACCTTGTAGATCTCGTCCTTGACCGGGCAGGCGTCGGCATCGACCAGGATGGATAGCGGGCCGCTCATCGGCACGCCCATAGCGGCGCGGGCGGCATCGGGCCATCACAATAAGGAAATTGTTCGGTCGGCCAAAAAGCTTCACTTGCCGTCGGCGCTGGCGGCTATCACGTTGGCACCCTTGTTGTCGTCGTCACCCCGGATCAGGTCCGGGGTGACGAAGCGAATTTGGGTGCGTTAGCGATGCGGGTTCAGGTTTGCGCCCTTGGGCGTGGGAGAAAAAGGCCGATGCCCATGCCCTGCGTAACAAGGCCCTGACACCATGCGGCTGACCGACATCGAAACCTTCGTCGTGGGCAATCCCCCGCCGCATTTCGGCGGGCGCTATTTCGTGTTTGTCCGCCTGACCACGGCCTGCGGGATCACCGGCCTTGGCGAAGCCTATTGCGTGCCGTTTTCGCCGCATCTGGTCGCAAAGCTGTGCGAGGATGTGTTTGCCCGCTATGCGCAAGGGACCGATCCGCACGATATCGAGGTGCTGTGGCGGCGGGTCTATTCCTCCGGGTTTACCCAGCACCCCGATCTGACGGTGATGGGCGTGCTGTCGGCGCTGGAAATGGCCTGCTGGGATATCATCGGCAAGGCGGCGAACCAGCCGGTTTACAAACTGCTGGGCGGGCAGGTCCACGAACGGCTGCGCGCGTATACGTATATCTATCCGCGCCCCGGCGACGCGACCGATGTCTATCAGGACCCGGACCTGTCGGCGGAACGCGCGCAGACCTATCTCGACATGGGTTTTACCGCGCTCAAGTTCGATCCGGCCGGGCCGTACACCGCGTTCGACGGGCGCCAGTTGTCGCTGGAGGCGCTCGATCTGTCCGAACGGTTTGCCCGCACTTTGCGCGAGGCGGTGGGCAGCCGCGCCGATCTGTTGTTTGGCACGCATGGCCAGATGACCGCGGCGGGCGCGATCCGGCTGGCGCGACGGCTGGAACCCTATGACCCGCTGTGGCTGGAAGAGCCGCTGCCCCCCGATGCGCCCGAAGAGACCGCGCGGGTGGCGCGGGCGACGTCGATCCCGATCGCAACGGGGGAACGCCTGGCCACGAAGTACGACTTTGCCCGCCTGCTCGATTGCGGCGCGGCAGCGATCTGGCAGCTTAATCTCGGCCGGGTCGGCGGCCTGCTCGAAGCCAAGAAGATCGCCGGAATGGCCGAGACGCGCCATGTCCAGATCGCACCGCACCTCTATTGCGGGCCTGTGGTCGGGGCTGCCAATATCCAGTTGTCGACCGCATCGCCCAATTTCCTGATCCTCGAAGGGATCGAGGACTGGGGCGGGTTCCACGCCCAGATCCTGAAAACCCCGATCCAATTCGCGGACGGGTATGTCATCCCGCCCACCGCGCCGGGGCTGGGGGTCGAACTGGACGATGGGGTCGCACGAGCGAATCCCTATAGCGACGACATGCTTCATCTCGAAATGGCGCAGCACCCCGCACGATGATCGAAGAGGCAGATTACGTCGTGATCGGCGCGGGCACGGCCGGCTGCGTCGTTGCCAGCCGCCTGTCCGAAGACCCCTGGACCTCGGTCGCGCTGCTCGAAGCGGGCGGGTCGGACCTGTCGATCTGGATACAGTTGCCGATCGGGTATGGCCGCACGTTTTTCAACCCGCGCATCAACTGGATGTTCGAAACCGAACCGGTCGCGGCGCTGGGCGGGCGCACCAGTTACTGGCCGCGCGGCAAAGTCGTCGGCGGGTCGGGGTCGATCAACGCGATGGTGCATGTGCGCGGTTTTCCGCAGGATTATGACGCCTGGGCGGCGGCTGGCAATCCGGGCTGGGGCTGGGATGACGTGCTGCCGTTTTTCACCCGTTCCGAAGACCATGACATCCAGCTTGATGGTTTTCATGGGAAAGGCGGGCCGCAGCATGTCACCGATATTTCCGGTTCGGTCCATCCGCTGTGCAACTGGTTCCTCGAAACCGGCCGCACGATGGGCCATCGCGTTACCAACGACTTCAACGGACCCGATGGCGAAGGGTTCGGCATCTATCAGATCAACACGCGCGGCGGGTGGCGCGCGTCGACCGCGAATGCCTATTACTGGCCGGTTCGCCGCCGCAGGAATCTGACGCTGATCCGCAAGGCGCGGGTCATGCGCGTGGTGTTCGAAGGGCGGCGCGCGGTCGGCGTCGCGTTTCGCCAGGGTGGTCGCGAACGCGTGATCCGCGCGCGCCGCGAAGTGGTGCTGTGCGCGGGGGCGATCGGTTCGCCGCAATTGCTGCAACTGTCGGGCGTGGGCGATGCCGCGCTGCTGGCCGGCCACGGCATCGCGGTGGTCGCCGATCTGCCGGCGGTCGGCCAGAACCTGCAGGACCATCTGGCAGTCAGCAATTTCTATCGCACGTCTGTGCCGACGCTGAACAATGTGCTGCGCCCGTTCGCCGGCAAGCTGGGGGCGGCGATCCGTTACATGATCAACCGGCGCGGGCCCTTGTCGATGAGCGTCAACCAGGCCGGCGGTTTTGTCCGCGCTGCGCCCGAGGACCCGCATCCGACGTTTCAGCTCTATTTCAGCCCGGTCAGCTATACCCGCACACCGATTGCAGCGCGGCGCCTGCTCAACCCCGACCCGTTCCCGGCGTTCCTGCTGTCGTTCAATTCGTGCCGACCGACCAGCCGGGGGCATCTGGCGATCACTTCGGCCGATCCGTTTGCGGCGCCGGCGATCCATCCCAATTATCTGTCAACCGACAGCGATATTGCCGAGGCCCGCATCGGCGTGCGCCTGCTGCGCCAGATCGCCCGGACGAGGCCCTTGTCCGATATCGTTGTCGAGGAACTGGTGCCGGGGCCCGACGTGGCCGACGAAGACGCGCTGTTCGCCGATTTCCGCGCGCGCGCCGACACCGTCTATCATCCCACCTCGACCTGCCGGATGGGGCCCGATCCGCGCAGCGCGGTGGTCGATGCGCGGTTGCGGGTCCATGGCGTGCAAGGCCTGCGCGTGATCGATGCCTCGGTCTTTCCATCGGTGACCAGCGGCAACACCAATGCGCCGACGGTGATGGTCGCCGAAAAGGGCGCGGCGATGCTGGCCCAGGATCGCAATCTGCGATAGCGAGCCTCTCGCGATTTCGGGAGGACCCATGGGCTTCAATTTGCGCGACTTGCCGCCGCTCAAGGCCCTGCGCTGCTTTGAAGCGGCAACACGGAACCAAAGCATCCGCGATGCGGCGGCCGAACTGTGCCTGACCCCGCCCGCGATCAACCACCAGATTCAGCAAATCGAGGACATGTTGGGCCTGCGGCTGTTCGCGCAGGACGGGCGGCACGTGGTGTCGACCGAAGAAGGCCGCCTGCTGTACCCTTATGTCCGCGCCGCGTTCGAATCGCTGATCGCGGGGGTGGAGGCGGTGCGCCGCCATGCGCAGGACACCCCGTTGCGCGTGCAGACTTATGTCACCGCCTCGATCCGCTGGCTGGCGCCGCGCGTGCCGTTGTTCTTGCAGGATCATCCGGGAATCACGCTGTCGCTGACGACATGCGCGGCGAGTTGGACGTTCGACGAGGCGCACGCCGACCTTGGCCTGATCTATTGCGAAACGGCGCCCGACCCCGATCGCTATCACTGGGTGCCGCTGTTCGATTATACGCTCGACCCGGTGTGCAGCCCCGAATTTCTGGACCGCGCGGGGGGACGGCTCGACGCTGCCGCGCTGATGCGCCAGCCACTGGTCGCCAATTACACCGAAGAACACAACTGGGCGAAATGGTTCGCTGCCGCCGGTGTCGAATTCGCGCCCGGCACACCCTATCTGATGGTCGACACGCTGGCGGTCGCGCTGGAAATGGCCTTGGCCGGTCGCGGTGTCGCGCTGGTCAACGGTCCGTTTGCCGACGCCGACCTTGCCGCCGGGCGGCTCGTGCGCCCGGTTGATCACAGCGTGGTCTGTCCGGGCGCATGGGGGCTGATCTGTCGCCGCACTGCGGTCGAGCGGTCGCCGGTGCGGCTGTTTATCGACTGGCTGTCCGAGAATCAGCGGTTGGGTACAACCTCGTAACCCGGCTCTTCGGGCTCATCGTCGAACATCTGGTCGGGAAAGCCGGTGCCGAGCACTTTCAGGCCGAGCGGTTCTTCATAGCGGCGGATGATGTTGGGCGAAAATTCGCGGTCGCCGTATGCGGCGCGTGCCTCGTTGAACAGGCGCACGATCAGCGGCGACATTTCCAGCGGCACGCCATGCGCCTGCGCCAGATCGTCGAACAGGCCGATGTCCTTTGACACCAGGTCCATGGTGAAATTGATGTCGCGGCTGCCGTTGAGGATCACCTGGCTTTCGGTTTCGTGGACAAAGCTGTTGCCCGACGAAATGCGGATCGCCTCGTACGTGGTGTTCATGTCGAGCCCCGCCGCCTTGCAGGTGGTCAGCGCTTCGGCCAGCGCGACCAGATGCACGGTGCACAGATAATTGGTCATGACTTTCAACCGCGATGCGGTGCCCAGCGGCCCGGTGTGCAACACGCGCCGGCCCAGCGTGGTCAGCACCGGCAGCACGCGATCGAACCCTTCGCGCGGGCCACCGGCAAAGATCGAGATATTGCCGGTCTCGGCGCGGTGGCAGCCGCCCGACACCGGGCATTCCATGAACAGCGCCCCACGCGCCTCGACCAGCGCGCCCAGCCGCAGCACTTCGGCATAGTCGGTGGTGCTCATTTCCAGCCACACCTGGCCGGGGCGCAGAGCGTCGAGGAACCCGTCGGCGCCTTCGGCCACCGTCGCGCTGGCTGCGGGCGAAGGCAGGCAGGTGATCACGATATCGACGGCTTGCGCCAGTTCGGCCGGGGTCTGCGCCGCCGTCGCGCCGCGTTCGACAAATGCGGCGACCAGCGCGGGATTGAGATCGCGCACCACCACGTCATGGCCGTTGCGCAACAGGCTGCCCGCCAGCTTGCCCCCGACATTGCCCAGCCCGATAAATCCGATGCGCATCGCGTGTTCGCCTCCGTTTCACCGGATCTGCGCGGACGCGCCCCACCCGACAACTGAAATAAATCCGCCGACCGGTCAGATTTCCTGCAGGCTCTGGTGCAGACGCCGCACCAGTGTTTCGCGCGCGTGGGCGATGCGCGGGTGGCGCAGCGCGGTGGGCGACCAGACGAGGAAATAGGAATTGATCGTAGGTGCCACCGGCGCCGGGATTTCCACCAGTTCGCCGCGCGCCAGTTCACTTTTGCACAGATAGGTCGGCAGCACCGACCAGCCGAACCCGACTCCCAGCAACGCGCGCAGGCCGCGCAGATCGGGCGCGATCAACGCGGGGCTGACCGATTGGCGGAACAGGTGGTTGGTTTCCAGCCATTCCTCAATCAACGGCTGTTCGATGGTGTAGGCCAGCAACGGCTCTGCCACCAGCACGGCGGCGAGATCGTCGGCGGCGGCGATGCGCGCGGCCACAGCCGGGGCCGCGACTGCGATTACCGGCTCGCTGTGCACCAGTTCGCTGCGCAATCGCCGGTCGTGGATTGGAAACGCCGACAGGCCAAGGTCGCACTGCCCGTCGATCAGGCTGCTGATCACGCCGTCGCGGTCGGCGGTCTGCAAACGCACGCGCATTCCCGCTTCGAGCAGCGGCACCAGCAGCGGCGCGATCACTTCCGACAGGAAATCGGCGTAGCCGACGATGCGCACCGCGCCCGCTATTTCCGCCGACCGCGCGTGCGCCGCGGCCAGCGCCGCTTCGACCACATCGAGCCGGTCGCCGATATCGGCGGCAAGCTCTTCGGCGGCCGGAGTCGGGGTTACGCCATGGGTGTGACGTTCGAACAGTTGCCGCCCGATCGCGCTTTCCAGGCTGGCGACATGCTGCGAAACGGCCGGCTGGGTCAGTTCGAGCGCGCGTGCCGCGCCGCTGATCGAGCGTTGTCGGTAGACTTCGACAAATGTGCGCAGCCGCGTGAGCATCGATTTTTTCCCGCCAAACGCCCAACCATAAAATCTGTTATGGGGGGTGTCTAGTTCGCTTGTGAGGACAAACCCCCTAACCTATGATATAGGAAACCCAAGTTAGCGATGACATGGTGACGACGGAACCCTGGCCGTCGGCATCATGTCGGGTTTGAAAAAACGACATCGCGATAGGCATTGATATTGGACGGTCTGGCGCTTGCTCAGGCCGTCCGCAGCCGAATTGCAGGAGGCATCATTGGCATGATCCATCTCTTGCCCCAATCGAATTCAGGCTCAAGCGGCGTTTGTTGACGGGGCCGGACAAGCGCCTATTTCTGCCGGAATAGCCCGGGCCACCCACCCCAAGCCCCCCCAGGGCTGGCCCGTGCTGCGGCGAGGCATCGCAACCGCCCCACACCCCACCGCGATGCCTCGCCGCCCAGACATTACCGCCCAAATGCGGTCGCCCGACCCGGGCGGCTGGGGATTTGTGCGCGGCTGTGCTACAAACCGCAAGGGTCCCGGCACACCAGTCCGAAGTGCTTTTATCGATCGGGTAACGGCGAAGAGTTTTGATGACCCGGTCACGTTCTGCCTTGTTCACTGTCGAATGGCCGCACCCCGTCGCGATGATCCCGCGCTGGGGTCCGGCGATGCTCTATTCGGCCAAGAACGCAGCCGCCGCGCTGATGGCGCTCGGGATCAGCCTGCAAGTCGGATTGCCGTTGCCGTTCTGGGCGATGACGACGGTCTATATCGTAGCCAACCCGGTAGCGGCGGCCACCCGGTCAAAGGCGATCTATCGTGCGATCGGCACGGTGATCGGCGCGGCTGTGGCGGTTGCGCTGGTGCCGCTGCTGGTCAATTCTCCGCTCCTGCTCAGCCTGGTGCTGGCGTTGTGGGTCGGTGGCTGCCTGGCGGTGTCGCTGCTCGACCGGTCGCCGCGTGCCTATGCGCTGATGCTGGCCGGTTATACCGCGACGATCATTGGCTTTCCGAGTGTGAACAGCCCCGAAGGCGTGTTCGACGTTGCCGCCGCACGCGTGACCGAAATACTGCTGGGCATCGCTTGCGCGACGGTGGTGCATAGCCTGGTCGCACCGCAATCGCTGGGCAGCAGGCTGGGTCCGCGGCTCGACGCCTGGCTGGGCGATGCGGAAGACTGGCTGCAAAGCATCGTTGCCGACGGGCCGGCGCCGGACGTCGAGGCCGGGGAACGCGATCGGCGCCGGCTGGCGGTCGATGCGCTGGATTGCCAGTTGCTGGCCAGCCACGTGCCCTATGACACCTCGCATTGGCGAGAGGCCAGCCGGACGGTGCAGGCGCTGCTCTACCGCATGCTCTTGCTGTTGCCGGTGCTGTCCGGGCTGGCCGACCGGCGGCGCGGACTGGGCGATGATCCGGCATTGAACCCGGCCATGGCCAGCGCGCGCGCCTGGCTGGACCAGGGTGCGGACCCGGCGGCGCAGCCCGACTATCTGGTCAATCCGGTTGAGGCCCGCGCCTGGTGCGATCTGTTGCGCGAAAGCTTTCTGGTGCGGCTGGGTCAGGCATCGACCGTGCTGGGCGAAGCGCGCCAGTTGAAGGCCCGGCTCGACGATCCGACCAGGCCATTGCCACCCGCGCTCGAGGGCGAGCGCGTGCAGTTGCGCCTGACCAGCGATCCCGGTCTGGCGCTGTTGTCGGGCGCGGCGGCGTCGATCGCCATCCTGCTGGTCTGTGCGTTCTGGATTCTCAGCGGCTGGCCCGATGGCGCGGGCGCGGCGGTGCTGACCGGGGTGTTCTGCTGCCTGTTTGCGGCGATGGACAATCCGGTGCCGATGGTGCTGGCGTTCGGCGTCGCGATCACGGCGGGCGTGCCGCTGGCCGGGGTCTATCTGTTCGGTATCCTGCCGCTTATCGACGGGTTTGTCCCGCTGTGCCTGGTGCTGTTGCCGATGATGCTGCTTGCCGGTACATTCCTGTCGCATCCCAGTCGGGGCGTGTTGGCGACTGCCTTCATGATGGGGTTCTTTTCGGCGCTCGCCCTGCAACAGGAGTATACCGCCGATCTCGAGCGCTTCATCAACAGCAATATCGGCCAGGTGCTGGCCGTGATCGCCTCGGCCGGGGTACTTGCGGCCATGCGCAGCACCGCGACCAGCGCCGCCATCGCGCGGCTGGTGCGGCGGCAATGCGCCGAGCTTGCGCGGCTGGCCGCCGCGACCACGCCGCCCGACCCGGCGCGCGTGCTCAGCCGGTCGAGCGACCAACTGGCCCTGATCACGCAGCGCCTGGGCTCGGGCGACGACGTGGCGGTGACGGGCCTTCGCGAAGTGCGTATCGCCGTCAATATCGCGCAGATCCAGCAATTGCGCGCGGGCGCGGATCGTCCGTTGCGCGTGGCGTGTGCGCGTCTGCTGCAGGCTGCCGCGCGCCATTTCGCGCAGGACGCGCCGGGCAGCCCGGCGCCGCCCGCGCTGCTGGTGCATATCGACCGCGCGCTGCGTTTCACACTGGGCGCCGAACCGCCCCGCGCGGGCCATGCCGGCGAACTGATCGGCACCGATCCGGCAACCGGGCGCGCCGCGCTGGTCGCGTTGCGCCGCAACCTCTTTCCCGACGCGCCCGATTTCCGGCCTGACGTCGCTCTGCCCGGGGCGGTGCCATGATCCAGGAATACACCATCCACGGCGTGCTGATCGCCGCCGCCCCGTTCACCGCCTGTGTCGCGCTGGCCATCGCGCTGTTGGTGCACCGCGTGCTGGTCGCGTTGCGGTTCTATCGCTGGGTGTGGGACCCGGTGCTGTTCGATGCCGCGCTGTTCGTGCTGGTGTGGACGTTCATCACCTTTCACCCTTTGCCGATACCCCAAGGATTGCTGCCATGAATGCCCCGCGTTTCACAATCACTGCCCCCGTTGTCGCGCAATCGATCCGGTTCGTGCTGACGGCGGCAATCGTGATCGCAGCGGTGCTGGCGGGATGGCGGCTGTGGGACCATTACGAGGCTGACCCGTGGACGCGCGACGGCCGCATCCGCGCTGACCTCGCGCAGATCGCGCCCGATGTGCAGGGGCTGGTGACGGCCGTTCATGTCGGCAACGACGCCGTCGTCCATCGCGGCGACGTGCTGTTCGAAATCGACCGGCCGCGTTACCGGATCGCGCTGGCGCAGGCCGAGGCCGCGCTTGCCCAGGCGCAGGCGTCGGCGCAGCGGTCGGGCGCCGGCCTGGCCAAGGCGCGCGCCGAACTGGCCGAGGCGCAGCGCGAGGCGACGCGCAACCGCAGTCTTGGCGATCTGGTCGCAACCGAGGTGACCCAGCAAAGCGAAACCAAAGTCGCCGGCGCGCAGGCTGCATTGGCCGATGCGCAAGCTGCGGTGGCGGTGTCCTCTGCCGGCGTCGCGGCGGCCCAAAGCGCGCGCGATCTGGCCGCGCTCAATCTCCAGCGCACGCTGGTCATCGCGCCGATGGACGGGCGGCTGTCCGACGTGGCCCTGCGGGTGGGCGACTATGTCATGCCGGGCAAGCCGGTGATGGCGCTGGTCGACATCGCCTCGCTGCGGATCGAGGGCTATTTCGAGGAAACCAAGTTGCCCGCCATCCGCATCGGACAGCACGCGGTCATCCACCTGATGGGCGTTGAACGCACGCTCGACGGCCATGTCATGTCGATCGCGACGGCGATCGAGGATCATGACCGCGCGGCGGCGGCAAACCTGTTGCCGGCGATCAATCCCAATTTCAGTTGGGTTCGGCTGGCGCAGCGCGTGCCGGTGCGCATTGCCATCGACCATCCGCCCGCCGATATCGCGCTGATCCCCGGCCGCACCGCGACCGTGACGCTCGATCCCGTGGTGGACCGTCGGGACCGGCGGCCATGACGCGCATTGCCCTTCTGACGGTTATCGCGGCGCTGTCCGGCTGCGCTGCGGTCGGCCCCGATTATCATCTGCCCAAAACCGCGGCGGTCAATGCCCCGGCCGCGCAGGGACCGTTTCAAGAGGTGGGTCACGGCACCAGCGCCGACCCGCTGCCGCCGCGCTGGTGGCACTTGTACGACGATGCGGTGCTGGACGACCTGGAACAACAGGCGCTGTCCGCCAACACCGATTTGCGCATCGCGGCGGCCAATCTTGCCCGCGCACGCGCCGTCACGGCGGCGGCAGTGGCGCAAAGGGAACCCGATTTCTCTGTCAGCACCGAAGTCGAGCGGGCGCGGTTGTCGGGCGAATCCTTTCTGCTGTCGCAGCCGATCCCCGTCGCCAACCTGGGCGAAGTCGACGCCGGAGTCAGCTATCAGATCGATCTGTTTGGACAGATCCGCCGCTCGGTCGAGGCTGCGCGCGCCGACCAGGCCGCCAGCGAAGCGACCGTCGGCGCGGTCAAGGTGACGCTCGCCGCCGAAGTGGCGCGCGCCTATCTGGCGCAATGCGCAGCGGGCGAGGCGCTTGACCTTGCCACCAGGGCGATCGCCGTCGACAGCCACGCGCTCGACATCGCGCGCCGCCTGCAGGCTGCCGGACGCGGTGCGACCGGGGACGTGACACGGGCCGAGGCGCGGGTGGCGCAGGCGCAGGCCCTGTTGCCGGTGCAGCGGGCGCGGTCGCGCGCGGCGCTTTACCGGCTGGCCTATCTGTTGGGCAAGGCCCCGGCCGACTATCCGCGCGCCGCCGAACGCTGCACGGCCATCCCGGCGATTGCCCAGGCCTTGCCGGTCGGCGACGGCGCGGCCTTGATCGCGCGGCGCCCCGATGTGCATGTCGCCGAACGCCAGCTTGCCGCCGCGACCGCGCGGATCGGCGTCGCGACCGCAGCATTGTATCCGCATGTCGGGATCGGCCTGTCGGGCGGATCGTTCGGCTTCGTCAAGGATCTTGGCACGGCGGCTGCCAACATGTGGAGCATCGGCGGCCTGATCCAGTGGTCGATCCCCAATGGTGGCGCACGGGCGCGGGTGCGCGCGGCCAATGCCGAAACCGATGCCGCGCTGGCCCGGTTCGATGCGACCGTGCTGGGCGCCCTGCGCGAAACCGAAACCGCGCTGGCGATCTATGCCGAAGACCACAACCGCGTCGTCGCGCTACACGCGGCCAGTGATGCGGCCGAACGGGAGGCCGCCGAAACGCGCAGCCTGCGCGATGCCGGACGCAGCCCGCTGCTCGCGCAGGTCGGCGCCTCGCAGACCACGCTGGCCGCCCGCGCCTCTGAAACCAGCGCGCGCGAAGCGGTCGCGATGGATCAGGTCAACGTGTTCCTGGCGCTGGGCGGCGGCTGGTAGGCATCAGGCACCGACGTGCCGGTTGTTTTCATGACCCGGAAACGGGGCATGGCCGCAGGTGTTTTGCACCGCGCGACCGGGCCGTTTGTACGCTGACATTCCGCTTGACCCTGTCCCGATCGGATACAGGAATGCCTGGGCCGCTACCGTCGCGGCAGAGGAGCCTGTCTGATGATCATTGCCTCGATTCCCGATTTTCGGGAAGCGGCGCGGCGCCGTTGCCCCCATTTCCTGTTCGAATACATCGACGGCGGCAGCTATGCCGAAGTGACCTTGCGCCGCAATATTGCCGATCTCGAAGCAATCGCGCTGCGCCAGCGCGTGATGCGCGACATTTCGCGGATCGACCTGTCGACTGAACTTTTCGGGGTGAAACTGGCGCTGCCGGTGGTGCTTGCCCCGATCGGGCTCGCCGGCCTCGGTGCGCGGCGCGGCGAAGTGCAGGCGGTGCGCGCCGCCAATGCCGCCGGGGTGCCGTTCACGCTGTCGACCGTGTCGGTGTGCCCGATCGCAGAGGTCGCGGCGGCATCGGACCGGCCGTTCTGGTTTCAGCTCTACATGATCCGCGACCGCGCGTTCATGAAGGACCTGCTGGCCCAGGCGCGCGCCGCCGGGTGCAGTGCGCTGGTGTTCACGGTCGACTTGCCGGTGCCGGGCAGCCGGTATCGCGATGTGCGATCGGGCCTGTCGGGTGCGCCCGGCCTGCTCGGCGATCTGCGGCGCTTTGCACAAGCGGCGGCACGGCCCGGCTGGGCCTGGGATGTCGGATTGTTCGGGCGCCCCCATCATCTCGGCAACGTGGCCCCTGTCCTGCAAGGCAAGACCGGGCTCAGCGACTTTCTGGCCTGGATGGGGCGCAATTTCGATCCATCGATCCATTGGGCCGATCTGGAATTCATCCGCAACGAATGGGATGGCCCGCTGATCATCAAGGGTATTCTCGATCCCGACGACGCGCGCCAGGCCGCCGATCTGGGCGCCGACGGGATTGTCGTGTCAAACCATGGCGGGCGTCAGTTGGACGGCGTGCTGTCGTCGGCGCGCGCGCTGCCGCCGATTGCCGACGCGGTGGGCGACCGGCTGACCGTGATGGCCGACGGCGGGGTGCGGTCGGGCCTCGATGTCGCGCGGATGCTGGCATTGGGTGCGCGCGGGGTGATGCTCGGCCGCGCCTGGGCATATGCGCTGGGTGCCGATGGCGAAGCGGGCGTGGCCAAAATGCTCAAGCTGATCGCGGCCGAACTGCGCGTCGCGATGGCGCTGGGCGGGTTCACACAGATCGCCGAAATCGACCGCTCGGCGCTGGCCGCGCCGTTGGTCAGGTGAGCCCGAGCAACGCCCTGATCGCGGCGGTTGCATCGGCGTTGAGTTCGACCGCCTCCGCTTCGGTGCTGCCTTCGGTGTAGCAGCGCAATTCGGGCGCGTTGCCCGATCCGCGCAGATGAATCACGCCCCCACCTGCAAAGCGCGCGCGCACCCCGTCGGTCAGGTCGATCGACAGCGCCGCGCCGGCAAAGTCGCCGAACAGGCGCGTCTGCAACGCACGCCGCGCGGCATCGTCGCCGCCGGTCAATTGCCCGAACAGCTTTGCGCCGGCTTCGGGGGGGAACGGGGTGATCCGGTCCGAACAGGTGTAACGTTGCGGCAGGCCGGCCAGTTGCGCCGACACGCTGGGGGCGTCGGCGGTCAGCACCAGCAGCATCGGCAGTACCGCATCGCGCGTCGGCAGGGCGACCGTCGTCCCGGTCTTGCCGGGGATCGCGCTGCCGAGCAGAAAACCGCCATTGGCCTCATAGCCGACCACGCGCGGCGATCCCGCGGCCAGTTCGGCCTGCATCGCGCTGATCACATAGGGCGATCCGATCCGGGTGCGGCCGACGTGGCCAAACCGGCCCAACGCTTCGACCGCGCTGTTGCTGCTGACCGGGGTTATCACGCTGGTCGCATCGACGCCGACCGCGCTCAGAATGCCGAGCACGTCGCCGCGCAGCCATTTGCCGGTTTCATCGGCGATCAACGGTCGGTCCGAATCGCCATCGGTCGACACGATCGCGTCAAACCCGTGTTCGGCCGCCCAGTCGCGCGCCAGAACGACGTCTTCGGGGCGGATTGCCTCGGTATCGACCGGCACAAACACGTCTGACCGGCCGAGCAGTTCGATTTCCGCGCCCAGTTCGGTCAGGATCCGGGCGAGCACGTCGCGGCCCACCGCCGAATGCTGATAGACGCCGATGCGCTTGCCGGTCAGCGCACCCGGCCCGAAATGGTCGAGATAGCGCTGCACATAGGCGGTTTCGGCATCGGTGACCGGTGGCAGCGTTTCGGGTTCGACCAGCATGCCGGCGGCGTCGAACTGGCCGCCGTCCAGATCGACGGGTTGCCGGCTCATCCCCGCCTCGTCATCCTTCAGAACTTCGCCGGCCGAGCGGTAGAACTTGATGCCGTTGCGGTCGGCGGGAATGTGGCTGCCGGTGACCATCAGCGACGGGATGCCCCGCGCAAATGCAAACAGCGCCAGCGCCGGGGTCGGGACATAGCCGCAGAATATCGGCACCCCGCCAAGATCGCGCACCGCCCGCGCGCAGGCGGCCAGAATGCGCGGCGTGCTGGGGCGAAGATCACCGGCCAGCGCAACTTCGCGTCCGGGCGCAAATTCGCCCGCGTCGGCCATATGGCGCAGAAAACCTGCGGTATAGCCATAACAGACCCTGTCGGTCATTGCCGAGACCAGCCCGCGCGCGCCGCTGGTGCCAAAGGCGACACCCGATTCCAGCATCAATTCCTTTACGGTGATCGTCATCACTGCCCCTGGTTGCCTGTGCGGTGCATATGATCGCCGCGCCGTCCGATTGCCAGTCCGATTGTCTCCGTTTGCGGCACACGCGAAAGATGCGGCGGAATCGGTGCGAACTACGGCCCGTTTTGCTGCGCGCAATGGTGCGTAAAGGCAGGCAGTTTCCGGCAATCCGGCGCTCCGACCGGTCGAAAGCGGACCGGCTTGCAGTTCTTCGCAGGCGGGTCGGCCGCCACAGTCCGATCCACACACGGATCGGCAGGGAAACGGGCATGGCGTTGGCGACAAGGGTGCCACGGGTGGCGATCATCCATTATTGGCTGGTCGGCATGCGCGGCGGCGAGCGCGTGCTCGAACGGCTGTTGCACCTGTTCCCCGGCGCCGACATCTTTACCCATGTCGTGCGCCGCGACGCGCTGTCGGATACGATCCGTGCGCACCGCATCCAGACTTCGTTCATTGCCGGGTTGCCGGGGGCGCGGCGTTTTTACCAGCATTACCTGCCGCTGATGCCGATGGCGCTCGAACAGATCGACTTGCGCGGCTATGACTTGGTCATCAGCAGCGAATCCGGGCCGGCCAAAGGCGTGATCGCGCCGCCCGACGCGTTTCACTTGTGCTATTGCCATTCGCCGATGCGTTACCTGTGGGATCATTTCCACGATTATCAGGCGCGTGCAGGCTGGCTGACGCGGCGAATGATGCCGCCGATATTCCACCGGCTGCGCCAGTGGGATGTGGTTTCGGCGCAGCGGCCCGACCGCGTGCTGGCCAACAGCGCCTTCATCGCCCGCCGCGTGCGCAAGACCTGGGGACGCGCGGCCGGCGTGGTCCACCCGCCGGTCGATGTCACCCGCTTTGCCCCGGCCGATACCGTGGGCGGCCATTATCTGTGGGTCGGGCAGATGACTCCCTACAAACGCGCCGATCTGGTGGTCGAGGCGTTTGCCCGCCTGGGTCTGCCGCTGGTGATGGTCGGCGCCGGCGAAATGGCCCGGTCGGTCGCGCGCCGCGCCACACCCAACATCACGATCCTGCCCCGGCTCGATTTCGCCGATCTGACCAGGGCCTATGCGCAATGCCGCGCGCTGGTCTTTCCTGCCGAAGAGGATTTCGGTCTGATCCCGGTCGAAGCAAACGCCTCTGGCCGACCGGTCATCGCCTTTGCCGGCGGCGGCGTGCGCGAAACCGTGGTCGAAGGCGAAACCGGGCTGTTCTTTGACGAACAATCGGTCGAATCGCTGATCGATGCGGTCGAACGCTGCGAAGCGTGGCTGGGCGATTTTTCCCCCGCTGCGGCGGTCGCCAACGCCCGCCGCTTCGCCCCCGAAGTGTTCGACGCCGGCATCCGCGCCGCCATCGCGCAAGGCATGGGCGCCGATATCGACTGGCGCCAGGCCAACAGCCCGGTCCGCCGGGTTGGGTAGCGGGCGCTGACCTTGGCCCGCTGCGCATTACCGCTGGCCGACCCTTCACGACAAGCTTGCTTGCCTAGATGTAAATGAGACTTGACTTAAATCCTCATCAGAGTAAAGTTTCCATTACATATAGCGAAGGAGACTTGTCATGGTGGGACGAAACCCGGCTTACTGGATTTATAACCGACGCGTCGCAGCAGCCTCGGTGATTTACGTAGCGGCGGTATTCGTCGCATCCAGCGTGCTGCATCGTCGTGCACCGATCAGCCCTTTGGCAATCGGGGTTGCGCTGTTACCCGGCATCGCGGTGTCGTTCATGATCTATGCCATGGCCCGGCTGATGATTGAACTTGACGATGAGTATCTGCGCTTGCTCGAAGTGCGCAAGGCGCTGGTCGCCACCGCCCTGACGCTTGCCGGGTGCAGCGCCTGGGGACTGCTCGAGATATTCACAGCAGTGCCCACGCTGCCGGTGTTCTGGGTCTTCCCGATCTGGTGCGTCGGGCTGGTTGTTGGCGCACTGTTCAACCGGCTGACTTTGGGGAAAGGGGGTTGTCTGTGAACAACCGCCTCAAAATCCTGCGCGCCGAACGCAATTGGAGTCAGCAGGATCTCGCCGAACGGCTGGGCGTGTCGCGGCAGTCGGTCAACGCCATCGAAACCGGCAAATACGATCCTTCGTTGCCGCTCGCGTTCCGCATCGCCGACTTGTTCGAACTTTCGATCGAGGCGATATTCCTGCGCGGTTGACACGCGCTTCAAATCGCCAACAGTTCCTCGATCACCTGCCCGGCGGCCCGGCGCCAAGTAAAGCGTGCCGCTTGTGCGTGGCCGGCCGTGATCAGCCGCCGGCGCAAGGCGTGATCCTGCCCCAGCCGGATGATCGCCGCGATCCAGTGGTCGATCCGCGTCTGGTCGGCGTAGAGCGCGGCATCGCCGCAGATTTCGGGCAGCGCGCCGGCGGGGGCGACAATCGCCGGGCAACCTGATTTCATTGCTTCGAGCGGGGGCAGGCCGAACCCTTCGGTGCACGACGGGAACGCCATGCACCGCGCCGCGCCGAACAGCGCGGCCAGCTCGGCATCGTCGATCCGTCCGGCAAAGCGGACATTGGCGGGCACGTCATGGCCAAGGTCACGAAACCGCGCGGCGTCATGCGATCCGAACAGCACCAGCGTCACATCGGCCAGCGCGGGATCGGCAAACGCGCGCAACAGCATGGCGATGTTCTTGTGCGCCTGCGTGTTGGCCAGCGAAACGACGAAGTGCCCCGGTTGCAGTCCCAACCGTGCCAGCACCGAGGGATCGGGCGCGACATTGCCGATATGGTCGATGCCATTGTGGATCACGCGGATGCGTGCCTGTGGCGCGACGCCAAAGTGGACGAGTTGATCGCGCGAAAATTCCGAAACGGTCAGGATGCGCCGGTGACGGTGGCCGATCAGGCCCTGCTGGAACCGATACCAGGCGCGGAACGAACGGGCATAGCTTTCGGGCGTGATATGCACTTGCGCGTCGTGGATCATGGTGACCGAATGGGTCGCCGCAATCACGCCGACGTTGCACAGGCTGAGGATCATCCGCCCCCGCGCCAACAGCGGCAGCGTGACCTGTTCCCAGACCCGCCCGTCGAGCGGCCCGACCACGCGATGGGGCACACCCAGTTTTTCCGCACCGGCCTTCGCACCCGGCGGGACCCACAGTTCAAAGGCAATTCGCGCCGCCAGATCGGGGCAGGCGCGCACCAGCGCATCACACTGCACGGTCAATTCCTCGGCCACGCGGTGAACCCCGGTGGAACCCCCGAGCAAAAACCTGCCGTTGATGATGACCTTGCGCGGGTTCACCGGGATTCCTGTCTCCGGCGTCGAATGCGGTTGCGGAATGGCATGGGTTCGACGGCCTGTCCGCGATCCTTGTCGCCGGCACCCAAGCAGGCAACCGCGAGTTCGACCATTATCGAGAGGACTTGACCGCCGTGAACGACGCTGCCGGGCGCCTTGCCTGGCGGGTTCGCACCGGTCCGGGACCGGCGGCTAACCCCCGATGGGCGCGACTCGGGCGTGCCGGTTGGGTTCAATACCGCTGTTTCGGTGATTGCCGGCCGGCCCGTGCTGGGGTGTTTGGCCGATGTGAACCCGGACAGTATCAACCCCATCGCGGCCGACATGCCGCACGCAACACGATCGCATGATGCGCGGCGCACCTCGACCCGGCGCGCGTGGGGCGCAGGCGGCCTGGCGCTGGCGCGCATCGCTGCGCAGGCGATGCAGTTCGGCCTGTTCCTGTTCGCCGCGCGTGTGCTGTCGACTGCCGACTTCGGGGTTTTCAGTCTGGCCTATACCGTCATCGTCGGTCTGACCGTGCTGGCCGAGGCGGGCTGGCGCGAATGGGTGCTGTGCGCGCGCGATCGGCGCCAGATCGATGACGCGGGCGGCGCCGCGCTGGTGACCGGCGCGCTGATCGTGTTGGCGGGGCTTGGCCTGCTGGCGCTGGGGCGTCGGCTGGGAATCAGCCCGACGCTGGTCATGGTGGCCGGGCTGTTGCTGCCGTGGATTGTCGCGCGGCCCCTCGTATGCGTGCAGATGGGGGTGCTCACTCGCGCCGGCCGGTTGCACCATATCGCAATGGTGCAATCGCTGTGCGAGCTGGCGGGTCTGGTCACCGGGATTGCGCTGTTGCATCACGGCGCGGGCATCGCCGCGCTCGCCTGGGCCAAGCTGGCGCTGCTCGGGGTCGAACTGGGCGGCTATACGGTGGGCGTGCGGCGGCTCGGGATTGCGGTGCCGGGGCTGGCGGCCTGGCGCGCAATGGCCGGCTTTTCGCTGCAGATCACGGCGGCGCGGGTGCTGACTTATCTGCAAGGCAATCTGACCACGCTGGTGATCGGTGCGGCGTTTTCGCCGGCACTGGTCGGGATCTATCGCGCGGCGATGCGGCTGGGCGGAACGGCGCAGGAAGTCATTCGCGAACCGGCGCGCATGGTCGGATGGTCGTGGCTGCGCGCGGCGCTCGATCAGGACCTCGCCAGCCGCGTGGTCGCGTCGGATCAGGGGGGCAGGGCCCCGCCGCGCCTGTTCGCCGCCGCGCACCGGTTCCTCGATTGGGCGGTCACGATCGGCGCGGCACTGCTGCTGGTGCTGGCGATCGAATCCGCACCCGTGGTGCGCCTGCTGCTGGGTGAAAGATGGACGGGCGCGTCGGCGCTGGTCATGCTGTTGTCGCTGGGGATGATTGCACGTCTGCCGCAGGCGCTGGCCGACCCGCTGTTCCCGTTGCTGGGAAAGCCCTGGCTGACCCGGTGGCAGGCGCTGTTGACGGCCGGAACGGGGCTGGCCTGTTTCCTGATCGCGCTGCCGTTCGGGGTGACCATGGTGGCATTTGCCGACATGGTTGCCGCGCTGCTGATGCTGGGGCCGTTGCTGTTCTATCTGGTGGTCGAGGGCGGCCTGTCGCTGTCGCTTGCGTTGCGCCCGTTCATATTGGCGGTGGTTTCGGGGATCGGTTGCGTGGCGCTGGCGATGATCCTGCCGCCGCCGGGCATTGTCGGCGGGGCCTTTGCGGTGGTGTTGCTGGTGCGCGACGGGCTGGCGTTGCTCGCCGCTTATGCCGCGCTGCAGCTTGCGCTGCGCCGGGCATTGTCGCCGCACTTTCCCCCGATCGTTTTTGCCGAGGAGACTGTCCGATGACCGTTACGTCGCCCCCCTTGCGCGTTGCGGTGATCATCGCCTCGACCGGGCGGCCCGAATGCATCGCCCATGTCATCCGCGATCTGGATCGCCAGACGCAGGCGCCATCGCGGATCATCCTGTCGGTCACCAGCGAACGCGACCTGCCGCCGGCGCATATGATCGCCGGCGCCGAAGTGGTGCTGGCGCGGCGCGGGTTGCCGGCACAGCGCAATGCGGGGATCGATCATCTGGCGGGGGACGCCGACGCGGTGGTGTTCTTTGACGACGATTTCGTGCCGTCACGCCATGCGGTGGCGGGGATCGGCCGGCTGTTTGCCGATCACCCGGCGATTGTCGGCGCGACCGGTGTGGTGCTGGCCGACGGCATCAAGACCCACGGCATTCCCTATTCCCGTGCCGAAGCGATCGTCGCCGCCCACGACCGCAAGCGCGCCCGTCCGGCGTTGCAAGTGCGCGATACGCCCGATCTCTATGGTTGCAACATGGCCTATCGGCTGACGGCGCTCGACGGGTTGCGGTTCGACGAGCGGCTGAAACTGTATGGCTGGCAGGAAGATGTCGATTTTGCCGTGCAAGTCGGCCGACGCGGTCGCATCGTCAAGACCGATGCCTTTGCCGGCGTGCATCTCGGCACCAAGTCCGGACGCACATCGGGCGTGCGGCTCGGCTATTCGCAAGTCCACAACCCGTTGTACCTGTGGCGCAAGGGGACCATGCCCACCGCCAAGGCCTGGCGCCTGATGCTGCGCAACATGGCCAGCAATCACGCGCGCAGCCTGTGGCCCGAACCCTGGGTCGATCGCGTCGGCCGGGTTCGCGGCAACTGGCTGGGCCTGGCCGATGTCTTGCGCGGCCGACTGACCCCGGAACGGATCGAGGATTTGTGACGGATTCGTCGGGGTGGGACCCAGGCCCGCCCCGACAAACCTCACATCCCATCAAGGCCTTTGCTGATAAGGACGTTCACCGCAACGCGGCGGTTCCGGGCCTTGCCCTGGATCGTGTCATTGCTCGCCATCGGATCGGCCTGTGACATGCCGGTGGGGGTGAGCATCCGATCGGGTTTCCAGCCGCAGGCCTGCTGAAGGAAATTGACAACGCGAGCGGCGCGCTTTTCGCCAGGCGCCTGATTGAAATCGGCGCTTCCGGTGGAATCGGTGTAGCCCATTTGCACCTACACGCGTTAACGCAGGCGCCTTTTGTCTGGCAGCCACGGCCCGCCTGCGGCACGATCCCGCGCATGATGATCCGCCGATTCGCCCTGACGCTGCTATGCGCGCTGTTCGCCCTGCCGGCCCTGGCCGCACCGCCCCATGGAACGCACAAGGCCCCGCCCGAACCCGCGCCGATCCCCTTGGCCGATACCGTGCGCGTCGCGCTGGTGACGACGCTGGGCACGATCGAGGTCGATATCGACGGCAAACATGCGCCGATCACCGCCGCCAATTTCCTGCATTATGTCGATACCAAACGGTTTGACGGGATTACGTTTTATCGCGCGATGCACCTCGCCTGGGGCGATCAGCCCAATGGACTGATCCAGGGCGGGCAGCGCGATCCGCGCCGGCTGTTCGCGCCGATCGCGCACGAGCCGACCAGCCAGACCGGTCTGTCGCACACCACAGGCGCACTCTCGATGGCGCGCAATGGGCCGGGCACGGCCACCGGCAGTTTTTCGATCCTGCTGTCGAACATCACCGGGCTCGACGCCGATCCCAAGGCGACCGATCCCGATGCAGCGCTTGGTTATGCGGTGTTCGGCCATGTCGTGTCGGGCATGGACGTGGTGCGCAAGATCTGGGACGCGCCGACCTCGCCGACCGAGGGCGAAGGCGTGATGCGCGGCCAGATGCTGGCCGCCCCGGTCACGGTGCTGACCGCGCGACGCGTGCCGATCGCTTCCTGATCGTCGCGACGATGCCAACGGAGGAACCGGAATCGATGTCGATTGAACTGAGCGAACTGGTCGACGCGTTCGAGTTCGTCAGCGCCGCGCAACTCGGTGAACACGATGCCTTTATCTGCATGAAGACAGGCCGGATTATCCTTGTGGTGGACGGCATGGACATAGCCGAGGACGTTGAATTCCCCGAGGACGCCGACATCCCCGATTATCTTGCCGTACCCCATCGGCAAGACCTGGATCTCGGCAGAACGGTTGCCTTGTCATTTGTCGCCGAAGCGCTTCCAGCCTCGTTCGACCATGTCAGGGACATCTTCGGCCGCAAGGGGGCCTACCGCCGGTTCAAGGAATTTCTGCGTGCGACCGGTACGGTCGAAAAGTGGTATGCGTTCGAGGCGCGAGCGACCGAGGCGGCGCTGGAAGAGTGGTGTGACCAGGTCGGCGTGACGTTGATTGGCAAAGAGCGGTCGACCTGAGACGGCTTGGCGCGAATTGCGCGATGATGACAACGCTGGGTTGAGGTCGGATGGAAGTCGTGCCGCTGGCCAATCGGAGATGCAGCGTCGTTTATCGCCCACTTGCGGTCATTGTCAGAAACTGTAGCCTGCCGCTTTCAACACCTGGAGTTCAGCCGTGCTAGAAATTACCGCTTTGCTCGGCTTTGGTCTCGTTCTTTTTGCCGTGAATGGCATAATTGCTTATTCTTTAAGGCGGCGAATGATTGAGTGGCGAGCGGTAGTAGGTGTGGCTGCTGTGAGTGCGCCCGTTCCCATTCTCTTTCTTGTTGCTTCAGTTTGTTGGGTCGGCTCAATCCCTGACCTTTCTTCTCCAAACGACGAGGCAGCCATGCTTGCCTTTTCGTTGGCAATGCTTTTTGGCCCCATAATACTATTCAGCGTTGCTAGTGCCTTCGTGTTGGTTCGTTATTATCGTGGGGTAAGTTTTATTGGAAAATAAACATCACTTTCCGTCGTCCCCGACCGTGAGATAGTCCGGAGAAACGCAATGGCTGCTCACGGCCCAGAAGCAGAAGTCCGCCCCAAATCTTCGGTTGCCCATGATCGGTCGTTCTAACGGCCGCTTTCGAGGGCGAGGATCAATTTACGGTCTCGAGAAACCCGTTAATTTCCATGTAGCGGGTGAACTGCCCGGCAAGACGACGATCGCGTCGAAGCCATACAACAAGGAGCGGGTGTCCGCGCGCGCGTCCGCCGCAGCGGTGCTTATTACTGCATCGGCATGGGAGCGCAGTGCTGCGAGGTCGACGAGCACCGGGCCGGTTGGGGGCGTGATCGGGAGCAGTGGGCGGAGTTCGGCGGGAAGGTGCTTCCAGTCGGAGATGTCGCTCCCGATCGGCACGACGAGAATGCCATAGGCATCCATCGCGTCGAAGGTCGCAAGATCGGCGATAAAGGTTCCCAAAGTCCATGCCCCGGTGCTGCCCACGCCGCGACGGATGTGATTGTCACCAAACTTGAACATGACCCGGGGCGTCGGTTCTGACGCGATCGCTGCACGATAATCGCGGGTAAATTGCGCCTTGAGCCATGCCTCGCGAACCGTCGCGTTCAAATAGCCCAGCGCAGGATCGTGTTCTGCTTTTCCACGGACATACTGGTCGTAGATTTCCGCGGATTTCACGAGACCCTCAAGGAGGTAACGCGCTCTGCTGTCTTGGGCCGGCATCCAGATCGCGGCCAAGCGTTTCAGATCAGGTAATGTTTGTCGATCGTAGGCGAGGAATTTGCCGAAGTCTGCGCGTGTCTGGTCCTCCGCACGTGCCCGCGCGAGCAATCGATTGGTGTCGGACCGCACCGTGCCTGCGGGAGCCAAACGCACAAGCTCTTCCAGATAACGCACTGGCGACTGTGCCTGTTCGACGCCCCAGATAGCACTGGACCCTGGAACCGCTGCGCCTGCGTACGCGAGCAAGGCAAGGTCTTGGTCAGACGCGAAACCTAGCACGGTAGGCCAAACCCTAACTCCATCGGCAATCGCGGCCGCGTCCCCGCGTCGCCCGGTTTCAAGCGCAAGCTCGATACCCAGCGGGTCCTGCTCGACAGCGAGGTGGCTGAAACCGTCCTCCCGCCTGAGCACTGCGTACAGAGCTCGGGCGAAAAGAGGCGTGCTTTGGTCGTGATGCTCTTCTCCGATGAGCACGAACTGCGCTTGGCGAACCGCCTTTCGTAGGTGGGAAGCGCCCGGACCTGACAGATCGTGATCGCTCCAAACGAGTGGGTAGGTTTCGCTTTCCACCAAGGGTTGCGGTGAAGCGGCCCGTCCTGCGGCCGATGTGAGTGTCAACACGAGAGCGATCAGGCTGCGCATCAGGCAATTCTGCTGGCTTTTGAGAAGTGCCGCAAGTGCCCGGTCTATAATGCTCGCACTGGAAAGCCGACTGTCTCTTTCCCTCCAACCCCGGTCATTCAGCCAATCCCATCGCGAACGAAGATATCGCTCCGTCAAACGTCAAGCAGCGCCTGTCCGATCACCGCCTCGATCCGCGCGTGGTCGGCCTCATCCAGGCAATAGGGCGGCATGACATAGACCGTGTTGCCCAGCGGGCGCAGCAGCACGTTCGCATCGCGGAACTGTGCCAGCA
>Ga0116227_10003713_pt1 | contig 33784 bp, 25 predicted proteins | sample S1TSphgellanicum_FD_89693 | JGI IMG/M metagenome (GOLD analysis project Ga0116227, IMG submission 89693) | Host-associated microbial communities from peat moss isolated from Minnesota, USA - S1T2_Fb - Sphagnum magellanicum MG | ecosystem: Host-associated > Plants > Peat moss > Unclassified... | reverse complement strand
TAAAAAAAATGGATTTATTATAGAAAAGAAAAAAATTTATTATAAAAAAAAAAAAAAAACAAAAAAAAAAAAAAAAAAAAAAATTAGAGAAAAAAAAAAAAAAAAAAAAAAAAAAAAAAAAACCTAGTACAGGTAGGTACTCTAGTAAATTAGTTTCAAACATATGAGAAGAGATTTCTTTCATCCATGAGATGAAAATAGGAATGTGTTATAGATGCCACCAATTTGCAATTGAGCTTCCATGACAAGAAGCAATATGACCTCAAGAGATTGGGCTTTCTTCCTCAGTGTCTCAAGCACACACATGACAAGTGGTAGATGGGTTTCTTTTGTTGGAGGACAGGTGCTGTTTGTAGTTACTTTGGTGTGTTCTTTGGGTTAAGAGGGTGGCACTTGTTTCCCAACTAAAGATGTAGGCTTTAGGGCTGCACAAATTTTTTTTTCACGTTTTTCTTGTGATATCCCACTTCTCAGCTTCTAGATCATCATAAGCTGAGAACTGCAATGAGCTTGGGTATTCAATAGCCCAAAATAAATAAATAAATAAAAACCCTATTACAATTCAAAAAACCCCTGGCTCTTTGGACCGTGTTTTTCAAAAATTCTCAAACCATAATTATGTTGAGAACTGTGGTTAGAGTGGGAATAGTTAGAATGGGTTTAGAATGGGTTATGTTGAGAACCATGATTGTGAGTCTTGAGAAACTACCATAATAACCATGGAGGGTATCACCATGGAGGGTCTGTTCCTATTTCTAATAGTCGGCTCAACTCCGAATGACGTTCTGGTTGAGCAATCGCCCAACACTCTCTTGGTGGGCATTTTGTTTTGCAGAATGCCCTTTGCACAAGGCAAGTCTACATGGTGGGAGGACCCACTGTACTGCCCAGCCTCGATCATTACGTCCCGTAATGCCCTACTACCAGGGCATCCACCTACACATTGTAACTTGAGCCAAGAAGCATAACTTAGTCTTGCTGAGTAGTCAAAGGAAGGAGTACCCTAAACCTAAACCCTAAACCCTCCCCTTCCATTTGGCTGGATCTCAACCAAGGTTCTCCACAAATGCATGTTCTAGATAGTAGATGGAATGTGACCACCTTAAATGGCAATATTGGGCAAAAAGGTCTCATCATCAATAGATTATTTGAACTGTATAGACTACTCTTACTTAGTACAACTCTTTTGATCAAATATAATCTTGGATTTTGTTGGGTCAAGTTTGATTCCATTGATTTTTGTTTTAGTTGGCCTTGCTGATTTTGAAACAAAGCTCAAATTTCAATTAGGAATTTGGCAATTAATGGGCAAGATGATCAGGGATTTTGTAATTAAAAAGAACTAATTAATAATTTAATTATTTTTTTGTGATGTAACCACACTGACAACCATCCACAATAGAGGGATTAGCCAAATTTGGCTACAGCTAAGAGAGGAAATGAGAAATTTGGCCACTTGCTAGAATCCATTGCCTAAATATGGCATGTTCAGAAATGTTTTCCTTGAAAACCACCTTAGTGCGCCATTACTCATCATCAAGGGCTTTCCACTGATACCAAGAGGCAGAGTGAGGGGCCTAATGGTTTAAGAGTACGAAGAGCATGGTGGGGGGGGACCTAGTAGTTTAAGAGATCCACCTTAGGTGCATCACTACTCATCAAGGGCTTTCCGACCATACCAAGAGGTAGAACGAGGGCTGATGTCATGGTTTAAGAGTATGAAGCACATAGTGAGGGGGAGCTTGGTGGTTTAAGAGATCTCATGAAACAAACCAAAGAAACAAACTCACCTTCCTTTATAGATAAATTAGTCCTCATCCTACTCACTCTTATATGTTGATGAGTGAGGCGGAAGAAAGCGGTGGGTGGCAACCATCCATTGGACACTTGTATGCCACCTCAATACAATGAGGTGTTTGAGGAAAGTGTTGTATAAGTGTTCCTAATAGGTAGTAGATGTATAGTTGTGGTTTCTGCTGGTGGTGGTGGTGCTGCTGGTGCTGGAAAGGAGGTGGTTTGAAAACCTGAATCCCTCCAGCCAGTTGCTTGTCTCCATTTGTTGTCTAGAGGTGCGGCAGGCAGGCAAAGCTTATTTGTCAGGGTATGGTTTTTTCATATCTGGCAACAGGTGGCAAGCAGTTGCTCATCAGCTCTTCTCTCATTGCCCTTTGATAAGCAATAGAGAGAGAGAGAGAGAGAGAGAGAGAGAGTGTGACCTCAAGTTGAAGTTGTGCACATGACCAATTTTCTGAAAATAAGTTAAGACTTTTGAATGTTTTGAACAAAGACTTTGTTTAAAGAAAATGTCCACTTATGTACTTTTTAAAAAAAAAAGTGTTTTTGAATGGCACAAATGAACAAGCGACAGATTCATTGTGGCCAGAACTTTTTAAAAAAACTCTCCATCCATGACTTGTGTAAACTTGCCACCCGTAGTAGAATGATGATAATAACAACAACAATAACTTCTTCAGCTTTTCTATCCACTGTTCTGATTCGGATACAACTTCTTCCGAAAGTTCCTTGTCTGCAGTGCTCTTTTGTACTACTCAGCACTATCTACAGCATGCACCACCCAGGAACACATATAATGAAGTAATAACAGCCATTCTCTACAGGCAAATGCAATCTAAGGAATTATAAATAAATAAATAAATAAATAAATATCATACTCTATAGATATATATATAGAGAGAGAGAGTGTGTGAGTGAAAAAAAGATTGATGTAATTTTTTTTTGTTATTAGGGTTGTTAAGTTCCTTCCCTATGAAGTTCCATCCAGGTGGGTGTTTACCGTGTTGCCTCTGAAAACTGACAGGTCAGGTGCAAATGTATAGGAAGCTGCTATGTATCCTGGGGACGCCCGTGCTGTCACAGCGTTGCAGCCAGAAACTGAGTATGGGGTCATAATGCCCTACCAGAGTAGGGACTTACATGGTGTCGTGATGCTTGTTTCTTTTTTAAAAAATTGGGGGTTTAAGAGTGAAAATGGAAGGCAAGTGGAAATGGGTTTTCACTTTAGGTTTTCAACCGTTTGATTTTTTCACAACTTTCTCATGCTTTTTCCTTACATTTGAATTTCTGGCAAAATGGGCGAGGTAAAAAAGTAATATGGTGATACGTCCTATCACAATAACAATAATGGTGACATTCACACTTGATGTTAATTCATTGTTAAATGAAAATCTAGGTGGCATCCAGGTGGCACCCAATGTTAAATGGGTGATAGTTTAATGTTAAGTGAATGGTAGCTTGTAACATAAAATGTTCATGGTCAGTAGGTATAAGTCCTAAATGGCTAGCATGGTGTTAGGGGACTCAACACTAGAGTCCCAAACACCAAGTGTGAATGCACCTTAAAAGGTCACAATTAGGACAATATGTTTGGCATTGTACAAAGAGATCATCCCTTGTTGCTTCCGCTTGGAGGAGCAGAGTATGCATTATAGCTCTAAAGAGAGTCCCATTGAGTTCATGCAAGTAGTAGTGCGTACCATTTTGTTAATGTCTTCTAGTCACTTTCACACATGGTTTGTGCCAAGGGATTGTACCATCCTAGAGTTTGAAATACCACAACTCTAAATGGGTGTGGTATGTTTTCCTTGAGAAATTAAATTAGACATTTATCTCATGGGTTGCAACATGTCAAGTTCCGGTCTTCATGTTTCAAACATGTTTTATTTTGTGGCAATGTGAGGTGTCAAGCAAAGCAATTGGAGCCGAAATCATAGGAAATAGCACTTGGGAAATGTAGGAAACAGATAGTTTTGATGAGTGGCAAGAAATTTGATAGTTTGTTTGTTAAAATAACATAAAAGAAATCATAAACTATGAAGAAAAAGTCTGTAAGTTAAGTTCCAATTGATACACAAGATATTATGTAAATTGGCACATGATTATAAATGTGCAATAACAAATGGGAAGTTACCTTTTGAAGAAAATAGAAATAGGAAATGAGGGTGTATGGAAATCGATATTTGATCCAAAAGATCTAACCTGCATCCATGCACCCCACCCAAAAAAAAGAAACTAATAAGAGAAACAATTTCCTCCAGTTTTATAGGTCATATGAAAGAATGGATGAACGGATCAAAACATTCACACCATATGCATTTCCCCATCCACATTAATGATACCAATAATATGGCCAATAAGGAAAGGCTTTTCACACGATATCAAGTCAAATAGATGTGTTTGTCAAACATTAGGGATAATCTGATTGCAGTATGCTAAGCATGTTTGATTTCCATGAAACATGACTTTTTGACTTTCCCAAGTCTAATGGACCCATCTTCTCCCTCTTCCCTGACAAACTTCATAAAACAAAACACCCAGCAAAAGGAACAAAGAGAGAGAGAGAGAGGACTCAATTTCAAGCTAGAAGAGCAATACCCAAAGTGGGTGACTAAGGGACAAAGGAACAAATGAAGTTTCAGAGCCCCCACCACTCACAAGAAGCACATCGAAAAGAGAAACCTGAAAGATCAGTAACCCTAAAGAGCCCTCACCTGCAATGATGGTGTAAAGTTCACTGATAGAGTTGCCAATGTCCATTAATTTGCTTAAACAAAATTCAATAATTTCACCATTAATATGTATTTTTTCCTCAAGTCACCCAATTTTCTATTTGCCCAAAGGAAATTGGATGGATAACATCAACAGCCACAGCTTTTGAATGGGCACTTGGTACCCAAACAAAGAGCTGCTGCTTCTTCTGTCCAAATGTCCAAACCATCCTAATTGAGAGAAAGTGTGCTAGAAACATTGACGACCTACACAATCTATTTCTCCGTGTGGGGTAGCTATAAAATGATCCGCAAATTAATTATGTATCATAGTACCTTGGCTGGTTCAGCTGCAAGATGCCTAGTCTTTTTTATTTCTTTCTCATTAATGTTTGGCAGTAAAAATAATAATATTTTACAATTGGGCAGTATACTAATTATTGAAGCTAGTGTGTTGCTGGAGAGCTTCTTTCAGATTTTTGGCATGTATTTCTATTAAAAAAAGTCAATTCCAAAAAGAAATTAATTAATTAGGCCCTAACCAGCCTAGGTACTAAGGTAATAATAAAACTCTCAACACATGCCAATAAAAAAAAGCACACACTCTCTCTCTCTCCTTAACACAAAGTCATCAGTAGTCTTCAACTCTCTTGCACAATTCAGCAACTGTTAGGTCCACAGCATGCCAGACATAACAACATTAAAATTTGATAATCTCAGCCCGTGCACGACTTTGTCAATGTGTCCAAAGATCGGCTAAACAGCAGCCATCTTCCCCCCACCAACACAAGAAGGTGGAAACTAAACAACTTAATAATATCTGGACTCAGAGTCTCAGACCCGCCCCAAATTACCAATAATTTACCACATCCAACGCGGAGTGTTAATTATTTCCCTTTCCCACATCTGTAAACATTAAACTTGACATTATAAATTCAGAGACTACTTATTTGCCACCACCTGGGCCAATAACTATGACTAGCCAATCAAAAGTAATCATTTTCTTTTATTTCTCCTTTTACTTGTGGAGATCTTATCATATACCTACGCATATTGGAGTTATCTGTAAAGTTTGGTGATTAGGGGGCGAGAATGGCCAGTTTCAGCATAACAGCTGACCAAACACGTAACTGAGAAGGAAAATTTACAAAGCAAAATAACTGGGACCCAAACTAGGTTTTCCATCAATTTTGGTGGTAAGCTGAGTTGCATCCTGTCTTTCCTTGTTTCCTGAGCGCCTCCACTTCTGCTACACATATCCACTTTTGCATATATTTTTGCTGCTGCTACCTGTACAACTACTGTAATTAGTCTCGAACTTTGTGCAATAAATGCTGAGTTTCAGCATTTCATACTAAGATTTTTTAAATTTTCATTATTTTGCGGATACCACTGAAAGAGGGGATAGGGGGTGAAAGCAGGCACCAAGACAGGGTGACTTTATGGATAACTCTATTAGCGTTTAACAGGTCCGCACTTCACTTTCAATTTCACACTACTTAAAAGGATGTACTTCATCCAAGGTATTCTGTTGTAAGAGTATTCTAGTGCAGCTAAAAGCAACTCCACCTATGCCCCCTATTTAGGCCTCTAGCAATATTATTTTTGTCACATTCAACATCGTTATGTTAATGTGATTATTATTAATAAGTTGGGGGGGGGGGGGTGGGGGGGGGTGGGGGGAGGGTTCAAGAATTTTATTTTGTTATTTTTTTGGGGCAATGGACCTATTTGAATGGTGAACGACTGAAAAACAAACCACTTTGGCAGCCTATTAAAATAGAATCTGTTCACATCGCATACTCTTGTAAACGTGTTGAGCAAACTTTCACTACTCCCAAAATAGACAAAATATTTCTAGTCTTCTCTTTTGAGCAACCTATATAGTGTACAAGAAGAGTTTGGGCAAAACATATGAGATAGTGTGTGTTACTAATGGGAACTTGTGGAACAAATTGGGAACATAATAAATAACCATTGGGTACTTGGTGAGAACATGAAAGAACCGTGTGAAATGCATCACGAACACCAAACTCCAAAGAAATCCCATCTGCCATCACCTCCTCACCACCTTTTGCCCAAATGGAAAAAAAATTCTAGGCCTCTTTGGGTGCATATATATACATTACATATGTCACACCATAACCTCAGTAACTCGGAAGCGTTTTTAATTCTAACCATGTTAGGATCCACAATTTTCAGTGCTGGGTAAGCAGTAATTGTGCTCCATTGATATTCAAATTCTCACAAAGGGCATCACAACCAACCCTTCAATGGCCCCTTTACAATTTATATACATGGAAGTGAATCTATGGGCAAACAATATGGGATAATAACTGAGGTGCTATCAGGCAGGTTGTAATGAACACACCTATTGTCTGAGACAGCCAAGTAACAAACATTCATGAAAATACCATAATAACAACAATAAAGAGACTTGGGGGGACTTGAGGTGTCGAGTTTGGAGAGATTTTCATATTTTTGAAGTACAAAATTGCCGTACTCTGTGCAAAGGCTCCTGAGTCCTCTTGTACTTGTGGTCCAGAACTTGAGTTTAGGGCAGGGAAATTGTTTTAAAAACATACCATAGATACTTCCTTAAAACCATTATTATTGGTATGGGCAAGTCTGTTCAGAAAGCACCCACCCTAAACCCTAAACCCCCAAAAAGGTCATCCCTTTGTTTAAGGGAAAGCCTCTGGCTCCTTCATGAGACTGATTCATGGCAACATATATGAGGGTAGGTATCAACTATCAACCTTAACTTACAGAGACTTGAATTTTTCAATTGACTGCCCGTAAGTGAGTGTGTTCTTGCATTGTGTCATGAGAATATTATTGGGTTCTTTTGATGGGTAGGAATAGCTCTTTTTTTGGGTGGATTTCACACCTTGCCCACTAAAAGATATCCATGATGACTAATACAAAGGATTCATTGTGAAAGTCACCAAATTTTGAGGTTTAAAAAATAATAATAATAATCACCATATTTAGACAATAAGTTTCAGCAGGTCGCCAATATATAGGCAGGATTTTTTTAAAAATTTACTTTCCTCTCTGATGTGTAGCCAAATTTGGCTAATTTCTCTGGTGGATGATTGCCAGTGTGGTGGCACACACACACACACACACACACGGGGTTTGTGTGAGTTTCCTTGTGTATTTTTTACATCACAAATTTCTAAAACAAAACCCATGGTAGGAATTGAGGAATTTTTTTAAAAAAAGTGTTCATTACTAATTAATGTTTGTGTGGGTGACAGGCAAGAAAGTTTTGGGAAGGAGCCTCTTCTCCTCTGCAGCTTTGAGTATCTTTACTACCTATCCCTTTTGTGTGGCAGAGAACCCACATTGACCCCCATCACCTGGCCCATCAATTTAGTGTTCTCTATGTCAGTCTGCTCCACCTGGGTGGGGACTGAAGCAGCGCACCACATTGGGGTCTCTCTTTCTAGCCTCCATCCCGGGCGGGCCAACTTTGATCATAAGTTTTTTAATGGTTACCATGTTTGACATAATTTTCTAGTACTCCACATCTTTAAACCTAGGGAACTTGATGTAAAACACTTTGAAAACTTAATGGGAACTTGTTGGGAACATCAAGATCCCAAAAGATCCAAACCAAGAAGCACAAATTACAAGCAAGAGAAACTTAAACCCAAACTGAAAATGCCAACCAAACACGACTTTTGTTTATTACTTCCTTTGCAAAAATGGACAATTTTCAAAACGTGGTAGGAAATTATGTTGTTGTTGTAAAGTGTGTAATCTGTCTTAGATCAAACATTTGTGTTCACATGGGTAGAGGATTTTGGATTTTCGAGATTTCATTTTTGCTAGTTTCAGGTTATGCATTTCTAAAGACAATGGGTCCAATTGCAAGGCTTTCAGTCATTAGGTTCATTTTACATTGCAAATTTCCTATTTGTTATGAACCAAATTCCATTCTTTCATCTGTTTTGTGCTATTAGCTACAATTGTAAGGAGGGTGTTTCGAAATTTGTGGGGTTTCAATTCATAAATCATTTGTTAAATTTAGTGAGAACATTAAGTATTGTCATGTAAAAAGATAAAATTCCCTTCCTCTTACTTGGCCTAAACTTGGTGTAAATGAAAATAATCATTTTTTCAAAGCTAGATGGAAAACAAATTGTCGAATTTTCTTCAACTTTAATATAGTTCAATCAACTATAAAAATCACTTGGCAATCATTTTATGTGCAAGTGAAATTGAAAAATCCATGGGATATTATTAGTAGCAAAATATGGTTTTCAATGTTTTTTCCTTATTAGCTCTCTATCTCTCATGGATGTGAATTATGAGGTTATAGTTTTGATAAACTTGTAAGGGAAACATTGGGAATTATATGAACACATCTTATGATCATTCACCATTAAACATTTGAAAACTTGATGGAAAGCAAGAATTATAATCTTTGTTACAAGAGTTATTGATCCAAAATGATGCAAATGAGGTTGTTATGTTGGCATGTGGTCATTGCTTGAAACACATGCCTTGTTTTCACTTTGCTCATGAAGACTTCATTATGTTACAATATCTAAATTTACAAGGAATTTGCATGTAGGATATTTGGGTAAAGAATTGGCTCTAACTATGGGATGTTTGATTACTTGATGAGCAAGGAGTTATATTTGTCACATTTGAATGACATTCCAAGATTATGGCACACACAAAAAAACATTTTAAAACTTATATAAATGTAAATTTTATCAAATCATTATTAATTTCTAATATAGATTTGAAGGATCATGGATTATGGTTGTTAGCAAAATGTCACATATATATTTTAGAGAAACAAACAAAAGGTTTGGATTTTCAATTGGTTTATTATTTGTTTTTCTTAGGCTTAACCTCTTCAACTTAAATATTTGATGACCTTTTTTGTCCTTCTTCCCCTTGTTATGCAATTAATATTGCTTATAAGGAAGATCTTTTATTCATTTCTCTACACATACCACTTTCATTGTGAAATCCTTATGGTCGCTCAAAATAAGTACAAAGGTAGGATGGATAAACAAGTGGAGCATACATACAATTTCTTTGAACTTTTATTATCATTTCCATCATCATTTTCATGGGTTCTTCACAAAAGGGGCTTTCTATTTCATCTACTTATCCAACAATGTCATCCTTACATTATAGACTTTGGAATACAAAATATTGAAATTTGAAACCATAATTATGAGAAGAAACCATTTGACCCAACATAATCTAATGGGACATGAAAACCTTAGATATAAAGAATGTGTTAGTTCAATTGTGCTAAAAGCTCATGTGAGGAAATGAGTTTTTTTATTTAAGGAAAATTGCCTTCAATGCTTGACATCAAACAAAACAATTACAATGTTAAAACATATCAAACTTGCATAATTAACCAATCATGAAAAACCTTAATACATCTCCATACTTGCAAGAAAATTCACCAGTGAAAATTTGATAATCATCCCACATTTTAAAAGCTTGCATTGCACCTTAAGACACGACCAAAACTTTTACATGAGAAACAATGACAAAAAAAAAAACAAAATATTTTAATTGAAGCTTCATTGCTAAAACAATATCAATAAAACCACCCAACACAAAAGTGACCTTAAGACATAAACCCTAAACTGAAAGACATGACAAAATGGCACAAAAACTTTCACACATTGCACTATAGATATTAAAAATGTAGAATGAAAGGACAACAATGATAGAAAGAGCCTTGGATTCGGTCACTCTTCATCCTCATTAACCAAGAAAACAAAATGAAAAAAGAAAGAGCAAATCAATCGATATGACTAAGTAGTTATGAAGAATTATTAAATGTGTTTTTCTAAACAATTTTAATTGATTTCACTAATTAGAAGGATGATCTCATACCCACCTTCCAATCTACAAACTAACAACCACAATGACTCCTACTATTTTTCAATTTTATTAGTATTGGGTGATTCATGATATCATTTCTTTTGCAAAATTTTGGCACTTGGTGACAAAAATAAAGGGGGCTGTGATTCATTAAAAGATTTTCTTTGGGAATTATGGCCTCAAGTCGCCATATTTCAAGGAATGTTTTTTTAGAATTGCCATATTTTAAATTATTGAATTTACCAGAAATAATGTTTAGAAAATCTAAACCTACCCCCAAAAAAAAATGTTCAGAAAAATTTTACACTTTACTAAATATCTTTTGAAAATCTAGATCTACCAAAGAAATGTTTTTAAAGAATCTTAAATTTACCAAGAATCAATATAGGTGTATCCAATGGATATTCTTGAACAACAATTCCAGACTCCAGACCAATGCCCCATAGGTACCTAGTTATTAGGTAGTTCCACAACCTTGGAACAGCCCCATATTGGACTTTTACGTTGTGTAACGGGCAGCCCAAAAAAAAACAAACGCCTAAAACTTTCCACTTTAGATAGAGAGGTACCTACCTGCCTACCTAGTGGGACAAAACATAGGTATTAGGTAGGTCGGTAAGTAGGTACTTACCCCAGATTTGAAATTTTCAATCTTTTGGAAAGGGAGGAAAAAAAAAACCAAAGCCCGCGGCAAATCCACGCAACCCAAAAAAAACCACTCAAGGGACAAGGGGAGAATAAAAAAGAACGGCCCAATAAAAAGCCACAAAAAAGCCCAAATAAAACTCGGCACGCCATTCACCAAAGGCGTCGGCAAAACCCACCCAACGAAAAAACAAATCACTCATTGGAGGAGGTGAAATTCTAAAAATAAAGAGCCACAAAAATGGCCAAAAAAACCGCCACGCGTTTTAGCAAAAGCCTCGGCACATCCACGCAACCCAAAGGAACATGCGGTCGCGGGAAGAGGAAAAAAAAAAAAAAAGAAAAGAAAAACAACCCAATAAAAAGCCACATAAAAATGCCCCCATAAAAATCGCCAGGCGTTTCCTGTGGCAAATCCACGCAACCAAAACAAAAGAAAAGTCAATAAAAAGCCACAAAAAAGCCAGAAAGAATTTCGTTATTCAAAAAAGCCCTTGAGCCCTCCGGGCTCGACAGCTCCCCTTTTATAGTGTGTTGTTGCTGTTTGTGCGCCGGTCTTCGAGTTTCTTCTGTTGCCGTTGCTGTTGTTGTTGCAACACTAATGCCAGGGGCACTAATTGGGGTTCATAGTTTCGTTGTTGTTGGTGCTGGTGCGCTTCCGTGCTGGTGGGTACTTTGCTCTTCAGTTTTGTTTTGTGGTGTTCGTGTTTGTGCGGGAGAGGTGAGTTCGCAAGATTGAAGCTTTCTTCTTCTTCTTCTTCTTTAAGCGTCTGTTTATTTGTTTGTTTCTTTTGTGGTTTTGGTTCTTCTTCGTTCCACAGATTTTGAAACCACAAAGCCCAAAATAAAAAAATAAAAAACACTCACTCTATTGCAAGCTTCGGAGTTGTGTGTTCGTTGCTTGTATTGGTTCTCATGCTGTCTGTTGTTTCTCGCTTAGTGTTTTGTTTTCTCTAAGCTCCTTCGGTTTTGATATCATCTTTTCTTCTTTGTATTGAACGAGCGTTGTTGTCGGTTTTGTTTTTGTCAAGGTTTTAGTGTTGTCCTTGGATTGTACACTCTGTTTCTCACGAATTCTTCGTCAGTTGCTGTTGTTCCTCTTCTTCTTCTCGACGACATTGTCTTCTCTTCTGTTCTTCTTTCGTTAAATCCATTTTCTCTTTGCCTTTCTCTTTCAACGGTTCTCTGTTGTTGTGGTTCCTTTCTCTCCTGCTTTGCCCCTTTCGTTCTGGTTCTCTAGGTGTTATCCTTGTCGCCGCACGCACGCGAGAGCACAGCCTTGCTCGAAGGATTTTCCCGGAGTTGAACTCTTGTGGAAATATTTTTGGCTTCTCTCTTGCTTTCCTTTCATTTTTGTGCATTTCCGTCATCTACTTACGCCCGCCTGCCCTTGTACATACATGTGTCCGATTCGCTAAGACTCTTCAGCGGCTTCTCCACTTCTGTTGTTTTGGAAGCTTTTCTTTTGAAGCTTTCGTGGTCTCTTGCTCGGCTGGCTCTCTCTCTCCGCAGATAGGATTGTGAAAGTCGACGTCCGGATTCCAAGCAGATCGCGATGGTGATGGAAGATATGTGGTCTGTTCCGGCGAGGAACTTTAATCACAGACGACAATTTGGAGAGATGGCTGGCGCAAGGAAGATGGTACACGAGCCGTGGAGTATGGCCAAGAAGCTAGGGGAGGCTGTGATCCGGAGTGTACCGTTCTTGGTCGCGGCGATGGTTCCATGGATCACGACCTATGTGCAGCCACCGGAGTCTGTTTTGCGAATGAAGGAAGTCATGGCGGAGTGGTGCACGCCGTCTCTTTGTTTCGTGTTTCTTGTGGTGGGAATTATGGTGGCGACGCCGGGGGTTCTCAATGGAGCACAATCCCGAGGCGGTTTGCACGACAGAGGAGATGTGTACCAGAGGCACGTCACGGTGCTTCAACGAGAAGCGCTGCGCATGCCGGACATTTTCTCGGTAGGAGAAAGCATCACGCCTTTGTCTATTCCCGCTCCTGCTCGCGTCCCAGTCCCTATTCGTGATTTCCCGGCAGTCAGACCTCCGCCTGCTGTCTATCGTGATGTGCGTGGTCTTGGCAAGAGCGCTTCCACTCCTCTTCCACGCTTTGAAGATCTTACTCCTGCCAAAATCTCTGCCACGCAAAGCTTGGATCGTGAATCTTACTTCCCACGTCCACGAGAACCAGTGATGAGTCACAGCAGCAGCTACCAAGATCCAGTCATGAGCAACAGTAACAACTTCAACGAGCGACTCGCTTCTGGAGCAAGAAGATCCCCTGCCGCTGCTGCTGCTGCTTCTACACCAGTTTTTGAGCGTGATTACCCTAATGTCTCTGCTGCTTCTGCTGCTGCCTCTATGAGCACTGCTTCTGTGCCTGCTGTTCAGCTTGAGGTTCCTGCATCTACTTCCCCTGCTCCCACTTCTATGCGCTCTTTTGAAGGTTCTGGATCTCCACTCCCCACCACCACCACTACTCCTACTGATCATGACCTCCCTGCATCATCATTATCATCTCCCACCATCTCCCATGGTGATATAGTTGCAGCTCCAGCTCCTTCTCCTCGTCCAACTCCAGCGCCTACCTTTGTCCAGGAAATCCCTTCAGTAAGCACCAGCCGTCCACCTACTCCTTCCACTCGAGCATCGACATCTGCTCCTCCCACTCCTCCTCCTCCTGCATCCCCTGTGGTTGTTGTGCAGGAAGTTGTGGCGACCTTGCCATCTGTTGTTGCAGTGCTGCCACCAGCCAGTCCCACAGATTCATCTCACATGAACGATCATCCTGGATCCCCAATTCCTGATGAAGATCTGGCAAATTCTCCCCCTGCTACGCCTACAGCTTCTCCCCCACCTCTGCCCCCAGGTTCACCCCCTGCCACTCCCATGGACTCTCTCCCTCCCCCGCCACCTCCCCCTCTCCATTCTCCTCGGTCTTCACTCAATGCTACTGTAATTGCTCCTGTTGAAGTCCATCTATCTCCCATTAGGACTCGCAAATCACAGAGGTCAACTGGTAGTAGAATGGGTAGCAGCAGCAGTAGCCTTAGGGAGAGTTCCATGGGGAAACCTCCATCTCACCATTCTTTGCATCACATGGGACAGCAGCCTATGTCAGTTCCTTCTAAGGGCTCTACATCTGCAGCTCAGAAGCATGAAGGAGAGTCTTCTATAGGTATCAAAGCAGCAGTCCCTCAATTGCAGTCTAAGCATGACTCAGCACCAGGAGAAGCTATGAAAGAAAGGCCTTTTGCAACGGGTTCTGGGAGTGTTTCTGCTAATGCAGCTGAGGATACCAATCTGAAGCCAGCAGATGATGATGTTGATCAGAGAGTGGAGGCCTTCCTTGCAAATTTCCGGCAACAGATGAGATTACAGAGGCAGGAGTCTCTACTTCGCCAACAAAGGGGTGAAGAATAGGGTTTCTGGTAGACACTGATTATTTGGCCATCTTTCTTGCATGTGGGACTTTTTCATGCTACCCAACAAGCAAGTGAGATCTTTGGGTTTGCACCGCTCATCTCCAAAATTCTTGGAGAGACTGTTTCGTGATGTTCAGAACACAGACCTGCAGCTGCTCTCAAGAACACTACTGGTGTTCGCCACTTGACAACATATTTTTAGTGTTGTCTGTTGACTGGAGAGCCACCTCTTCCTCAGATAAGCAAGGTCCACTAAAAGAGGTACAACAATATTCTTTCATGCATCTGTTCCATATATTGAACTAGCACCTGTGGTGCAAGGAGAGAGAGATGCAACAATTTCAGACACCAACACTGCCCTTTCTTATCTCACTGTTCAGGTGCTCTTTTATTCATGTGCTTGAATAGGGCAAGTTTCATAATTCTTTCTTAGAGTTATCACCACCACTGTCAAGCACCTACCACTGTATAGTTTGGAGGCACAAATTGTACATTGGCAAATAAAGCAAGGGGAGGTGAACTCCCTTCCCTTCTATGTTGAGACATGCATTGAAGTCTCTTAGGGGCAATGCTAAATGCATGTGCTATGGTGTGCTAACTCACACATATACTGTTAAGGGTATATGTCTAGGGTTCAGAAGAGTAAATACTTACAAAGATGTTGAGAGGAGTTATAGTGCCTTATTCTCATAGACCCATCATGTCAACCCAGATACATTTGAACTGGAAATTGACTGCCAATTGTCGTGTATTTGTGAAGTCATAAATATTGCTGCTGCCACTGGCTGGTGTGTCAGTATGAAAGTTCCCATATTGTTCCTCTCATCATATGTAAGAATCTTTCATCACTGGACCTTATCTCCTTGTGATGCAATCCACGCGCTCTCTCTCTCTCTCTCTCTCTCTCTTTCAAATTCTAGGTTTTGTAGTGATGATGTCTTTGATCACTGGACCTTATCCTTGTGTTGCAATGCTCTCTCTCTCTCTCTCTCAAATTCTAGGTTTTGTAGTGATGATATCTTTGATCACTGGACCTTATCCTTGTGTTGCAATGCTCTCTCTCTCTCTCTCTCTCTCTCGCTCTCGCTCGCTCGCGCTTGCTCTCTCAAATTCCAGGGTTATGTAGTGATATTCTGTACTGGTGAAGCAGTTTTGATTATGATCAACCAGAATTCTAAGTTCACAGCATGAGATATTGGTTGCTGGTAGGAAATTGAGTCATAATGTAAAGATGCTTTTTGATTAGCCATGTGCTAAGAGGAGCTTTGAATGAGTTGCTAGCCAGAATTGGTAATGAGTGTGATAAGTTTGTCTAGTATGTAGTCATATTCTTCCTTTTGCAGCATTGGTAGGAACAAAGCTTTTCACCATTAACTTTTTGAACCTCTAGTTAGGTAGATATACCCAGATTGGTTCATGAACCCTCCACTTGGGATTAGCCCTAGGTACCCACATCCCTCTTGTGGCAGGTTGACATGTTGAGTCCTCTCACAAGGTTTGTGTGTAGAATATGCCATAATGTAAACATTTTTATGGGTGATGGACATTCCCAGGATGCAAGATTGGATTCAGCTACCTTCTTGTTCTGCACCCCCTTATCTTGCAAATGCCCTCACCACCCCCCCTACCCTTCCGCTTTACCCTATATGCTCAAAATTTGTACAAGTTTTGCCTTCTTGTTCTGTAGGGCAATTGTCAGCCAGAATTTTTCTTAGTTTGGAGCCCTGCCCATGGGGCACACTACACTTGTATTGCTCTCATGTGAGGGACATTCCACCCATGTAAGGCCCCTTCCTTCACAGCTGGGAATTTGACTTATTTTTTTAGTTTCAACAGTTTTTTTATCGGAGTGTAAGGCGTGCCTGTGTTATGGTTGTAAGAGCATCTCCAGTGGGGCTCAGTATATGACGCTGCGAAAATAGTTTTCACATCCAAGTTTAGTTGTGTACTCTTTTGCAACCCCACCCATAAAAGAGAAAATGGGACAGCAAATAGGTGGGCGACTACTAATAGCAAACCACGTGGACCAAATCAGTATGATGAGTCAATCAGAAACATCGAGCAGCAGGTAGATCATATTTAGTACACTCTTTTCTGCAGGTGCACAGAGTTGCTGCGCCATTTACCAGTCACAGCAACCTGCACATTCATGTGGAGCCAAAACCAATTTCCTGAGCCAAACCAGCATATTGGATTTTCTTCATCCAATTTTACTGCGGAGGACCACATACCGGGTGCTCTAAACTCTCGGCACCCATGGCTTACCACTGTAACGGCCTCAATGGGGAATCACACCCTATACTTTAGGGCCACATTGAACCAGCACCCACCAGCACACCATGTAGGATGGATGGTAAGTGGTCAGGAAACAGTTTTCTGTTGGGTTCCAGTTCACTAGTTAACCATGGTGGTTAGCTTGATTACTTTTTTTCACTACCTATTTACTAACAACCCACAAGCAGGTTGTTAGTAGGTTCATGGTTAAAAAAAAGAGCCCTTACCTATGTATAAATCATCTACTTACCTAGTAATTACCTATTTTCCTACCTATTTGTCTATATGAAACTTACTTCCTACAAAATTGGTCAATAAGGCGAAATCAAATATAAACTCGGTTGAGGTTCATCCACAACTGAGTAATAGCGGGCATCCAGTGGATGATGGACTGGTGGGTGCTGGTTCATTGTGGCCCTACTTTAGGGTTCAGATTCCCTGGAATTTGGCCTAGACAAGGTTGGGTATGTATGATTTTTCTTTGAAAAACGTCCTTGTGGTAAAGGAGGGTATTTATGTCATGTGGCTTTAAAAGAAGAAAAACCCCTCTGAGGGTAGATCGTATGGCTATCTGATTTTGCTGAAACTTAATCCTGGGGAGAAAGTCATTGGGTATCCTTTACACCATGAAGGTAAGGGCAAAAGAAGGGTTAGGGTTTAAGATATATTGATGTTTAATCAGCATGCTTTCTTTGGGACAGAAATTTGAAACTTTGTCACTTGGGCACCCAAAAAAATCCAGTACCACTTATACAAAGGATTTTTGTGAAAAAAAATTGTGTTGCCAGATTTGAAGGATTTTTTTTATTCCTTCTGAAATTGCCATATTTGGACAATTAGGTTCCAGTGAGTGCCAAAATATAGCTAGACTTTTAACATTTTCTACTTTCTCCTCCAACCCTTAGCCAAATTTGCCCTATTCCTATTGTGGATGATTGTCAGTGTGGCTAAATCACAAAAAAAAAAATTTAAATAAACCCTGATGTTAATGTTTGATATTAGACATTTGAACTTCGCAACACAATTTTTTGTTCTTTAATTGATTTTTTTGGGAACTTAAATTTCCCCCCACCCAATTTCAGATGTTGCTTCATTGACTAGCATCCCCCAAGAGGGATTAAGCATTAAATGATGACTAGATTTTAGAACCTATCTAAACCATCGCAAAAAGTGCTACAAAAACTAAAAGCACAGTCCAAATGTGACAAAAACAATAAAATCTCAAAATCTGGCAATTCTTTATAGAAAAATTTGAAAATGTTGTGACAGAATATTCCCTTTTATTTTTTTATTTTTTTCATTTTGGTAAAATTTTGCACCCTAAACAAAATGCCATGCATAATAGGCCTTCCACTATCACATATATAACACATTTCAGCCTTTCAATTGCATTGCAAGAATGCCAAATTTAGTGATTGAAAATATATACATATCAACATTGATGATCAATATCAACTAAGTCTCAACTTAGCCATAATGTCTTTGATAATGAAGATGGTACAAGTAACAATAAATGAAGGATCAAACAAAAAAACTGAAAGCAACCAAAAAAAAAAAAAAGGAAAAAGAAGTTTATACATTGAAATCTACTTTTTTTGGGACAATTATACCTTGCCAAGTGCCCTATTTATCCTCAACTTTTACAAACATATGTAACAAAAAAGACATTGTGGAATACATCACACCAAATTACTAGAACCTCGTGACCGGGGGAAAAGCTCTGGATTGGAAAACAATCATATTAATAAAAAATACAAAATACAAAAGGGCCATGTTATGGTTTTTACATGCAAGTATTTCAATTCAAAGCATTAGCATATATCATAACTAAGCATCTTAGCAATGAGCCTCTTTGATTGGCCCATCATTAGAATAAGTTATCAAAGTTTCAAATCAAGACTCTCAAAATACAATTAAAAATTTCCTATCCCATTGGGTCATAAATATAAACTTCCGATGTGCGACTTTGAGCAAAAGATATGGTTTTGATCACAATGCTACAAAGAACACTCTTCTTCAAATTGAAAACAATCTCATATATTCTTTTTAATTTATTCATCATGTCCTTTTGATTTATTGTTACTTTTCATAAGTATGTTGTTGACAAATGTATTTTTATAATCTTGAAACATCACCTATTTCCGTCCATAAGGGGCAAGCTACTTATAGCCCAATAAGATATTGTAGACCCAAGTGAATGCATAATTATTGCCTCAAGTCATGGCCCAATAAATCCACATCCATGACTACATCCATGGTAGTTGTTTAGGACATTATGTGACTATATGATTGGATAGCATATGATGGGAAAGTGTAGATCGAATTACTTACATGCATCTAGATAGCGAGGTGTACAAGAAGCTACCTATGTTAATTTAGGGTATATATATATATATATATATATAAGGTAGGTTAACTTAGGTAGCTAGGATAATCATAACTTTGAGGACTAACCTAGGTATTGTAAAGTATTTATGCGAAAATTACATCAAAAAGTTTTTTTTTAATATGGGGATCACTCATAAAAGTTCATAAGTTGTATTCAAGTATATATTTAGTTATTTGCAAATCCACATTGTATGAACTATTTTCCCATAATGCAAGATGCAAACATGTGCATCAAGCTATGTGCTCTAGAGCTTGTAAATGTGTGTCTTCTGCAAGATGAACATTTCCTGATTGGAAATATTCTATAACACTATGGGAAAGGGGTTCAAGAACTTGCGAGTCTATTAAATGTTTCACTTGTGATAGAGCTACATACAACATGCCATTTTTCTTTGAGTTTCATCGAGATGGATGTAAGAGTAGTCCAAGGATAGCTCTTGAAAGGGTTAGTCCTTAGCATTTGTCAATTGTGAGAACAAAAATAGGGACGATGGGAATTTGTTCAATAGAAAAATGAAACTTCGGTTTGGAAGTCTGATGAATACATCTCGTTCCAATATTGGATGGATGCTAATAATGTCAGGTAGAAGTTCAGGATTTAAGACTTGGTCATGGCCAAGCAATTTTACGAAAATTACTTCAGATAATGTGGATGAAACAAGAATTGTGTACCCAAAACTTTCATCAATGACTTGGTGATGTGTAATTACATTTTGTGGCAACTGGTAGCCAATGACATGACCCAAGGTGCCATTAGCAACTTCCTTGGGTTTAGAGTTATTTTTTGCGCACATGACAGGCATTCTTATCACAAGTTCCAAAAACATTGGCAAATGACTTATTTTGTCATCGCGTAAGCAATTGAGGCTTCAATGTTCATAAACAAAAAGAATCGAATGGCAACCCCTAATGACATGAACATGGAATTGTATTGGTGGAGATTCCCTTTGTATGGCAAATAATTTTGCACATGATCATGGGTGTAAATAAGCATATGACCATTTGTTCAAAACTTAGGGAAGACAATTACAAAAAAATTGCATCACAAGTGTCTCTCACATTTCTTTCAACAACATGAAAACTTAGCCATGATGTCAATAGGCACTCAAAAGCATAGTGAGAATACATACATAATCAAATCTTCACATCTTTCAATGACAAGATGCCATTGGTCTCCTTCACCCACTAACTCATGCACCAATCTAAATATTTTCATCCAACTCATAAGGGGCATAAAAAACCAAAACAATCAACATACATCAAATCCTACATTGTTTAGCAAATTCAAGCAAGGTACAAAACTAGGAGGGAATATAGTTGTTAGAGAGAGAGCAAGAAAAAGAGAGAGAAACACACACACACACACACACACACACACACACACACCTGAAACAGTTAGCTAAGCAATGCAGAAACATTCATTCATAAGACAACATAGGCTCCAATGTCAATGAAGGCTACCTTTTGCACCATTGGAAAAGCTTGCCTCGGAATCCTCCATGGAATTGTAGATGGGATATGGGTTAACAAAGAGTTTAGAAAACATGTGTTCTCCACCTTTCACTCAAGTCTTCACCTATTTCCACATTCTCTAACTTTCCATCATCATGTTTCAAGCTCAATCATTGAAGCCAAACAACAAGCATTTTCCCAATATTGAGCTACAACTACTAATCCAAAACCATTGTCAATGGAAAAGAGAGTTGGTCCACTTTTCTTTCTTCAGCCTTGTGATGTGCATTCAAAGCCATGATCCCTTAAGGGAGGTTGTGAAAGACATTTCAAACTAAAGTGTAGGAAACTCTGTTGAACTTATACTATAATGTTGAATCATGACCAATTAATCACAAGGATCATCATAGAGATGATGGGTCAAATGGATCTTTGGATTTGTTGTGAGATTGCCAATTGTTTGGCTAATCAATGTTTGTCATCTCCTTCGAAAGTTTTGCTCCAAAGCTATTAAATGTCTTCAAACCTCAAGTGTCAGAGATTTACCATACTATAAAAGATGCATACACAAGTGATTATGAGACGATCATGGTGCATGATTTAGTTCATAAATGAATCCAATTCTGGATAGTTGGTGGTCATTCACAATTGCCAATAAGAAGCAATAAATGCATTTGTTTTGTAGGATCAAAGTGAGAAAAATAATGTTTGTGTGAAACAAAACTAACTTTTCCTTGCTAGACATATGGAAATGTGCATGAAGGAGATTCTTAGTTGCATCTAAAACCAAAATCACAAAAGTCATGATGTAAATGAAGCAAAGTGGTTGAGGGTTATAAAACAATGACACAACACTCACAATCTTTATGAACGACAAATGATAATGAAATATTTCCCACAATTTTGAAACAACCCAACACCACAACAACATTGGCAATTGTGTGCAAGAAGCTTCTCTCTGGCCACCATGCTCATTACAAACAGGGAGGGACATCAAGATCTACAACTGAAGAGTTTTCTTCATAGGCAAGGAGGCACTTTGATCCTAGCCCATCCCTTAATACTCCTAAATCTTCCAAAATTACAAAAGTTGAGTTGCAAATAGAGTACATTATGAATGGTATAAACAAACATGTATAACACTCAAAATCACTTATGAATGGAATTTGATAATGTATTTTGTTTTGCAAAATTCAATAGTTTTGTAGTAGCAATCTCCTACAAGAACACAATGTTATTGTGACCATGGTAAACACACTAACTTCCACATAGATGATGAAAATGCAATCCTAATTAACCTCAGTCTCTTCAATGCAGTGTTTTGTTCAACACACAACTTCTTCACAATGTGACAAAACATTGTGGAAGGCAATTGTGTAACATCTCATCCACCTTTTAAAGTATTGAAGAGTCTCTTTAAGGGGTCTAACATATTTTTTTCTTGGAACAATTTGTTTATGAAGAATAGGATGATGAATTTGTAAACAACTTGAATTTCTGATGGAAGAAAGGCAGAAAATTGGATTGCAAATCAACTTTGAAACATAAAGAAGAATATCAATGAATGGGATTGTACTTTACCAACTTTTTCCTTTGACTTGTTCTCTTACTGAAACCTTGTTGCTACAATTCATTCATCTAGAGATTGCCATGAATCATTTTTTTGTTGGGATAGGTATGTAGAAGAAGGGGGTCGGGGGGAGGGAGTGGGAAACAAGAGATAGGGAATCATCTTTGAAAAGAAAAAATGTTGTGAATTCCTTTTCCTTATGGCCTCTTGGTCTCTAACAAACCTCCAACTTTTACTAAAATAAAGCAAAGAGATTTGAAGAATACCTTAGTTTTGATGAGCTCCTACTGGGATGTGATTGTGATGTGCACAAGGAACAACTATGATTGTTGCTGCCTTACACAAGTCCCACATGAAGCACAACAAACTTGCTTTGATACCTTTCCAAAATTGGATAATCTTTGTTTTCGTCTTCTTCTTTTTCTTCAACTTTCAAGCTTTTTGCACTCTAGCAACATTACAATGGCACTAGAGCTCTAGGCTATGTGTATTTTGAAAAATTAGGGCGCACAAATATACGAAACTTGAAATCATAAACTCTAGATAAATCCAAAAAATATGAGTAGAACATTAGCAAGTTTTAGGCACATTGCAATGTGGTTACAAAACAAAAATCTGGCTAATTACACAATCTTTAATCAATGAAAATTATGGGTTGCCAAGGATTAGCACACTTCGGCATCACTTTCTCGAGCACAATTGGTCTCCTTATGGCCAAATCCCTTGAAAATAGAAATCAAACCCCATTCCTGGACATTCCCAATCCCACACAATTATGTAGAATTGATGCCCATCACACAACACCAACCAACACAAAATAATACTAGAAATTGTCGTTTGACTTCTTTTTCGCACCCCTGTAGATAGTAATCCCACAACCTCATACATAACTTCTTCCAACAACCTTGTTGAAGAATACTATAGGGGTGAAACAAGATAGTGAAACCCATGTACTTTCCCAATGTAGAATCCTAGAACCAATTCAACCTTGGCACTCCCAATTACATGGGTAATTTCATACTCTTAGCAACAAAATGACCACTTACTAAGCTTTGCACAACCAAACATTTTCACCCATCAAACATGGCTAAAGAGACCATTCACAACACCACTTGAACATGTCATCATCTCCTTGGTTCAACCCTTACACCTAAATGTAAGTCCTGCATATCCTAAGTAGAAGCACTAGGCACAACAAATTTCTAATACTTCAAATTAAGGACTCACAAGATGAGGCATTCTTGTTCCACACCAAAACAATCACAAAAGAACAACTTCATATCAACATAAACGTTTTGATCTCTTAGGAAGAAAACATGGTACTTAGCTATGCCTTCGCACACCTTTAGTAGTAGGTTCATATCTTGGAGAGAATCCTTGTAATGCGCCCTAGGAACCAATTGCATTGCACCCATTTTTGCCAAGAAATGAAAAATGCTTGTCCAAAACACCAACACCAAACACCACAAATTCATAAAACCAACACTCTTGCATAAATAACAACAAACAAAACCAACCCATAGAAAAAAAAAAAACAAACAAACAAACAAAACACCCTAGCTCATCATTATTGGACACACACAATTGCCTTTTCCCTCAACTTTGAATGATGCCAACCAAGCACCACTGGTGTTGCAGATGTGGACGTTCCACAAATCACTTCAGCCTTAATTCCACATCACACATATTCCCAAAACTCAAAATGCATATTAGACCCAATAAGGGTACGATAAAAAGAGAACTATCTCTAGACTCCAATAAGCTAGTGGTATGCTTGATCACTAATGGTAGTATATATATATATATATATATATATTGATATTAGGTGTTACCCTATTAGAAATGGTACACTCCCAATACTAATGTGCATCATCCCTATCACCATTCACATGCAACCTTAGTCTTAATTGAACCTAGTAGTTCATTTGACACAATTTCAATCTCCACACTGGTGATTACAGGTTCCAATTCATTCCTCAATGCAATATTAGCCATCAACAATTTTCTTTTGTTACAAGGTGTTTAGCAGCATTTCTTTCCACCTAAGTGAAAAGGTTAGGATATTTAATGACCTTCATCATTCCTTCCATTGTCAGTGCCTCTAATGATGGATTTTCTTTTTCAATCCAATAAGGTCCCATGATTTACTTACTATTATAATCGTTTTTCAGAATATCCTAGAGCATAGAGCTTGGCCTCCAATTGTCACTCACACATTGGTTCAAAGTTGCAGCCAAAATTTTACCTCAAACTCTCTTCCCTCTGAACTAGATTCACACCAAAGGATAGTAGAGGTGTTATTGTTTCATTAAAATTTAACCATCTCTGGGTTGGGGAATTAAATTGATTAAAGTTGAAGGAGTAAACTAACCCAAATGGGGTTCACACCAATGTTTGCCAAGTTCTTCCTTGTTAAGTGAATTATGGTCATAGTTTTGACATTGAAATTTTTTTCCCTCTAAGTGCAGGTTTTGACATTTAAAAAAGGGTATTTAAATAAATTAGCTTGCAATACAATGCATTACAATACAAGCTCCTCTCAAGGTTGCATAGGTACATAGTTTTATAACAAATTAAAAGTGGGGTTTGTATAGGAATGGAATTCTTCAACTAATTAAAATTAAAATTTATTTATAAAGTTTAGCCTAACTTACTTATCATGAAAATTTTATGTTAAACTAACAATTAAGGTTGAGTCCCCTAACACCATGCTACCCATTTAGGACTTAAACCTAGTTACAATGAAAACTTTATGTTAAGCTGACATTCACTTAACATTAAGCTATGGCCCATTTAACATTGGGTGCCACCTAGGATGCCGCCTAGATTTTCATTTAACACTGACTTAACATCAAGTTTTGAATGCACCCTTACCCAACTAGCATAAAGCACTCGTTGAATTTTGCTTTTGAAACTGGACAAAAGTGATTCATTTGAGAGCAGAAGAAGCACTTTACACATAAGATGACATCCTTTGTCAAGGCAGAAATTTTACAGAGGGCCCTCAGTATATACTAGAAAATTTCTACCCATAAATCTTTAGGACTTTGTTCGATGGCAGAGTTTATAATGAGTTTTGTCACTTGATAACACAGGTAATTAATTATCCAGATTATCATGATTAATTAAAACTTTTTTTCTTCTGGGTGATAATTAGTCCAGAGGGGAGCTGCCCAGGAAGGTAGTGTACATGGTTTGGTATCTTATGAGAAAAGGCCCTTTTGAAGTCCACTAGACTCATTGAAAGTGAGCCCTTGTCATATGGACAACAGCAACCCATTCCACTATTCTACTAAGCAGGTGGGTTCACAGTGCTAAATAGTATGTTTGAAGTCTCTACCTTCATCAACCTATGTCCTACCAATCTCAGCAGTACTAGCAACATACATTCTCTGCTCCTTAATAAATTGTGCATGGAATCCCAGATAACATCCGCAAAAAATGACAAATTATTTGACATTTCTCAACACATAATTCAGCTTCTGCTGCTGCAAACTATAGGAATGCACTTGCTTTCAAGAAGACCCCCCACATTCAAGTCCATGGAAAAACCCCCACAACCAGCAACACTTGTACAAGAGAACCAGCAAAAATGAAGCACCAGGAAGGACATTTGGTACAGCAGATGCCACTGGAGCATTTTGGTGGCAGGAGGAGGAGAACAGAAAGATAATAGTGAGGCACAGGGAATCGATCAAAAGAAGGAACGAGTCTTAGAGGATCAATCACAGGTACCAAAGACCAAAGGCAGACCCTGGGATCCTTTTGTCAGTTGCTAGCTGATTGTCTTCTGTTTGACATTGGCTATTTCTTTGCACAAAATAAGCTGGCTGCTCAGGCTACATATGTGGCATCACCGACCAATTTGTACATAAGAGTCAGAGCTGAGGACAATGCCACTGCTATTGAGCTTGAGGGACATGTGACAAGTGCTTGGAAAAATGTGCAGAAGGTTGTTACATCTGTAACTTTGAAGGATGGTACAAAAGTTTTGAGTATGAGATATCTCCAGCATCCTAATTTGATGATGAGTCACAACTGAGGCTACGGTGAGTGGAGCTTGTTGAATGCAATGTTGGATTCTTTCTTTGTTACTGCAGAGCTGAAGACCTGAGGGGAAGATGTCTTCAGAACTTTGACCCTCTTGGATGCAATGATGCATTCTTTCTTTGTTGTACCAGAGCTGGAGACCTGTGGGATGCAGTATTAAGAACAATGATGTAGTTGTATGTGAAAATGGGCATTTCTCATGCAGAATGCCTGCAGTTGTTCCAGGATAAGTTCAGTTGAAGGGTTGAAGGAAGAGTTCAAGAAGCATGGGAAGATGGTCTCATGTTTGGAGCACTGCATCTTCTTTGTTACAATCTGTATCTACTGAAAGCTCTCATGTTTGGGATACTACATCTTTGGTACAGCCCCAATCTGCCAAAAGCCCTTCATGAACCCAATTATGGCAGATTCAAACAAATCGTGAAAGATGATGGAATCACATAAATTTCAACATCATTTCAATGCAAAATGAATTTGACCAAAAAAATGGCATTCGGCGTACAACTTGGTCTTTGGCAGTCACCCACAAATTAGTTCTCAGTTCAAGCCAAAATAATATCCCAAATCCTCCAGGGATGCAAAGTCCTCTCCCACTTGGTAGAACTGACCAAAAAAAACCACGAATACCAAAAGCAACAACACTGCTTACACTACTGTCTCAACCATCAGTGAACTGATAGAAGATAGTACCAATGATGGACTACTTTCATGTCCCCAGAGTTGGGGAAAAGGCATCACCAGAAAGACTCATACTGGAAATTGAGATCTTGAACAATGTGGTTAGGATTTAAAAGCAGTTGAGTATCCAAAAGGAAATCTTTTTTTGTCACATCAATGTTGAAGCACTAAAGTGGCCATCCAACAAAGGTGACACTAATTGGTAACAAGTGAATTCTCTGTAATAAAAGCTGTACACTATTTTATACTAAGGTCACTTTGGTTTTTTAGTCACAAGTAGGCCAGGCCAGGATAGTTACATGTTATGATCGATGAGAACTAGTAAGTAAATGAAGTGATTTGAAACTTCATATGCATACATAATACACAAGTGTCAAGAATTGATCATGTAGCAGCCTTTGTCAAGGACAGGTCAAATCATTCAGTCAAACCCTATTTGAAGATATGGAGCCTTGCCACAGCTGAAGCCAAAACTTGTAGGCTTTAGACATTGCACCATGTTAAGTTGGATAAGAAAATGAAATTGGGTGCGGGATAAAATGAACACAAAAGAAATTATAGTGCCTTCTTATTGAGCCTGGTTTTAGGGAGGCAAGTTAGTCTACTAAACACCAGACCAGGTTTTGGCAAATCTCCATTATGCAGTGAAGCAGCATATACTTCTTGGCATTCTGCAACCACCTGCTCCACAAGCAACACCAGAAACAATCAGATGGAAAAAGGTGCCTAACACTATCCTGAGTTCAGGTGCATGTAATGCTGCTCCAGGACTACTTAACACAGATAGCATAGCACATGTACTTGTGAAATGACATACCTCTTTTGCATCCTTACGAGGTATGCCCTCGCGCAAAGCCACCAATTTTTCAACAACTTCTGGCTGCATTTCCAAGTTGTTTTTGTTAAGTGGTAAGTGTGCATCTGACCTCATCTATACCTTGTAGTAAAATAGGTGTCCAGGAATGCATCAGCAGTCTTTAGAATATCCAAAACTAGAGAGGACAGAAATTCTATACTACATCTCCTAATAGATAATGTCAGTCACTGCTGACATCTATACATTGATTCTACCACTTCCTTTTGAAGACTGTGCTATTTACAGTTTTCATGCCTGGATTGTGTAATGACTGCATTTTAATCAATGCTTCCCACAACATAATAAACTTCTGAAATAAGCACCCAAAACATGGTTAAGGTTTCTAGCAACAAACCACAAACTTACAACCTGTAGGGAATCTATGTGATGCAAAAGACTGAACAGTATCCTACCCAAAGGACAGTAGGTGACAAAGTTTGAAGGCTATAACTAGCATATTGCCAAGTGAGGAATCAATCCCACCAACAAATTTGAAGGGAAACAGAAAACAAGAATGATTTGAACACATACAGGGCAGTCAGGGTGATTCTGAAGAAGGTTTGTGTAGGCAAGGGTGAAAGCATCCACACTCTCTGCAGATGCAAGCTCTCGAATCTCAGCTAGTGCTTGCAGTCGCTTGTCCACTTTCTGTCCTCCACAAAACACCTGTCATTAGCCTGATGTCTTCCTAAACAACTTGCATTATATCACTCTAAAGTTGCTCTTCTGTCCTGCATTTGGAAGGTGAAAGAATATTACTATGATTGCACAGAAAGCAAGAATTTGTAGTAACCAAACAAATGTTGCGTCTGTTCCAGCCAAAACCAAAACAAATACTGCAAAGCACAATTGCAGCCATAACCTTGTGTTGTCATTCACAAGGTATCAACCCATCACTGCATTGTGAATGGCAGTTACTGGCTGCCATTACTCCCCACTGACTTCATTAGCTCCCAATAGTGGATGTAGAAAGCCATGTAATGGTAAAAGGTTAACAAGGCATACAGCTGGACTTATGATATCTCTAAAGAACTCGCCAAGGACCTCCTCATCCACCTTAAGCCTCTCTAATGTTTCCTGCTTGATATAGTTTTTCTGCACCAGTATATTCCATCTTCACTTAGCATCTTATGACATTTGAAACAATGGGGTCAGTAGAACAACACATTGTTATTCATCACATTCATAATCAATGCCATGAAACTACAAGAACTAGCAAGGGTAACCAAAAAATGTCTGAATATCTCCATGAAGGAGAAAGATCCAAACCTGAATAAGAAGGTGGTCCATGTAAATCACAATAGTGTCTTCCAGACAAGCCTCTGCAAACCTTTTAAAGGATCTTTCTTCAACATACCTGTAAGAGACATTCACATGTTGATTAGAAAACCTGGAAAGAACATCAGCATGAATTAAATGAACACATGTGGATGAAATTAATGATGTTGGAAAACTTGGCCATGTGACTGAAACTTTTCTACATAAAAAGAGCACCACAATGATGAAACTATATTCATGGACTCAAAAACTTACATGAATAGAATTCATCGTGCAAGTACAATTAACCATATGAATTAAATGTAGCAAGGAAAGCAGACAAATATATCCTATATCTCCCACAAGAGACCCACCTCACTCATGAGAAAAGTAATGGAATAGGGTCAAAACATATTGAAACCTGTTTTAAAATGAAGCAAGAAATGATAAAAGACCTATGTTTTCAGATATGAAGAGTAGAGAGTCCAAGCTTACAGTTTGACATCCCCGAAATAATCTGCGAATGTGGCTACCAAGTATTCTGTCACCAGGCCTTCATACCAGTCTGTTTTGTTCCAAGACCACAGGACCACAAATCAGCTGACCTCATATGTTCAACCAGCTAAACAAGCACAAGCTACCAAAGTTACACATTTTTTATCCTTATCCACAGGTGGTCAATCTCTTCCTTAAATGTGGCCAATTAGGATGCTATGTGGTGCAAGTAACTGCTTTATTTATGCATGATAGTTCTATTGGTGATAGAGGTATGGCTTACTATGCCCAGCCAGAGTGTTGTACATTTATGTAGCATTTCTCATTACTGAACCTTTGGCATATTCATTTTCCTCCAATTCAGAATTGCAAACAATTTACACACCTTTTTGGTAAAGCTTTGAAATCAATTCCTTCACGCCAGGATCCTCAAAAATCACTTCTACTGTCCGTTGTACTGCTTCCTGTACCACAATAGATGAAAAGTACTCAGCACAAGCTAACCAAATTATAATACCATCTAAACCTCACAAGACTACTCATCACGACTGCAACACATGAAGCCTAGTCAAGATTCAAAATATCATAGCTGGCATGTCTTATTAATAAAAACAACATCAATCTCACAGGGGTTCTGGGGAGTGACTGAGGCAAATATGCAATCTTAAAGACAAGTTAGAGTAAGAGTCCCCAGAAAATCCAAACAGAACCTAGAAGATAACTTTTGAATCAAGCAAAGCTTACCTTTCCGACTTCCAAAAAGCCCTTGCATGTGTCTTCAAAATTCACCTGCAACATTGCCCCTTAAATTGTAGTTTGTACTTACAAACTAGACAGTCATTGCCAAGTACAGTCAATGCCAAAGACAGAAACCAGACCTGCTCAGCAAAGTTAGGAGTAAGTGCCTCCATAACACCTGCACTCAACTCTGTGGCTAATTCATAGCATTTCACATTGTTATTCACCTGCCATAACCGCCCACCATCCTACATTATGAGGACCTCTTACTGGAAGGAAGAGATCAGTATCCATGAAAAATTCATCTGAGATCTCATTAGGTCAATCTGGACAATGCCAAGTGTCCAGGTGATTGTCTAAAACCAAATATCATAGACAGATGTTGACAGTCAATTTCATAACACCTACTTTTGTAATCTTCTCCTCAAACATCCTAAGCAACCTAATCCAATAACATGGACTCCACAGGGAAAGTGCATACCATTGCACACAATGGCTCCAAACCAATGTCCGCTGCAGGTTCTTCGAGCTGGTGCCGCTCTGCCGCTTGGAATTCATTCATCACCTGCAAGACAACATAGAAACCATGTTTATGCTATGGTAATTGCTCACCTTATACTAGGAAGATACATGAAATATCTTGATAAGTATTGAGAACTTCGCCATACCTACAACTTAGTCAACCTGACAGAGAATTGAGAGGTGACCCAATAATAAGGTTATAGAGGTTTTAGATCCTACAGAATATCTTGAACAGGAAAAAGGAAAAGAAATAGGAGACTGCACCCTGAAACATAAGAGAAAAGACCAAGGAGTGGTTTGAACGACAGTGATTCATGAAATAATCTCAACAGGAAAATGTATGGTAGTGACGAGCTACCATTACATCCCCACTAACTTCATCAGTTCCTGGCAGTGGGTGGAGGTTAGCATTATACATGAACTAAATCACTAAGTTTCTGTCGTGAGAATGGCATAATATGAAGACTCAGTCATGATGCTAACTAGCTCAATTTAATGAGATGACCAAAGAAAACAAGAAGAAAAAGGAATACAACACAAGAAACACTTGTATAAAAACAAAAATGAACCAAAGAAAGAAGAGGAGCAGAACAAAGAAACAATGTGCAGAACTTCAAGAGCAAATCTTTTGAGGACAATCTGGGCTTTCAAAAGCTCCCCACTCAAGATTACGAAGACACAACCAAAGGTGATCTTGACTAAGCTAGATTCAACCCACCTGAATAATAGCCAGAGCAATTCGGTACAGCATAACATCAGTGCTGTTCTCTTGTACAACCTGAACTTGCTCATTGAGAATGCGAAACAAGTCCACACCTGCTGGTGTCCAAAGTTGCCCATCCTCACTTTTCTTTGGTGGGTTTTTGTTGTCAGCTTCAAGAATGTTTGTGTACCATTTCTGAGCATACATACAGGTTTAGAGAAGTATCAGTGACAAAGTGTTTCAGCACCTTGAAAGCTCTGAGTTTAGAAGTTATCCAATCAATGACAGGACTTGATGGCAATGGGGGCTATCAGTCACAGGACAATCCCTTCAACTGACAAGAATGTCAGCAACAAGGACACAGATGACATCCATGCCTCATGACCATACAATATAAGTTTCAGTCAGGCATATATAGGTAATTTACTTGCATGGTTGCTTGCATGCGGTCAACATAAGCATCCATGAGTGGATCCATGGCCCCACTTTCAGCACAAACAGAAGCAAGTCTGTCTTCAACACCTAAGTTTAGCAACTGTTCTTGGAACCATACCACCCACCCTGTCACCTGCTCCAAACACAGAAAAATATAAATCTATTCAAATAGTGTTGCATCCAAAACATGGAAATACTCTCCACCCATGCAAACATTCTGTGACACAAAGTAACCCTTTCTGACACAATATTCTACTGGTGGATATCCAAGCATGAAACCACTTCAATGAGAAAACCAATCTTTTATGTAACTGTTGGCAAACTACCATTTGAACTTCCCTGGTGATTACTGACCAAGCAATAAATGTTAGAATTTGACAATCCCCACAGATCCAAAGTCAATCTGACCTTTAAAATTTCAAGGTTTGTTAGTGCATTGGCTCTATCACCTAGCCACCTCAGCATCTGGGTAAACCGCTCTGTGTAGAGCTGTACCATAAATTGGAAAACCTCATACCTGCCAGTCAAAAGCCATCCAATCAACACAGGAACACAAAAGATCTTGCTGGACTTGACATGATTGAACTGTAAGGATGTGCTGAAGGAGATTGCAGAACTTATACAAACAATTCTACAAACACTGAAGTCATGAAAAGAGTTACAAAAGCACTACTGACAGGTTAATAGGAAGCCACTTGTGGAATTTTACCGAGGTGGAAAACAGGGGCTAACATAGTCATAGATGTCTGGCAGCTCTTGTGCAATCTGATACCTCAAACACAGGCCACAAGTCACAGTCAGCTACAAATCTGTAGGTGGTTGAGAGCCACAGAGGAGGACATGCTTGTTGATGAATCTTGTGGCCACACAGTATGTTTCTTTATTTGTTGACATCTCCTTGCAATGCCCCAATACTATCTTTGTCAATCCTCCAGAGCTGTTAATAAGCTTGAACCCACTGGATTGTAGACCTCATCATTGTACAGGAAAATGCTTACAAGGCCCCCAGTACCAAGGGTGACTAACTGCAATGTTTGGCAAAGTGGTGTGGCAGTAGTGTTCATGTAAGCATACCACCACTGGCTCAACATCATGTCCACACCAGACAGTGTTAAAAAGGGTGGGTAGCTATGTTGCTAGAATGCTGATATGCTATTTGCTAAGTAAAAGAGTAGCTTGTGGCACCTATTTCTTGTGAATGTTGACCATTTGGGTGTTGTCTGTACAGCCCATTATACTGGCTGCTGTATAGGTCCACAGCCATCTTCCTGTGCCTCACATGCCTCCAGCAACACTTCTACATAAACTAAGACAAATAGAATATTTGGCTTGACAAATAGACTTGGTGAATGAGCTGACTGAATTGAAACAAAAGAATGAACACAAATATTAATCAGGAAAAAGATGGCCTCACTGACGAAGGTTATGCATGCAATTCAAGTAACTAATCAACTCACCGTGGTTGCTTCTTCCAAAGCTGCCTTCAGGTCTTCCACAACTAGCTGCATAACACAACTCTATTAAGTTTTAAATCAGGCACACAAAGGAAAAGCATGAACTGAACTATGCTACAATCATAAAATTTCTGAGGAAAAAGACACAGAGGAACCCAACCCATCAACTGAAGCAAAGCTCATATCAGAGATTGGTTCACCTTGGTTAGCAAAACATTGAACCTTGCTTCCACTGACTTGCGGAGTTCTTCATAACAGCGGTTCTTGTACCCACTTCCACCAGATTCTTGTCCAGGGTGCTCATCACGAAGTTGAGAAAGGTTTTGTGACCTGCAAAATTTACATCATACTTGTCACTTCACCAAACAAAGCTGTGAAATGTGTTGGGGGGGGGGGGGGGGGGCCTAACCCCCTCGAGGTTCCCCCACCCCCCCTGCCCCTGCGCAGGGGTGCTGGAGGCTGGCC
>Ga0116227_10003712_pt1 | contig 33786 bp, 23 predicted proteins | sample S1TSphgellanicum_FD_89693 | JGI IMG/M metagenome (GOLD analysis project Ga0116227, IMG submission 89693) | Host-associated microbial communities from peat moss isolated from Minnesota, USA - S1T2_Fb - Sphagnum magellanicum MG | ecosystem: Host-associated > Plants > Peat moss > Unclassified... | reverse complement strand
TCCCATTCCACCCTCTTCCATTACTGCTCAAATGGACCAAGTTATGGACTTGGACTCCCCAACCACTTGGGCTAAGGTCATTGTAGAAAGGGCTGCTCTATTCAAGAGGGTTATGCCCATGGCCATGGAAAACATGTCCATTGCACAACATCGAGACACCTTATGATATGCACACACACGAGGTGGTAGTTACAAACCTAAGGTGAAACAATTTGATGTTGGTGATTTTGTGTATCTCCAGCGACAACCCAATGATACTCTAGACACTTGTTTCGGTTGCACTATCTTGAGGATTAAGGTGATCAAGCCTTTAGATGTGTTGGAGTTGCAAGGAGCTAACGAACGCACAATTCGGGATCATTCCAAAAATTGTGCACCTTGCCACCTGCCGAACTTGGATCCTACCATCATCATGTTGACTTGGATTCCTCCACTTGATTATCCATGTCAGGTGTCGCAACCCCACTTTGGGGCTAAGTGTGAGAATGCAACTCACACTCCCAAAAGTGGGAAAGTGGAGTCCTCCGGGACTCCCAAAAACTCAGAAGACGATTTGAGGGGTCAAATCTCCTTGCCTTGGCGCGTTCTTTATATCAATGAAAATATCTTGAAGCGTAGATGTCCAAAATGGCCTCGCATTGCCCATTTGGACATCTGCAGCCCAAGTTATGGGCAAAAGAAGGGCTGAAAGTCAAACTACCAGTTTGACTCCCGACCACTAAAAGTCGAGAATCGACCTCTTCCCGACGTCGTCTCAAGGAGTGCGACACGGCGTTGAAAAGCTCTCGACGAGAGCTACAACTTTGGTGCAAAGTTCGTCCTGATCCGAGTTTGGGGCGAGGAGCTATGGCCGTCCAAAGTCCCAGGACTCCAACCCAGGATAGTTTCGAGACTCCAACTTGGGAGTCCTGGGAAAAAGAGTCATTTGGATGTAGCCTCGGTGGAGAGCTGCAGAGTATACTATATGGGGGAAGGTGGTGGCTTCCCCTGAGTCTGGGCCGTGGTGAGTCTTGTGTGTAAAAGTGCCCATGGGTTGTCCCAACACCCAAAGGTGTTTCCGAATGTGAACTAACCCTCTTGTGGTTGGTTTTGGATGCAGATTCAAGCTTGATCTTCTAGTCCATCTTCCTAGTCTAATCCTAGGACTTTTAGCACGCCCCTCTACCCCTCTTTAGTGCTGGAAGTCGGGAGCGCCCCTCAAGTCCTAACTTTCTGCAACTCAACATAATTGGACCCTCAAGTGGGTTTAACCCGAGACTTGGGAGTGCGTCATCAGGTATGTCAGAGGATAGACGATACTAATCAGATACTGCTTTGCGATAACTATAATGGTGGATACCATCTCTTCTACCTCAAGCCGGAGCTCACTCAAGTTCCCATCGACAATTGGTATTGTTCATCATGTTTTCCTATAGCACCTTGATTCCTACTCAAACCATGCCACGCTTTTTTCGGCTCAGGTCTAGGGGGGGATACCTAAGAATTTCATCTCAGCCTCCCTTGCGCATTGTATATATATGTGTGCATGCATCTCTTTTTAGTTGATTAGTTTATACCTTTGACTGGTTTTAATCTTTTTGTTTAGTAGAATTTACTATGTATTTACATCCTTACGACACCATACGTCACGACACTACACGTCACGACACATCGCCCAATGATAATTTTTTATATCCTCTTCTATAGATTTGAGGTTTGGTCTTTTCCTAGCAATATATGGACTTTGTTGTTTTGTCTTTGCATTTGCCCATTGCTGGTCGACCCATTTATTTGTGTTATCCAATTTGTTTTTTTGTAGAGTGCCCCATTTTTTGATTCTAACAATCCGCGTAAAGGGTCAAATTGAGTGTCATCTTGAAAAATTCACCATGGTGTTATTATTTGCTTCAAAATTGAATCCAAAATTGTTTGTAACAAAGCGTTATCAATCATTCACTGAATTGTGAATGGTCTCTTGCTAATAATTATTGATTCAATTGTCATTGTTTTTAAGAGAACTCACCAAAATGGAGATACTTAATAAGGCAATTAAGTATGCAAACTAATAGTAATGGCTAGGAGGATGCAAATATTTAGTTGAGATAATAAGAATGCAAATTTATATTAAGGGTATACCAAATGCAAGTGGGTAGTGATGAAAGATAAAGAAAATGCAAATAGACAATACAAAACAAAAATATATAATTAAAAATCTATTAGAATGTAAGGATAATGCATTCATTGAATGGCCACTATATATGCATCCTTTGGAGTTCCAAGGGGCAAGATCTCTTTAGAGATGTGACATAAACCTTTTTATGTTTCAACACATGGGGCACAAACTTGGGTGAAGTTCAATGCTCACATTTGTTTGAATATAAACATTGTTGTCAAATGACCATGTGGCAAATCCACATGAGAATGATCGCATGTCAATTTTTGTCGACATGCTAGAATATTATTTTGTTAGGGTATATTTTGATATGTCATCAAAATTCGTCCAAAAATATTCCATTTGACATAGATGAAATATATTTGAAATATTCTTTCTTGCTCTTACTCATAGACTCACATTATCGCTCACACGCTCACAAAATAACAATCCCCTTTCAAAGCCTAATTGTATTTACCATTCCATGTTTCTCATTGGCTAAATAATTTGATTGCTCCAAGTGGGTAAACTTGGATGTGAGAAATATTTCTCACAGGGTCACATACTAAATGTTGGTGGAGATGTTCCATACATAACCCTTGTCTATAGGGTTAAAATACAACCATGATAAGGACTTTAATGATGATTATTGTAAACATCCAATATTGGTAAACATTTTAAAAGACATATACCCCCAATGTAATATGGAGGATGCTTGCATCTTTGCAATGTAATTGAATATTTTTTATGAAAAGCACCCCATATTGGTAAATATTTCACTGTTTTGGGGGCATCTGCAATGTATTTATAAATAAAGTTTTGCAGGGTTTTACAATAAAGCCTTCAAGATTCAAATGATTATCACCCCTTCTGCAACCATGTCGCCTACCCATAAATTGTTAGGGTCCTTTTTGGGACATAGACCAATCAATTGTGGCCTACCAAAAAAGGGGAAAATTTGCAAAAAAAGCCAAATGACCCATTGGCTCATCTCTCAGCCACATGTTTAGCATAGAACGAACTACCTATTTTTTAGCCAATTACTAAATAATACCTTGTGCAAGGTACACATAACAACATGTCCCATTGGTTGATAACCAAAACTTTCTCAAAATGGTAAGGACTCATTCTCTTTCCTTTTTATTGTTTTGTTTCTTCTTGCTCTGCTTTTGCCATAGTGTTTGTGGCAACAAAAGAAAACCCAATGCGAATTATACGAAGGCTTTTTTGGAAGAAAAAAAATGCAAAAGTCGCCATATTTTGAAGAATGAAAAAAAAATCACATGTTGCCATATTTAGACAATGATTTCCTAATTGCCACAACTAGGCTAGATTCTTTTAGAAAAAATATTTTTTTCAACTGCTTAAGCTTTTACTTCATTGGGGTTTTGGGTGTTTTTTTCTTTTTGTTAAAAAAATGGCTCCATTTTTGCATCCCCCATCAGTTCAAGATATCCTTTGTCCTCATTGTTTTAGCCTTTACACTTTTAGTGACTTTTCAAGGCATGTCAAAAGTGCTCACCCTCTTGCTAGCCTCATTTCCCAAGCTAACCAAGTTATTTTTATTTTTGCAAATTTCCTCCCCTCTTTTACTTCTCCCTAATTCTATTCCTCTTGTTCTTGGGGTTGGCTTCAGGTTTAATTTAGCTCCATTTTGGGGTTGTTTGAATCTTGTTTTGCGTGCCCTCATTTGTTTCATAGGATCTTTCGAGCCATCCACGATGAGGTCAGGCAAGCTTTTCAATTACCACTTAACCAAATTACTCAAAATCCAATAGACAAATTAACATGGTTCCTTTTTTTCTTATTACCATGTTGGTGTTTACATCATACTCAAAGCAGTTGCTCAGGTCAACGAAAGGTTTTTGTTCACCTCAGGAGGTTTATGGTGGGCGATTAATCTTCTTTTTTTTAAAAGTCTTCACATGCCTCTTGTGTGCCCCATTTTCACCACTAATGGGAAGATTCTTCGACCACTCATTTTCATCAATGTCTAACTTTAAGGAGAGCTAGTGAGTACAGTCATGTTGCCAGAACTCTCAAGCCCCTGACTCCAACTATTGCTTTGGAAAACACCATTGTTGCTTTATGCCAGCTACACCCCCTTTTTTAAACCTTGTCCTTCCATCTATCTTTGATTATCATCCTAAGTATACTTTTGTTCTAAATAGGACTTCGTTTGCCCAAGCCTTAGCCACTGTTCCCCATTTGTCTTCAGGTGGGCTTTCTGGGATGGTATATGAACATCTTTCGGGATGCTTCATACTAGAGGACCATCCTTAGGGTTTTCGAAATTATTCCAAGTTGTTGTTATTGTTGTTGTTCGTGGGGATATCCTTAGGTTGATGGCCTTAATGTTAAGGGCTAGTAGATTGTTGGCCCTAATGTTAAAGGCTAGCAGATTGTTGGCACAAGTGCTAAGGGCTAACAGATTATTAGCAATGGGAAAGGATACTAATGGTTTTCATTTTATTGCCATAGGTGAGGTGTTTCTTCGATTTATTAATTATTCCATTGTCCTACAACTTTGGGGGCCATTTCAAGAACACTTATCCCCCCATTAATTTGGAATATTGACCCTTGGTAGTTATGAGGCCATCCCTTTTGACATTTGAACCCTTCTTGACCTACACCTTGATTGGGTTATGATGTAGGTCAACGTCAAAAATGCTTTTAGTACCATTTTTCGAACTATTATTTTTAAAAGGTTGGATCATGTCAGGGGGCCTTTGGCAAGCATTGTCCCCTTTACCAAGTTTCTTTATGGTGCTCATTCTTCTTTTTATTACCAACATGGGCGACATGTGGAGGGGTCACCATTATTGAATCATTTTCAAGCACAAAGTAGGGTGACCCCCTATGAAGTCCTTTATTTGTTTTGGCCCATTATCAAGCTTTCCTAAAAACCATCGTGCAAGCCCCTAACTACATCTTTCCATCCCTAATAGACGATATCCACATCGTGGGGCCTATGAATGAGATTACCCACGCATTTGACCACCTTTCGACCCAGTTAGCCTTACTTGGGCTTAGGGTCAAAGTGTAAAAGAACAAACTTTAAAGTCCATTAAAGATTTCTCTAAGCATAGAAATCCTCAGGGCTACATTTTGGTCTTAGATGGTTTACGCATTTTGGGTGTGTCAATGAATATTTAGGACTTTGCCACGCATTTTTTGGACAAGGTTTTATCTTAGGATGTGGCGAATATTGACAATGTTCCTCTCCTAAAAGACCCCTAGGTTACTTTGGGCATTTTGTCCTCATGTGTAGCTCATTGACCTTCTTATCTCACTCAGACAATACCTTCTTCTTCTTCCTTTCTATTTCTTTTAACAAGTTTCAACATGATAATTATGTAAGTATGTGGGGACATTATGGGTCCGGGATCATGGAAGTCTTTTCAAGACCTTTAATGAGGTGTCAGGCTCGACTACTGATATTCTTTGGTGGTATAGGCCTTCTTTTTATGGAAGATTGTGCCTCATCTACTTTTCTAGGGAGTTGGGTTCTAGTGGCTTTAGATCTATGTTCTAGATTTCGTATTTTCAATAAACCTATTTTGGAGAGTTATGTTTCTCAAGTTGAAGGGGGTTCACACCTACTTCAGTCATGCTTACATGTAGTGTGAAATGGCCTTCCTCCTATAGCTAGGGAGTTGCACCTTTCTTTTGAAAATTTGGTAGTTATCGACGCCCCAAGTTTATAAACATCTTTGATGGACATCCACCACAACACATCCTTTAAGTCTATCTTGGAAGGTGACTTCATTTCCTTAACATCCAAAGCCCACATTTGTTCTTATTCGAGCAAGGGGGCAAGGCTATGGTTGGTTGTTAGGCCATATATCCATTCATTTCGCATCACACACTCTACTTTCACCTTAACATCGCGTTTTCATCTAGGTTTGATTTAACCTTTGGCATTTTGTCTTCTCACGTGTGAATGTGGACACGGGTTGGATGCATCTAGCACACACTTAACTCCTTGCCTGTTTGGAAGTCAACATACCACACATGATGCCATTCGAAACTTCATGTATGCCCTCGTTTTGAAAAGTGAGCACATTGTATGGAAAAAATGGTGATATGCCTTTACATTAAAAGTTTCATTATGAGTTGATCTTTAAATGACCCAAAAGGACCAAGTTTTTGTTATGATGCGGTGGTTACTAACTCAATGTGTTAAATGGTGAATTCAAGTGTCATTAGTCAACCAGTAGGTTTAGTTACGAAACTTAATGTCATTGTTAAAATTTGCAAGTATAAAGGGCTTCATGAACGACACCACTTTATTCCGATGGCCATGGAGGTGTACAACACACTTGGACATGATATGGATCATTTCATCAAGGAATGTGCTTATCTTTTCCACGATAGATGATCGAAAGGTCATTTATCCTTGTCTTTTTGCATTCAATTCTTCAAGCAACATGTTAGTATTGCTCTTCAACATGCTTTAGCCTTTATTATAGAAAAGAAGATTGCATTGGTAGATGATGCTTATTCTAGACTTCCCATGTCTATTAAATATCACGATTTGCTTGCATGCAACATTAGAGGGGCAATGGTTGAAATAGCTCCCTACCACGAGAGGGACTAGCTTTCTCCCTCTGTTTTGGGTCCTGCAAGTTGTTTGTCTTTTGACCTTTCTTTGGCCTTCCCTTTTTGTCTCCCTTGTGATGGTTTCAGCCATGGATCTTTTATTGGATTTTGGGTTTTCATTCTTTACTATGTGAGCTGTAGCCAATTTTGGCTCATTCCTCTTGTGGACAATCGCCATTCCATCTACTTGACAAGATTGGAAAAAACCCTGGTCGTTAGCTAGCGGGAATTATTCCAGGACGTAGGTGACACAGAAATCCTTAGTAAGCGGACATAATTTTCCAGCGGGGAGAGAGAGAGACAGTGTGTGTGTGGGCGGGGGGGGGGGGTGGGTTTATGAAATTGTGTTCACAAGTCTTGTGTTTTGGGTAAATAACTAAACTTGGATGTGAGACATTTTTTTGCACGGTCATATACTGAGCATCGATGGGGATGCTCTTAATGCGGCATAAGACTTTGGGCAGCATTTTGTACTCTACTACTCGTTGCAGAAGTTTGAGAGCTTTTTACAGTAATGCGGTTTGGTAATGGCGGTATGCGTAGTCGCTTCTTGTGTGCAAGGGTGTGGTTGCAGTTGGATTTGCGGAGGAGAGAAGAGTAGTAGGATTTTGATTGCGGGAGAAGAAGAACAGTTTGTGTCTGAAAGAGTAAGGTTTTGTAGCTGTTTTACTACGTCATTTCAATGCAGTTCTCCGCTTTCATGGCCGTTGTTGCCTATGAGCGTGGTCTGCTCCATGATCTCGTCGTCTTCGAGGGCATCTCGTGAACAGCCGCCGCGCAATCGAAACTCCAGAGCGGTAAATCCTAGTAGACGAAAAGGAAGTTCGCAGGCAGCGGCAGGTCGGATGTCCGTAAGCGATTTGAACTTGGTGGCTGCTCTGCACGAGTTTATTGCCGCGGGAGACCTGCCTCCCGAGCAGGTTCCGTCGACGCAGGAGCTAGCTCGTGGCGGAAGACAAGACCTCGCCAACGCGGTAAGGCGAAGAGGCTTCAAAGTTGTGGCGCAGCTTCTTGCAAACCCTAACTTCCTGAGGACCTCCGGTGCAAACCCCTCCACGCAGGCCAAACCTTCGGAGTCTCAAGGTAATTACACATCAAAGTCCGCCCCAAAATCCTCACCTAGAAGATGGGACCAGTGGAAGAAGACCACCTTGATTACAGGCACCAATTGAGTCATTTCTGCATTACTGCCAAGACATCCTTAAACCTCAGGACTGCCTGTGACAAGCAGGTTCTGCTATGTAGCCAGAAATGCTGTTGAACAAAAACTGGTCAACACAAATCCTTATTGGAGGTTTTGTTGAGGCAATAATGCCAATTTACCTATCATCTGCAATTCTGGCAGTGGAGTTGATGGAATATTCATTGTGCATATGTGTTTTTTAACATTCATTTCACACTTGTGAAATTCATTGTTCCAAATGTTAGCTCCTGAAAAATATTGTACAAATTTTCTTGCAAAAGTTTACAAACTAGTTGCTTAGAGCATTACTACATTTTTGGTGCCTGACACCTTTTAGTGATTCAAAGGATGAAGAGATAAACTGCAAATTTATCATGCAGCACATGCTCAATTCCTGGCTTGTGTGTATTTGCAGGGATTATTGAACCTGAAAGTACACATCAAGACCATTATGTCAGACCGAAGGTCCAGTCTACCTGCACTGACCAATTTCCTAGCAGGCATGATGATGTCAATGGGGATTTGTCATCCCAGCAGATGAACAGTTTGAACCTTCAGCAGGGACCCAGTTTTTTTGTTGCTCGAGCCAAGATGGTGGTAGGAAGTGGAGCAGGTAAAAAGCATCCACAGAGGAAATATGCTTTGTCAGAAACTTCCACAAAACGAGCCATTTCCACTCCAAATTTACCAAGTTCTTCTGAAGGAAGGCTAGAGTCATATTCAAACATGAGAACAGGGCTGCTGGATGAGACAGATCAAGCAGGTCCAGTGGAGTCACATTAAGGACTGCTTTCTCAACCCAATATTGCTCAACTTTCTCAGGTGGGAGAAATATGTTGGTTTCAGTTTGTTCATCTTTGATCCAGAAGGAAACTCTTGTCATCTATTTTGCTTCCCTCTGAATTTGTTTCCTGTTATTCTCTTGTTATTGTGGGGTTTTCTCTGCAATTTCAGAGATGGTCTTCTCTGGTTTCTGGTCCCCTTGCCTGTTGGAACTTCTCCTTTGCCCTGTTGGTTCATTGAATTTCAGTGATTTTGAATCACTACTTGATCTCTATTTCTTCCCCTTCTGTTCTCTGTTAAATTGTAATGGCTCAAGCTTGATCATCACATCATGCTTTAGCAAGCTTGACATAATATATGTCAGCAGGTGCCCACATGTTTCAAGTCAATAGGCTGATTTGAAGTCTTTATCTTAATTTCAACCTGTTCTGAAATCAATAGGTCCACCATGCTACAACCAAGATAGAAAGTTGCATGAATTGAAGCTTTCTGAGGGCACTGCCTTTAACCATAGTTTTCACAGTACTTCTGTCAGGTGGCAGGGAAACTGAAAAATAGGAGCAGCAACAGCTACAGAAATATCCATGCCTTTGAGACCTCAAGTGATGATGATGAAAGGAATGGGCTTGGGTCCAAACCCAACAGTGACTTTTCAGGTTCCCAGGATATGATGGCCTGGCAGAAAGCTGCAATGCTGAAGACCAAGCTTCAGTCTTTCTTCAGCAATCCAATGGATACAACCATGCTTCAGAAGCTAGGGGACCGAGGAGCAAATTTTGACCACATGGCTGAGGATGAGTCTTTAAGATCCCCATCATCTTTGCAGGAAGTTCAAGACATCCAAGCTGCACCCAGGTGAATCATACTCTATGGTTTGCATACATGTTCCAAACATATCAAATTGACTAGTGATGGATTGTTCATTTATGTTGTAGAGGTCAAAGTTCTCAGTGGACCGTCACATTTGCATAAAATGCTCTCTACTCTTTGTTGTGAATTTCTGCTCTTTGTGATGTCCTGTACATACCTTTGGTTATATCACATGGTATTGTGGATTTTTCTTGTGCATGATAGTAATATATGTTTCTGACTTCCACTGTGCATCTGAAAAGGAGGATCATGTTTGGAGGTCTCAATTAACAACCTGAATCCCTTTTTGACTTCTGCCATGAGCCAACTCTGAGGGTACCTGATGGCTGCATTCTTGAATCCAGTGTTTTATGGTTGTTTCTTTCTTTGAGGGGAAATAAATGCACTTTGCAGGACAGATCCATCAACAGAACTGGACTGCATCAGAGCCTTATTGCATGCCAAGGAGATGGAAAATCTGAGAGTCACTCGTGATCTTGAGGAGGTGAAGGCACTTCTTGCACTGATACATGCAAAAGCAGCTGCTGAACTGGCACAAGCTAAACAGCAAGCTGCTGAGAAAGATCTCCAGCTACAAATGGCACAGCAAGCCTTGCTCTCTCTGAAAATGGTGGGTGCACATTGAAGTCATGTTTGTCCCTTTACTTTTTGGCTTTCTAGTTTTGTCTATTGAGAAGTGGGATTCTCTTCTCACCCCATCTCTCTATTTGCACAGGTACGTGTGGAATGGTGGGGGAAGGGCTGCCAAGTAGAGCTTGCAGGGAGTTTTAATGGCTGGGGACACCATTTGTGCTTGTTCCCTGATTTAGCCTCTGAGTCTCTGAAACATGATGGATCCCATGGACCCATGATGTGGGCTGTGGAGCTTTGGCTTTATCCAGGTATTTATGAGATCAAGTTCATTGTGGATGGCAAATGGCAAATAGACCACCAAAGGGAGGAGGTACAACACAATCTTGGCTCAAATAATCTTCTTCAAGTTGATCCTTGATCAACACCAGGCTATTCGTCTGCCAAAGTTTTCTCCTTGTTCTGTTTTGTGACTTCAGAATGAGGAATCAAGTTACAATGATGAGATTATTGATCTTCATCAAGAAATTTCATGCCGGGATTGTATGATATTTTGAGAACACGCTTCATTTCCACTTGCTTCTCATTCACATCATTTATCTTGCCATTAGATGATAGCTATATGTTGGGTCATTCAAACCCTAACAAAAACCTTATTAGCTTTTCATTCCTCTCTCACGATTTCAAAGGAGAATGCCTCAAAGATTACTCAGAGAACTCACTACCATTTGTCTCTTGAGTCATAGGAAGTTCAATCGAAGATACCCATTATACCCAATTCAAAAATGCATTTGCAGTTTCACAACATCAATCAAGCTTCAAGTCTGGATGCTTTTGCATGTTCACTTGTTTAACAATTATTTTTTAATAACAATGTTGTGCATCAAGCTGCCAGTCATAGCAATTGAAGAGAGTTGTTCACAAAACCCTTCTCCTTTCATTTCTTGATAGAGTTGTTCAAGACAGGGGTCCAAGCTTAGCGGAACAAAAATGGTGAAAGGAACTTCGTAACTCCTCTCCCTCTCCAAACTTAGGCCAATGCATGTGTCTTTTTAGCAGAATTACGAGATAGAGAACTCCAAACACGAAGGAGTGACAATTTGCAACTCCTCTTCCTCTCAAAGTTAGTCCAAAGCTTGAGTTTCAAGGGCACTCTACAAGGGGCAAAAAAGTCTTGCCTGACTGATTGTAGTCTTCTTGCTGAAATACTACCCCCTCTTCATGTATCTCTCCTATTTTTCAAACTTTTTATGGACCAAAGGTTTTGGGAGATAGTGGGTATGGTGGGATGTATGTTTTTGCTACAAATCTATCTATGGAGCAAGGTAGTTTGTTTGTTTTGTTTTGTTTTGTTATGTACTGATGAGATCCTCCGAACTGGGATGCTTCAGATCACATTCTTGGTCTCTTTGGAAAGCTCTGGAGGAGGCAGAGTGCATGGGCTTGGTTTCATGGCGTTTGGACTTGCATAGCAAAAGTTCTTGAATATTGAATGATTTCTTCACTGAAAATTAAATTAAATCATAGCTGAAAATTTTGGAGGAATTGGAATGTGCCTTTGGTGTTGCTGGAAAGATCTTGATGAGCAGGATTTAATGGAATTCATTTGGATTCAGAATATGTGAGAAATTGATTTTTAAGTGATTTCTGACCCTGAAAATTCAAATAAATTCTAAAAAACCAGGTTTTGGAAGGAAAAATGAGTTGAGGACGTGGTAACACTTTGGCCAACAGCACAGGCCACACTAGTCACAATGATTATGAGGACATTGTGTGATGAAACTACAACCAAATTTATTAGAACACCACCCACAACATCCAAGGTTCTTACAAGTAACAGTTCAGGCACAAGTTTCCCCTCTGAAAAAAAAATTCAAGGTGTTTCACCAATGGACCAAACACTGGAACTAAATGTGGTCTTCCCTCAACCTTGGGTGTTCAAAATGCAAGGATTAGCTATCAAAAGAACGCACGTGAAGGTGCTTGGTCATGCCCTTGGAAGGCAGCCATCACACAAAATTCTTCTAAATTTTATGAAACTTCATCTCCATGAATCTTTTGTGTCCATGAAACTTCTAACACAAAAAAATTTTGAGGTTTTTTTTTAAAATGTAATTGGGGCAAAAGAGACATCAAAAATTGAAATAATGGATTGGAATGAAATGTCAATCAAGTTTTCTTAGCACTAGCTACATTTTGACACTATAGCAAAAGGGGTGAAACTTTTTGCTCACACACATAATAATGGTGCAATTTCCCAATCTCAATGAAGCATTTTGCAACTTGAAAGCCCTCATCCACATGGCTAGTAAAAGTGAGGAAGTAATGGAGATTGAAATGATGGATTCATATGTCAAATAACTGGTTGGTTCAATGAGATTGTAGAACTTGACATTAGTAGGTTGGTGAGAGGCATTAAAATTTCGTCCTAGTTAAAACACAAAACCTTAGGCCACAATACTAAAAAAAAATCATGTACACATATATGTTGAATCAATGTTGGTGGTGCAGGAAGTTTGGACACATTTGCCAAGGTTTGCACCACCCTTAAATCGCAAGTTTAGCAAGGACCCAATTAACCCATTACTATTTTTTTAAAACATCCAACTCTTAGCATGACCAAGTTGTAAAAAAATCAAGGGTGAGAAAACTCCAACAAAACCCACCAAGCAAGCTTGGGTGCCTAAAAGAAATAGTTAGCAAAAGCCCCCCACATGTGATACAAACCCAAAAACACATGGTAGCCTCAAACAGACCACTTACCCAAGATTCTAGAAGTGCATATCCAAAGGAACAAATTGAAGTGCCCAAAGACTTGGAGATGGCAAAATCAAAGGAGGTCTCAAGGGATCAACCTCAAGCAAGGTACACACTACATCTCCTCCCAAAATTCACATCTTGGATTTGAAAAAGACACGCCCTTTTGGACTTAAAAAATTGAATCCCGAATCCCTTCCAAAGGTCCTAATGATAAAAAAAAACCCTCCTTTGGCTTCTCTCAAATACATTTAAGAAACTCAAAGTCAATTGGATAGATGTCAAATGCATTCAATGTGTTGCCTACTTCAAGAAATTGGGGATCAAAGCACCATCCTAAAGGATCTTCAAAATAGAAAACATTTGAGTTGGAAAATCTAGAGAAGGAAGAAGAAGTCTATGGACTAAGCCCAAAATAAACCTAGATGGTGAATGTCAAGCAAAAGGAACAACAGCTACAAGGTGAAATTGCCAAAAAAAACCTCTTCTCCGCCCCCCCCCAATCAAAGGACCTCTCTCTTGAGTCTTCAAAAATAATTTAAGATTTCTCAACTTTGAATTCCTTTTTTTTCTAATCCTTAATGATCTATCCAACCTCGAGTTTAAATGAGCCCTATGCTCAAATTTGGCCAACTTTCATTTGAAAATAAGGTGGGGTAATGAAATTGCTTTTTGTGCTCAAAGTTAAAAACTTTACCGAGCCTCCCAATTGGTGTAAAAATGAGCAACAATAATGAAGAATCCTAGATTGAACTCTTAGCCAAGATTAAATTGATTTCTTACATTTCTAAGGGGCTAACAGAATGTGTTAAAGAACCAATTAAACTTGGGGAACATGAGACAACTTGCATTTAAAATGGTGTTGGCTTCATGATGATTCAAAAGGTAGTTATTATTATACCATTTTGGCGCATATCTTGAATATGTGAAACTTTAGTCAATACCCAAAAGAAGAAAAAATGAAATGGTGAAATTTGGATGCATTCGAAGGGCTGAACACTAACCCATTTCCTTTTTCAAATCCTTTTTCAAAGTAAATGATCAACATATGAAAGACATCAAACAGGGAAAAATTGGCCATTCAACCTTCATGCCTCACCCCATTCCACTAGGAAGTGTTAGCATCTCTCAAGGTACTTTGGAAACACATTAGAAATTTTTTGGTTAAAGTAGTATGGAAGAAATCAAAATAGATTTAATGGTGTGATAAAGGCCATAATGAATGAAACAAGCTTTGGTAATGTTTATGGTGTTCGTTAAACTTGATGCCAAGGATGGGAGGATTGAAGTTGCAACATCAATCAATTGATTGTTAAACCATTTCACCTTGATCCTCATCTTTTGGTTTAAGCAAAGTAAGTATGGGCCATTTCAATAATTTTTTAATACCTCCCTTTTCAACAACTAGTCCTTAAATGACAAATTGATGCAAGTTCAATGGAAAGAAAAAGGAAAAAAATAAATTCAACAAGAAGGATGGGTTCAATGGTTGGAGGAAGTTGTCCTTAAGGTAATGGTTTGTAGCTTTACCCTACTAAAGGACTAGGAAAAAAAAAAAAGGAATGCTAGTGAAATGCCACTAGAAAAAAAAGTTTCCCTAATAGATATTCAACTCCAAATGACCCAACCAAGGTTAGGGTAAGGGAATTTTTTTCTATATCGCAAGTCAACCTAATAGAATGTTTTCAAAACTTAATTGAAATGTCAACCCATAATCTAACAACTAATTGGCTTAGATATGGTGAAACTTGTTCAAAGATCTTTTTGACTGACATAAAATAGAAAAAATAAAATCTTGATAAATTAATTAGTTGAAGAAGGTACCTAAATTACAAAATAGGTTGATTTCTTCAAGTTCATTGGCCAAACTTATGCTAATTAGTTCTACAAGTTTGATGTGTATTTCCAAGAAACTCTTAGTGCCCAACAAGAATGTTAGGAAAGTGTGCCTTCTTTAGGGTTTACTACCATGAATCAAGACCTAATAATTATTTTTGGGAGGTGGAGGGGCAATTTCCTCCTTGCTAAAAAGGAAAGCCCCATGTTGAGGCAAATTACCTATTGAAATTTTGTAGGAAAACATTAAAGCCACTACTTAAAACCTTTTGGAGGCATTGAAAAAAATGTTATCATCAAACAAAAGCTTTCAATTTCTCAATCAAGGTTCGATAACCCTCATTTTTAAAACTAAGGATTGAGAACCAATGTCCCATAATCTTGTTGGGTAATGTTTATAGCATTTTAGCTTTAGCTTTTACCTAGGAAAATTTAGATTACCTTTTAGATGTCATAAGACCTAACCAACAAGTTTTGCAATAGGACATTGTATCATGGACAATAACATTGTAACTAATGAAATCATGGAATGGGCTAAAGAAAGCAACTAGAATTTAGTCATGCTCCTAAATTTTGAAAAAAACATTTTCAAGATAGGATTGAATTAGGCTTCCTTTTTAAGACCCTGGAAAAATAGGGTTCTATCCCCATGGATAAAATGGGTATTTTCTTTATATTAGGATGCCACCTCTATTATAAAAGCCTATGCGAAAATCGGGTCCTCCTTTCATCTTTTTAGATTTATGTTAAACAAGGTTTTCCCCTTACTCTTCATTTGTTTACTTTTGTTGAAAACATTTAAACTACTCCTTGAACAATTTGAAATATGGAATTGGGGGTTTAACCTTGCCAAGGGGAGGCATCCTACAGGAACAATCCTTTGTGGAAAAAACTACCATATATTTAAGAAAGGGACTACCAACAACATGGATAAGTTCAAATGTGTGTTGGATAAAAAAGAATCTGCTTCTAGAACGAAAATTAACTAGATTAAATATGTTGCCATTTGGGTAGCAAAACAACCAAAGGATTGGGAATGGGCCCAGATGTTGGGTTTAAGTGGATTCTACAAGGGTAAAAACTGTTGAAAGTACCTAATTTCAATGCAACCTTGGGATGGGAATGGAGTTTTGTAGATATTGCTTGATACATCAATATGAAGGAGCACAAGTTGACACAAAGCTTGTGGGCTATTGCACCTTCTACCATTGTTGCCTTTTTTTGAGAAAAAAAATAAAGCAAACTTTATCAATGTCATTCACCTTTTGTTGCTTGAGTTAAATTAGAAAAGAGAAGGTGTGTAGATAAGTGTTTTGGGTTTTTGGTTGTTTAGGATTCAAGATGTCATATGCTCTATATGTCGAAATTGTGATTGTTTTGGAGTTTATAACATTTTAAAACTCCAGCACCTTGTCAATGCATCAAAGAGGTAATCTGAAATGTTGTGTGCACTACACATGATCATGTTGTACCTCTAACAAATCCTATCTACCTTTGCCATCACCTTCCAATAGTTGAATTTAAAAAGAATTTAGAAATCTTTACAAGACCAATTTGTGATCATTGTTTTGTGGGGTACAAGGCTTGTCACCTTTTGGTTGCAACCTTTTATATTTGAGTTCATAGAAGAAGTGAGCTTTGCCAAATGAATTGAACAATTATACTTCAAATTTTACATCTCCTATTTTTTGTTCTTTGGGTTGTTGTGTCTCATTACCTTTTGCAAGTGCATGTCAACAAAAGAACGAGTTTTTAAAGTCAAGTGAACATGCATTGTGCTTAAATTTTTGCTTCAAATATCTTTTATTAGTATTAATAGGGTGTGCTAATAGTAGTAGTGTTGATAACTTGCACGTAGTTGATGATAATGTAGAACAACAATGCAACCCTTTGAAACCCTTGGTGATGATCATGCATACTTGTTCAAGTGCACATGAAAGAATTGAAGTCTATGTAACTTGAATTACTATGAAAACTTCCAATTGTAATTTAGCAACATATCATTTTTTCAAGGTGACAAACAATGAACAAGTAGATTACCATAATTAAATGTGTGGCCTTGAAATTATGGCCTCGGGCACTAGTTGTTGCAAAGGCCTCATTGTTCAACACAAAACAAATGACATTACCACCATTGAAAATGAACATAAAATCTTGCTTAAAACATGTATTTAGTGTAAACAACTAGTTGTTTTAGACCTTCAATTGATTGGGAATAATTAATAAAAGCATGCATGTAATGTCAAGTGCCATTTCAATTTATTTTTTTGCTAATAATTCATAGCTAGGTTAAGAATTTAACAACTTAGATCGCTTAGCCCAACAACTTAAGGTGCAAGTGTGAAAGTTTGAACCCTTCACCTCCCTTGACTTCCATGTTTAAAGAATTTGTTCTTAACTATTGCACCATTATTTGAATATAAATGAAATGATTTGTCACCACACATTATTATGCACATAATTTTTCCTAACTTATGTGTAAGCTACTATATGTTAGGCTTTTATGTTAATCCTATATGTAATTATACTTTAGGTTATTCTCAGTTATTTTAAAATATTTATTTTACCCTATTTTAAGTTAATTTAGTTTAGGCTATTTTTAACTAATCCATTTTTGGTTATTTTAGGCTATTGTACCTCATGTTATTTTAGGTTATTCCACATGAGGCTATCATTGACTATTTTTTATTATTCCACCATAGGTTATTTTAATTTATTTTAAGTTAAATTCCTACCTATTCCACCCAAAGTTATTTGATGTTATTTTAAGTTATTCCACCTTATGTTATTCTATGTTATTTTTAGCAATTCCACCCTACATTATTTTAGGATTTCTTTTTATGGTATTTTTGGTTATTTTCAATTATTCCACCTTACATTTAGATTATTTGAAGTTATTCCACCCTAGGTTATTTTAAGTTATTTGAAGCAATTCCACCTTAGGTTGATTTAATTTATTCCATTCAAGACTACTTTACACTATTATTTTTTGTTATTGATAATTATTTTGAGCTATTACACCTTATATTATTTGCTTTTCTAGTTTATTTTAGATTATTCCAACTTAGGTTTTTTTGTGTTATTTTAGGGTATTCCATCATAGGTTATTTTTGTCTATTATATTTTAAGTTATTATTGGTTATTTTAAACCATTCCACCTCAAGTTATTTTTAGCTACTGTAGGTTATTTCACCTTAAGTTATTTTATGTTATTTTACTTTAAATTATTATTAGTTATTATAAATTATTCCACCTTAGGTTATTTTTTAAGAAATTGGTTATTCCAAATTATTTTAGATTATTTTACCATAGGGTCAAAACACACTCCAAAAAGCCACAAAGGTGTCGAATGTTAGAAAATTCTAAAACTTCTGATGAAAATGTCTATGTTTGGCAATTGAAAGTCATTGTAATTGTGGAAAGTTGTGTTGAAATACCAATATGCATGTGGAGAAATTCAAATTTGCTAACCATTTGTTCAAATTTCAAGCTTTGATTGGTGCGAATGACTTTTGAAATTAAGCTGCTACCTTGTTGAATAAAGACTATTTTACAAAGGATTATCTAAATAATATTTTAAAATATTTTTTGAGATTCAATTTTTTTTTGTGTTTTTATATACTATTAAACACATTCAAAAATTATTATTATTATTTAACACTGTAATATATATATATATACACACACACACACACTCCATGTTTAGACTTCAAAAGTCATTTGCAACATGTAAATGTGATTTTTTGAACATGGTGTATGAAACAAAGTTATAGTTCATTACATAACAATGTGAATAATGAGGAATAAGACATTATTTCATATGATTTGGTTATTAGTTAGACCTACCACAAAAAGATACACAATTTTGAAAAACATAATATAATGTAAAATCATTTCCAAATAGTTTTATAAGCATTTGGAAGAATGTTTGGTGTAGGGAAGGTGACATTGCAAAAAATCCCATGTGAAAATTTATTGTATGATGGATGCAACAATTAATCAAGTGGAGCTAGGTTCTTTGTGAAGCATATAAAATAGAATTCAATGTTTACATCTAACATATTTCATCCATTTGAAAACCCTAAAATTTCATCTCGACTATCCACCCTAATTAAGTGGCTTAGAGGCATGCTAGACATCCAAACATGTGGCAAACTTGTCTATGTTCTCATTGTGTCATGCATACTTGGTAACTATAATTACATGTGTTTTTGAGCGAGCGATCAATGTTTTGTTGTAGAGCATCAAGTTATTGTTTTGTTGTCTTCTTCCCAAAACAAATGTGGATCAAATCAAGTGTGTCTACATCATTAGAGGAATGAATGTGTATTACTTCATTTGTTAAACTTGTCTAGCAGGTATGTTGATGACACCATAATTTGCTAACCTTTTATTTTTTGCACTAGCCATTCATGTAATATACAACAATTTTTGAAACTTGATGGTTTTTGTCAAGGAGGATATGTGCATTCTAAGCTCTTTCTACACTTCTTAGGGATGAACTTGAACTTCAGATTTGTTGTGTAATGAACACATCAAATGAGTTTGAATGACCTACCAAATTTTGTTGTATTTGTTGCAAGAGTCATGAAGTCATGGAGTGGTTTGCAATGCATGTGGTCATCAAGTTCAAATTTCGGATCATCTATCACATGATGACTTCCATCAAATGGTATGCATTCTAAGTTTTTTTTCACTTGTAAAGGATTGAAGAACTTCAGATGTATGGGGTGGTGGTTCTTGCTACAACTACAAACTAAGGGCAATAACAGCAAAAGCGACGAATAGATTTTGTTATATGCGTTTTGATCCTTCCCTTTTTCATTTCTAAACAAAGAAACCTCCATGCCCCCACATACCCATCAACTGATACCCATTGCTTGGAATGGGCTTTGCATCTTCTCCTATGCAAATTATCTTGTAGGAATTATCCATAGAGTTAGATTGTTGCAATGTGCTTCAAATATTTTAAGAATAGGATTCATATGAGAATTAGGATTCTACAATGATGTCTCCAAAATTAATGTTGTTACTACTATTTGCAAAGTGAAGAAGCTTGTCTACCTACCTGCAAATCTTCTTTGGTTTGATCACCTCTTTTCCTACATCTTCTAGTTGATGGTAGCCAATTTGTCTTCCTTCCTCCTTGTCATCAACCTAGAAATGAACAAAATGTGTAGCACAACGTCAAGCAATCTCATAAGTGAAATCCTTCATGTTTTGGTTGTGGGATTTTGCAGATCTAGGATTTAACAAGCATTTGATGACTTGGTAAATTTTGTAATAAGATCAACATTGGTTTTAATAAGTTCAACATTGGTTGATCATTGTTAGAACGATGAAGCAAGTGCGGAACAAGCATATTTTTTCAAATTTTTCATTTCATTTACAAGTTAGAATTTTAATGTAGTCCATGCATCAATGTTTTTGTTCATTTCAAAACTATTCAAATAGATCTGAAGTGTTCTGTCAAAACTTGATGGTTGCACTTGGCTGATCATCATGGAGATTTCCATATTTGGACAATCCAAAAGTCTAGACCACCTATGGTTGTTTATGAAGATCTCAAAGTTGAAAGAATGAAAACCTATGGTGCAACAATCTCTAACATTTGTAGCTTAGATTTATAATTTGTATCATACATTTCTAGTTTCTAAGATATACATTAAGAATCAAGGTACATTTGAAGAACACAATATGTTTTTTTTCCCACCTTCATCATGTGTTCCTTTGCATTAGGATTAGGGCATTAGTTTTCGCAAACACATTGTTTACATTGGCATAAGAGGTTCAATGTTTACACATTCTTTACTTTGGCATCAAAGATTCAACATGTTTGCATATTAACTATGTAGTCATTGTTTTGTATTTGCAAGTATTTTTCCAAGCAATGTGTTGTAGCAAGTTGTTAGGAATATAAAGGTGATGAAAATCACTACTTACACCCCTTTTCAGTCACACATAGTCCTTGACCATGTAGACATAATTATGGACAATGATGTTCATCATCATCATGGAAATGGTTGATGTTAAACATCCAATAGCTTCGTTAGATAGTTATTGTAAGAAGATGGCTTCTTGTTGATGATATGTGCTCAAATAACTTACATCATTCTCAAGTTGGAGGTTGTCTATTTTGTAGCAACTTGCAAGATTGTAATCTTGGAGGTTTTGATATTTCTTACATGTATATCCACAGTTGTGCACAAGTTCAAGTAGTTCAACTATGTTAAATTCAACCATGTTATGCTAATTATGCTTGATTTTAGTTGGAATTTGTGTTTTTCATTAAACCAATTTGTCTAGTTATGGTTACAAGTGTTGGTTTATTTTGGATGGAACTATAGCAAATCATTAGAATATTGAAATGGGACAATATTTAAGAACAATGCCTAATGACTTGATTTTGAGCCTCATTTACCCAAACATACTAGCTATTTCCTCATGGGAGGATCAAACTCAAGTATTTCAAAGCTGAAGACTTTGTAACAAAGCTTGGAATAAGCTAATAAATAGTGGTTCACAATGGCTAAACACCAAATTATGTCTTCTTGTTTTGCATTTTGAGCGACAAGCTACTTTGGAGGTAAAAAAAAACTACAATGGAAAAACTATGAATCCAAAAGCTATTATATGTACAAAGGTGAAGACTACAATGTCCTTTAATGACTCTGATGGGGCATCAAATGACTTGCAGTAGGACACTATTATGGCCTTATTCACTGAAGGCTAGGGTGACTAGTGTAGTTGACTTGATGGAAAACCTCACCACTAGAAGGTTTGTAAAATTAAAATCACTTGTTCACCTTGCTTTTAGTTATTAAGGACCTAGTGTCTTTGAACTTTACCTTAGATTGATGTAAATTTGAAAGTAAGTTGTTTATGTACATTATCTATAGGTTCATAATTCATATTCACATTTATAAACAATTTATCTAATATCATGTGTATGAAATTTGTAACATGTACATGTACATTATATAGCTTCCTGATTCATAGCTCTATCATTGTTGTTCTTGGAACCAAATTGATGGCTCTTTCCACTCCCATATGTCTATGAACATAGACTTTTTATTTAAGCAACATTATACCTACTACATAATTGGATGACAACTTTGAGTCATCTAAAGCTTTATGTTCTTGTTATTGCCCTATCTTTTGTTTTGTAGTTGTGTAGGTACTTTTTAAAACATAACTTTGAAGCAAATTGCCAAGTATTTCATTCAAAAGTTGAAAGTCCATCAAATTAACATTGCTTGATACCCATGAATAATAAAGCTTCTTGTTGAACTAGCTAGTTGATTACAAGAGTGGTGTGAAGTTTTGAAAAGTGATATGGCTCATTGTGAATTGCATACAAACATGGTTTTCATGTCAAATGTGATTCGTGGTAGTTTGGAATTGTGGGCTACATGCATGGGGTTCCTTCTTGTTGTCGTGATCAATATGGAGACGTTTCTTCCAAATTGCTTTTGTGGGTGTTAGCTCAACTTGCTAGTGATTTGTGTTCAAATAACCTTCATCATTTATAGGTTGGAGTTGGTTTGTTTCACACTAGTTTGCACGATTGCAAACTTGGAGGTATTGATGTTATTGGTTCTATCTATAGTTGCTTGAATTCAACTAATTCAAATGTGTTTTTCATGTTTAGTTTAAGTTGGAAGTTGCACTTTTCATTGATTTGAGGTTGGGGTGCTTTTGCTTGTAGGTGGTAGTTTACAATTTGTTGGGATTATAGCAAATCATTAAGTTCCTTGAGTTTCCAACCTGGAAATCAACTCAAGTAACCAACAAACCTTGCAATAACTTTGATTTCATTTCCTTCCATGCTACCACATGATGAATTGTGCCAAGTTTTCATGAATAGGTGCTTGTCCACTCTATACTTAAAATGTTTAACTTTTGTACCTACGAATGGATATGATCATTCCAAATTATTTGGAAGTTATATTCTTGAAAGATCTTACAGGTAAGGAGGTCCTTATCAATTGATCAAACTCCTTGGCAAGCAATTTGTTTATTTTTAATCATTATGAGCCTTTTTCCACTAGCATTCATTATTCTATTCAACATTCAAGGTCTTTGTCCTAGGACTTAGATTCATCTCAAGTTTAATTTTCACCACTTGAATTAACCTTACACATAGAGTGATGAAGTCACCACTTATACTTCTTTTCAATCACAAATAGTCCTTGACCATTTAGACATAATGATGAAATAACCACTAGAAGTCTTACTCAATCACTAATATCCATTTTCAAACCACTTGTGTCCTTGATTTTGCACATAGAGTGTTAAAGTCATCACTTAGAGTCCATGGTTTTGCACAAAATGGTGAACTCACCACATTTTATGGCTTTTAATCAACTTGCATGAGTGGAATCCTCACCACTTGGAGTCGACCTTGACATTGTATTCATAATGATGCCTTAAACACTTAGAATCCTTTTGAATCAATTAAAATTAGTTCTTCACCACTTGAGTCTTGCATTGTACATTAGAAGTTAGGAAGTCAACAATCATGAGTCCTATCCTTGAACTTCAATCCTTGGTTTAACACTCAAAAGTACTTGTAATCAATTAAAATCCTTGGTTTTTAATACATGCACACACCTTTTCTTGGAACCCAAATCCTTTCAGTTTTCAATTAAATAGTATTGTGATTTTAGGTCATGTCAATTGCTTTTCACACACAATAGTTATGTGTCTCCTAAGAACAATTGTTCTCTTTAGCTGAATACTTGTACTAATTTTGAACTTCCTTAAAGTTTTGGTTAAACATCGGAGAATACTAATTTGCAACCACTTCAAATGCAAATAATAGGTTACTTATATGTTGGACGTTTTGCAACTTAAGTTGAAATGGCAAGTAGAAGGACTAGCCAACCATGGCTTAGAAAAAAAGTCACATTGAGGGCAGAACCTAATATCAAGGTTGTTGCAAAGGATTTGTTGGAATCACAACCAAGTGTTGAAAAGGAGGAGGAGCATAGGAAGGAAATAAATAAAAATTACAAGCGGGAGTCTTGAGCACAATTAGCCACAATAGATGGAAATGTGAAAAGCTTGTTGCTTCCAAAGTCAGGATCAACATAATAAAAAAGTAGTGATAATTGTCACCTTGTATGCACTGACAAGGGGGAGACATGTTTGGTTTCAATAATAGCCCAAAGTTTTGCTTTGCAACTAGCGAGTTCATTACAAGGTTACAAGGTAGAATTTTAATAGAAGGTGGTTGAAAAGATGTTTGTTCATGATGTGATGAAACCATTATTGCCAACATATTTGTCCAATGTATAAGATGCAAAACAAAATCATCTAATTGTTGAAAATATCAAGGATGGTGTCTCTGCACACCTAGCAAGGGGACATACAACTAAACATGTTACTACCAAGGAGCTTTTAGGCACTTTGGCAACATCTACTGGGGCAAGTGGCAAATAGGTTGTTGAACACCTTAGGTTGTCTAAAAGGTGTATCCTGAACTACAAACAACAATGTTTTCTTATTGATGATGGTGGCTTGATGTTGTTTTTTGGAACAACCAAAAAACAACATTTAGATGCACTTTCACTAAATGTAAGAAATCTTGTTTTAGATTGGTGAACCACAGAAACTACCATCTCTCTTAATCGAAAAAAGGTTCACAAAAAACGATTAGAGCTTAAGTAAATAGTGGAACATGCCATCCACTTCTTGCAAGTGTCCTAATTAAGTAATTCATTATGATTTTAAATGCTTTAAATTTAACATGTCCATGTGCAAGTGTATACATACATGTATTGTTTGATTATTTATGTTTGTTTCCAACTTGTAATTTAAGGTTTACATGCTCACATACAATTTTGTCGTAACCCTAGCTTTGGGCTCGCGACCAAGGTAAAGGGGTTACAAGGTTACGAACCAAGAGGAAGCCCGAGAGTCTAGGCAAAGAGGTCACAAGGGTGCGAGCCAAAAAGAAGCCCGGGAGTCACATCACATACTCCCGGGAGTGTAAGAAAGTGTGAGGGAGTATGAGGGAGTGAACCCTCACACTCCCAAGGTAACTCTCACTTTGGGAGATCGAGTCCTAATGGATTTCCGAAATTTCAAAGAGCGATTACAAGGGTCAAAACTTAATGGCTTGTAATGTTCTTTATATCATTGGAAAGCTCTTCGAACGTAGATGTCTAAAATGGGATCACATTGCTCATTTGGATATTTAAAACACAAGTTATGGCCAAAAGAAAGGTTAGGAGTCAAATTGTCGATTTGACTCCCGACCAAAAAAAGTCAGGAATCGATCCGATTTACTTGGCTGTAGAGGGCGTGCAATATGCCGTTGGAAAGATCTCGACGAGAGCTACAACTTTGGTTTAGACTGCATCTTGATCAGAAGTCTACTCGCAAAGTTATGGGGTTCCAAAGTCGCAGGAGTCCCAACTAGCGCGATTTTGGGACTCCCACTCGAGAGTCCCGGGATAGAAAAGCCAATTGGATGTAAGCTCCGTGGCCAGTCACAAAGTATACTATAAGGGGGAAGGTGGTGGCTTCCCCCAAGTCCGGGCCATGGTGAGTCTAATGTGTCTGTATTGCCCATGGCTCGTCGTAGCACCAAAGGTGCTCCAACTATGCATTAACCACTTTGTGTGGGTGGTGTGTAGGCCTGTGTGAGTGAGTGAAGCTTGTCAACTTTTTCTAGTCCCATCCCGAAGCTCTAACACACCCCTCTACCCCTCAAAGTGTTGTGAGCTAGGGAGCGTGCCTTGACTCCTCCCTCTTCCGCTGTCTTTTACTTGGACTCACATTTGAGTTTTTCAAGGAGTTGGGAGTGCATCAAATTTAGTCTTTAAACCTACTACATTGCAACTAGGGTTCTTCACTGCATTCAAGGAAAAACATCCCAACACAAAAATTGAACTCATAGCCTTTTCAAACTTGAAACCATGGTTTATGCGACACATGAAAGAATGGAACACATGTTGCTACCGCTACCACACTGAGCTTGTGGAGCTTCGCATTGGCTTAAACAATATGCGTTCAAATAATGCAGGTGTTCATGGTAATTGTCCTTGTAGGTGCATAAATATTTGCAACCCATTGGACAATTAGGATGTGGGGGAGTGTTTTACCCATCAAACTTCTTTTCCATGATTGTCTAACTTGTGGAACTTTATTTTATGTGAAAAATTAGATGGAGAGGACTAGCACATAAAAACATGTTTAATGGGTGATTACATTTCATGTGGAATTGAAACTTTGAAGGTGTGCCTTAATGAGGAGACAAAAAGTCATATTATTGTTTAGTGGTGACAATATGCTAAAGTGGTGGTTGGACAAAAGGATAGTGGAAAAGATCGAAAAATCACCCAATTGCAATATATGGATACACCAACACTAGAGTTGTTGGACTACCTACATCATAAACTCAAGGACCTTGTGATTCACAATTTCTTTGTTAAGTGGCAAGACAAGGTACTTCAAAACAGATCCATGTTGATAATCCTAAACTAGTTTTTTATAGTCCTTTGCTACAATATTGAAAGTCCTTTATATCATGTTCTAGAAGATATACTTCCTTTGTAGTCCGTTATTGGAATGTTAATAATCCTTTGTAGCCTTTTCTTGGAATGTTGAAAATCCTTTGAGTCCTTTCTTGAAATATACAAAGTCCTTCAAGAGTCCTTTCTTAAAATTTACATAATCTTTGGAGTCCTTTTTAGAATGTGGAGAATAATTCTAGTCCTTTCCTAGAATATGGAGAACATTTGTATTATTTTCTTGAAATTTTGAAAATCCTTTTTAATCCTTCACTAGAATATTGAGTCCTTCGAGTCTTTTTCTAGAATAAACAGTCCTTTCTAGTCCTTCCTTGGAATGTTGAGATTCCTTTGTATTTATGTCATGGAAAGTCCTTTGCACACATCATATTGTCATGTTCATTTTTTATTGTTTGTTTTAATAGGAGTTCAAGGGATTTTTGAAAAACCTTCTTGAAGATATAATCCTCTCCTACATTGATTATCAAAAAACTATGTTTTCAAGATTCAAAATGAGGTGTAGGATATGCACTGGTACAATTTCCAAATCAGCATCTTGGTTCATATCACCTACTTGAAGAATCCAAACTTTGACAACAACAATCCTAAAAGTTTACCAATCTTGAAAGATGTTCAAAATTACATCTTTGATAACAAGACCCATGACAATTTATTTGTCTAGCATGTGTTGACCTTGCACTAAAAGTATCTTAATGGTAAGGGATGTTAACCCAAAAAACACATTGTGTGGAGTGATGGGTGTTTTGCATAGTTCAAAAGTGCACAAGCATGGCACTTTGTTTCCAGGTATCCACATCTTATTGTTTGTGAACAAAGGCATGAGGGGTGTAAATGTGCTGGAATTGTTTTTCATTTGGTCATGGGAAGGGTGAGGTTGATGGTGCAAGTGCATTCTTGAAATGAGAGATTCACAAGGAACAAACCACACCCCAATCGATGAAACTGCAAGATGCCCATGACATTATCACTTTCTGTTGGCAACAAGTAGGCATGTACAAAACCACATGATAGCCTTCATTTGTTTCTTGTATCATCAATCATAGTTTTACAATAATGGCATGCAAAACCATAAGCAAATTGCCACAATCCACATGATTAGACTATTTTAGAATGGGAAGCCCAACCTAACCAAATTAAAATGTGTTTAAATGAGTCACTGAAATTAGGTGGGTTTTGAACCTTTGATAATCCATCAATTATTTGATTTAAGTCTTTGGATGGTTCTAAAAAAATTGAATGTGTTGAAAAGTCAATGTTACAAGTGTGGGATGATTCTTGATAAATCCATGTATTGTTTTGAAGGATGAATCCAATTGTGATAAAGTAAGAATGTGTTTAGGAGTCATTGCTTTAGTTGGAAGTTATAGTTATATGACAAATCAAGTTGTACATTTGTTAGGGCAAATTGTGTGATTTTGTTAATACAAGATTGTGTCTATGAGGCCATGCTTCAAGTGCAGGAAACAAAAGTTTAGTATTTTGATTGTTTTGAAGGACCTAGCCCACTGACCCATGAAAAAAATATATTGGAGTATTTTCTTGAGGTGCTTTTTGGAATTATAATGAGTCATTGCTACCATTGCTTTTATAACCTCTAATGAATATAGTAGATGTTTAAAATGAACTTGAGTGATTTTGTAAAGACTCAAGTGTGTAAATACAAAATCAATTTGCTTCATATGATTACTTCGATAAATTTTGTACATTTGTTTGAAATGATGGTGAGTGATTCTATTTATACATGATTGTGTAGGAGTCAATTTGCTCTAAGTGCTTCTTGATTATTCATTTGAAAAATGCAAGAATGGTTTGGAAGCACTTTGGAGGTTTTGTTCTTGGGTTCCACAATTTGTGTAGGGTTGAATGATTCAAATGTTTCTCAAGAATCCATGAAATCCATTGCAATTTTTTGGAGAGACCTTGCGTGATTAGAAGGACTATAATAATTTGTTTGAATGAGGCTTTGTTGTAGGTGTTTTTAAAACCACTAAAAATCCCAACAAATGTTTGAAAACACCTTGAGCATTTTAATAAGGTTTTTGATGGTAAAAAAACCAATGCTTCAATGGATCTCGTCCTTTCTAGGTCCTTTATGTCCAATCTTTTCTAAGTCCTCTTTAAGTCCTTTCTAGGTCCTTTCTATCAATCCTTTCTAGGTCCAATTCCTTATAGATATTTTGGTTGGATAGTTTTTTTTAAGTCCTTTTTAGGTCCAATTCTTTAAGATGTTTTGGTTGGACATGTTGTTCTAAGTCCTTTCTAGGTCCATTTCTTTATAAATGTTTTGGTTGTACAATCCTTTTGATAGTCCTTTTTGTTAGTCTTTTCTAGCTCCAATTCTATATAGATGCTTTGGTTGTACAATCTTTTTAAAGTCCTTTTTAGGTCCAATTTTTTAGAGATGTGCTTTTGGTTGGATAGTCTATTTTGTCAAGTCCTTTCTAGGTCCAAACTTTTATAGATGTTTTGATTAAACAATCCTTTCTAAGTCCTCTTTAGGTCCACTTTTTCCTAGATGTACTTTTGGTTAGATAGTCCTTTCTAAGTCCTTTCTAGGTCCATTTCTTTGTAGATGTTTGGTTTGGATAGTCCTTTTGACAATCCTTTTGATTGTCCTTTCAATCCAATGCTTTCTAGATCCAATTATTTATAGATGTTTTGGTTGGACAATCCTTTCTAAGTGCCTTGGGTCAAGTCATTTCTAGGTCCTTTGGATCCAATCCTTTTTAGGTGTTTTTGGGTCCAATCTTGCCTTTCCTTTAATCATGTTAATTCATTATACTCACAATCCTTAATTTAATTGGAAGTTCATGGCAACCCACATAATCTTTGTTAAGTTCTTTAAGGTTGAAGTTGATGCACTTGGATTTTTAGTGTACTAATTAATTCTTTTGTGTAGGTATGACACATACAATTCACCCACATACTTGAAGAATTGTCAAGAAGGTGTTTTGGGAAATTGGCATATATGAGGTGGATAGAACTCAAACCCATGGTTGTAAAACTATGGTAGGGAATAGAGGAATGCACCAAGTGATGTGTTTTATTAAAATGTGTTTATTGGATAATTTTTTGTTAGGAAATAGGTTGTTCAAATAAATTTGTCACACTCATGCCCTTTTAAAAATTATCTCACACGTGTGGGTAGATCAAAAGTGTTTCAAACCAATATTCCACATTGATCTACTTTCATCATCTATCATGTTTTTGTCACCTTTGTAGTGGCAAAACTATGATTAAAGAGTGTGATCAAGAATCACATGTGACACCTTGGGAGATCTTTAGGCTAAATGTTGATGCTAGACCAACCACTTGCTAAGCCCAATTGGAAATGGAAGAAGAGACTGAGTATGGAGATGGGGGAAAAGCCATTGCTGACAATGTCTCTATTGGTGACAACATTGTTGTACCATGTGAAAGTGACAATGGGGAAGGATTTTGGCTCTTGCTTTGTGACAAACCAAAGCATGTTGTGAAGGATACCTTCACTGATGCCTATAAAAACACATATTATGAGGGAGATGAGGTCATTGGTGGGTGCTACTATGACCTTTTTCAGCCAAGGAGCAGGACATACATGTTAAACGATGAATCACAACTCGCCTATATCTATTCGCATTTGGTGTGTGCATCAAATTTTGCACTACCACCTACTACCCACAATATTAGAGGTAGTTATTTGACATTTGAATTGTTGGTTGATATTTTTCAATTGATTGAAAAGGCTCTTGAAGACCTTAGGCTCTTGGATGGGGATCTTGCTAGTTGATTACTTCCATGATGGTTTAGGGATAATTTTTCCTTAGATGTATTCCAACTTTCACAAATGCAATTATGACTAGGTTTATTCCAGTGTTATGAATGGGTGTAGTCATGGTAACATGTATTGCAGCAAGTGTAACCAATGTTTGATGTTCCATGTTATTGAAAATGTAATTTAATTTTTTGTTAAAATTGTAGAATTTACTTATATGATAATATTCATAATATATCATGGGAACTTGTGAATAAATTTGAAATTAATCAAATGAATAAAAAATATGAAAAAAATAAAATAAAACATTGCAACTAATGTTTTAAAACAATAAAAAGACATGTTTAATAGCTTGATTTTTTTCTAAATGACATATTTTTCACAAATTCTTAATGCAAGCCTTATCAAAATACTATAAAAAAAATTGTCATCATTTCTAAAGTTTTTTGAAATTTCTTTTGTGGAATATTCTAAAAATAAAGCAATCCAAAAAACGATCCCAAAGGGGTGGGTGTGGCTCATGTTATTGTGTTTGCACCCGAATGTTGACTAATGGACAACATGCAATACAATTTTGAAGCTTTAATATGATGTAAATACTATGTTTGAATTTCCAAGTTCGAAACTTTTGGGAGAAAATAGGTGGAACATATGTGTTCTCTCTTGAAAAATTAAAGTAAGGTGAACATGCCTATAGAAGAGGTAGGATTAAAATTTAAATAAAAGAGAGGAAGTTCACAAGACATTTGAATGCTAGAGTTTGGGAGTAGTAATTTTATTTTTGATATGCACAAGAAACATTACAACATGAGTAATGCATATTGTATAGTATTTCTTTAATTTTTAAATACTATGTGTGTCCAAAATTCTTATGTCTTGGACTAATCTATAAAACCTAATGAGAATTTTGAAAGTCTCTTATGTTTGTGTTGTGTCTATTTTTGCTACCACTATTGACATGTAGATAGTTCTTCGGCATGAACTTTTACAAGTATAGTGAAGCAACATGTAAGGTGGTATCAAAGGTCATGAGCCAGTGAGTTTAGTGGTTTGATGAATTTGAGTCAGTAGCTTAGTTCCTAAAATATGGATGAGCATGTTAGTTAAACACTAAGTGTAGTAAGGTGGTATCAAAGGTCATGAACCAGTGAGTTGAACAATCTAATGAATTTGGGTCCAGTAGTTTTGTTCTTAAAATATGGATGAGCCTATCTAGTTAAATATATAAGGTTATCAAATGAAAAAAATTATAACAAAGCTTTTCCAACCACCAGTGACACTTGCATGTGGATGTTTAGTTCTTAGTACATGTGAGTATATCAAAAGGTGTTGTAAACTTTGATGAATAGGGGGAGCGTATATGAGTTTCCAAATTTGTATGCAAATGAATGGTTTTAAGGCTACCTAAAACTTGTTGAATAGTTGCAATATATTTCAAATGTTAAAGAAACAATTTTTTGCAAATTGACAACTCTTAAACATTGTTAAGCATTAATATAATCACTAAAAGGCCTCTTAAAGAACAACTACAAATTTCAAATGTTCAAAAATCATCTAAGGTCTTTTCAAGTGCCTGCATTTTTCATATCTCCACCACATAATTAAAGCACTAACTCCTTCAAACATATGCAAGTCCTTACTAAATCACTTAAGGTACTTTCAAACATTTGTTGGGTTCACATGAAGATCTGAAAGCACTTGTAGCAATGATTCACTACAATCCTTACAACATCACTCAATGTACCTTTCCAAGCAATTGCAACAATTTTATCAGTTCAAAAAGGTCCTTTTAAACAATTCTTCCATACTTCAAATATTCAAAGGCAAACTAACTCCTAGACATAGTTAAGTATGAATATAATAACCAATTGTCTTTACAAATAGTGCTTGCCATTATCAACATCAATGAGGTAACTTTTATAAAGTCTATTTGAAAGCACCTTGAGTGGTTTTGTATTCATAATAAAGTCTTTATAAAACCACTCAAGGTGCTTTCAAATATTGATCATAAGTCCTAAAAGTCAAGCAAAGAGTCAATTAAACAAACTGCAAATCCTTACAATTGTAACATCACTCTTGAAGTCCATCTAGATAGTTGTACAACATTTTAATTTTGTGTTCAAGCTAAACATTTTAAGGAACATGCACAAAGCAAATTGACACACTCAAATAATAATTTTTACTCTTGCATTAACACACACAGACACACAACTTAGAGGCACTTGATTAATCTACACAACTTGAAACAAATGAAACCTTGGGAAAATTTGCCACAAATGACTTGCTGACCACTCCTCCTGCTGGAGCACTATCAAATGTGTTAGAATCTCAAAGATCATGCAGACAACCCATAAGGCTAGGCAAATGGGTTTGTGCCGCATAATAAACATAAACAAGGCCATCATGTAAACCACTCATGCCATAGAATAAACATAAACAAAGACATCATGTAGACCACCCATGAAGGCTAAGGAAATGGGTTTGAGCCACAACATTAACAGTCTTGATTAGTTTGACAACTGCCATCATTTGAAAACTGAGTAGAAAAAAATGGTTGCAACAAAGAGTTTGTGCAAGTCATTAAGATTTAAACCGATTTTCAAAACTACAATATTACAAGCTCTAATCCTTCATAGCCTACATATTCCTTGATCTAGCTTATTAACAATTAACTTCCTATATAATGGCTATGTATCTAACAAAATCCAACGAAACACAGTCATGTTCAAGTCTACATACAAAATTGTTTTTCTAAAAATTTCCAAGCATGAACTAGGGAAATAAGTTAGTTAAAGAGTAAACCTCCTACTCAAGGTTTGGAACTACCTCAGGTTTGCACACCCTTTTGATAGTTGCCTTGTGTTCAAATTTCATTTGTTCAAACTGTCGCAACCCTAGCCTTGGCTTGCGACCAAGGCAAGGGGGGGGTTGCAAGGTTGCGGGCTTAGTAGTAGACCCGGGAGTCACATCACATGCTCTCGGGAGTGCAAAGAGTCCAAAGAGTGTGAGGGAGTGAACCCTCACACTCCCAAGTTAACTCCCACGTTGGGAGTTGGTGAGAGTTCGAGTCCCAAAAGGACTCCCGGAACTTCAGAGAGCGTTTTGAGGGGTCAAAACTCCATGGCTTGTTGCGCTCTTTATATCAGCGGAAATTTCTTGAAGTGTAGATGTCCAAAATGGGCTCGCATTGCTCATTTGGACATCTGAAACACAAGTTATGGCCAAAAGAAGGCCCAGGAGTCGAACTCCTGGGATTCCGCCAGTTTTGACTCCTGACCACTAAAAGTCGGGAATCGACCCGAAATACTTGACTGTAGAAAACGTGCGACATACCGTTGGAAAGGTCTCGACGAGACCTACAACTTTTCTTTAGACGGTGAGTCGATCGGAGGTCTGCTCCGAAAGTTATGAAGCTTCAAAGTCGCGGGAGTCCCGAAAATGCGCGATTTCGAGACTCCCACGCGGGAGTCCCGGGAGTCCCGGGAGTCCCGGGACAAAATGGCCATTTGGATGCCACCCCCGCAACGAGTCACAGAATATACTATAAGGGGGAAGTGGTTGGCTTCCCCAAGGGGGGGAGATGCTGACTTCCCCACCAAGGGAGTGAGGTGGTGGCTTACTCCCGAGCCCGGAGTGTGTGTGTGTGTTCAAAGTGAGTCCGAGTTCACCCGTGGCTTGTCCCAACACCAAAAAGGTTCCATGATGAGTTCTAAAGGGGAAGGTGATGGTTTCCCCAAGGTCCGGACCGAGGCTCTTCCTA